>Ga0116192_1001226_pt1 | contig 18318 bp, 8 predicted proteins | sample AD_UKC113_MetaG_FD_89876 | JGI IMG/M metagenome (GOLD analysis project Ga0116192, IMG submission 89876) | Active sludge microbial communities of municipal wastewater-treating anaerobic digesters from Hong Kong - AD_UKC113_MetaG | ecosystem: Engineered > Bioreactor > Anaerobic > Digestate | place... | reverse complement strand
TGAAGTGTTTGAAAACCATTGATAGGAAGGAATTCCTACTCCATTTTTCCACGAAACAAACAATTTTGGTGATGTTTCATTTTTACAAACCACAAACGATGAAGGTTGTTTAATAATAGAAGGTCCTTCTCTAACCACTACTTGCGAAGTGTTGCTAACCGCATTGCATCCCGGTCCATTGGGCTGCGTAATTTCACAATAATAGTATAAAATTCCGATATTTGCAGTAGATGGAATATAGATACTGTCGTTTGCATTAGGAATTATTGTCCCACCGGTATTGCTGTTTGTTGTATTTTGGAACCATTGAAAAGCGTAGTTTCCTATTCCTCCGGTAACTTTTACGCTTAGTTTTTCAGCTATTGAATTTTGACAAATGGTTTGCGATGCTAAAGGTTGTTGCGCAATGGATGGGTCGGGTATAACTTCAACCTTTGCCGTTTCACTTGTAACAAGGTTACAATTACTGCCTGAAAAAGTAATCACAACATAATAAAAGAAAGTACCAGTAGAGGTAAACACCGGAGGCATGAATATAGAATCGTTTGCGTCAGAGATGGCTATTCCTCCAATATTGGAGTCTACATTATTACTGTACCACTGATAGGATGGGGCAGCACCGCCACTGTATTTTACCTTTAGAGGTTCGGGCAAACTACCTCCAATACAAACTTTTTGCGAAATAAGTGGTTGTTGAGTTATTTCAGGAAAAGGATTGACGGTTACTGTGGCAATATCTGAAATTATATCTCTGCAATAACCCGATGAAAATGTTATGACACAATAATAGTAAGTTGTTCCAATTGTAAAAGTTGAAGGAATATAAACAGAATCAACTGCTCCGGGTATAGAATCTCCACCTGAAATGGATTTTATGCTATTGGAATACCATTGGATGGAATAAGATCCTTCTCCTTTCGAGAAAGAAACCGTTAAAGGTTCTGCTTCTCCATCTTTACAAAGAACACTGGAAACAGGTTGTTTTGTAAAATAGGGACGAGGATAAACATTGATTACATATTGGACAGTTTCGCCGGTACAAGTTCCAATTTTTGGAGTAATAAAATATGTAACAGTTCCAGTTACATCAGCAGTAGTAAATATATTTTGTGCAGGAATTGTATTACTTGTTCCGGAAGAAATAAAGCCTGTAACACTGGGCGAGGCTTGTGCCGTCCACGAAAAAGTGGTTCCCTGAACAGAGGAAGTTAATAGAACAGGCTGAGACTGGTCGCCTGAACAAATGGTTTGGCTTAATTCGGTATTTGTAATTTGAGGAACAACATTTACTTTGAAGGTTTTTGTAGCATTCGCACTGCCACAATCATTTTTTACTGTCAACGAAACGGTATAGGTTCCCGGTGATGAATAAGTGATTTTTCCAGGAGTCATGGCTGTGGAAGTAGCAGGTGTTCCTCCGGGGAAGCTCCATTCGTAACTGACTGAATCGGCAGTAGGGATGCAGGCTTGAATGTTTGCAGTGGGGCTTATTTCGGCAGCGCCACAATAATCTGGAATATCGTTAATTGAAACAGTTGGTGGTTGTGTAACGGTTACTTCCTGACTGTAAGTTTGAACCGAACAGTTTGAATAAACAAATAACCTTAACGTGTAAATTCCCGGATTGTTAAAAGTGATATGTGGATTTTTTGATAAGGAAGAAGTACCATCGACATATTTGTAAGAAGAAACATTCCCGCAATTAGCAGACTGATAACTTATACTCCAATTGTATGATGGACTATTGCACAACTGTGTCGCATCGGTTGTATTGTTCACTTTTACAGTAAAAGGAGCACAACCCTTATTTTTATCCAAAGTAAAAGTTGGAGCAACTACTGGTTCTACGCAAATGGTCTGTGTGGTGTCGCTTACTCCGCAACGATTGGCAATTTTAATTTTGATGGTATAGTTACCTGGATTTGCAAATCTTAGAATGACATTATCACTCCCAGAAATCCAGGAGTTATATTGTTCATCAGTCAAACCACGAGTGTCTCCCAATGTGCCACTCACTACTGTTACACCTTCGATTGGAAAAATTGACCATACAAATTTATTTCCTGGAATACATTCACCGCTTGACGCTATATAGCCGGCTTCAGACATATTTTGTAATGAAAAATCGGTGTTTACACAAGTAGAATTATTCGCATTAAAATTTGCTTCAGGAGGAAGGGAAACATAAATTGGAGTAACAGCAGATGAAGTTCCTGAAGGACTGCAAGGATTTGTAGCAGTCATACTGACCATAAATGAATTGGGATAATAATTTCTCCCATCATAACTATTTGTTCCACAAGAACCTTTCGTAAAAGTATGGGTTATTTCGGTACGGGTATTGTCATAAAAAACTTCAGGAGGTGTTCCATCATTAAATGTAATTGTATAGACGGTACCGGGCGGATTATTTTGAATACCTGCTATGGGAAAAGTCAACTGTTCATTTACACAAATATCCGTATTCCCCGGACTAAGAATGCCACCTGCAGGATTGGAGCCAACAAATATTTTATACTCTTTGGTTACAGAACAACCATTTTGTCCTTGAACAGTATATTTCAATGTAGTCATTCCCAAATTATAGGTGTGTTTCAACATTGACCAAGTGGATCCAGTAAAAAGTGACGAACCATCTCCCCAATCTATTATATAACTTACAATACTGGGATTGTTTTCATTAGGATTGGTGAATACAAATTCAGTGGCTACATTACTACAAGATATAAAAGTAACTTGCCCAGCTAATGTATCACTTTCTACAGATACATTCAATTTTGGATCGGGATGTTGAAATAAGGCAATGGTTTTTTGTGTTGAATTGGTGCAGGAAGTCAAATTATCAGTTACGGTTAGTTTTACTGTAAAAGTTTGAGTGCCGTTTCCTATTGCCGTCATAAATATATGATGTGCTACACTATCGGTTGAAGTAGTATTGTCACCAAATTCCCAATTAAAAGAATAATCAGCGCCGGCAGGTAAGTTGATAGGAGTAAATGTGATGTTTTCTCCTGCACAATTTTCGTTAGAAAATGTAAAATCGACTGTTGGAGGTTGACCTATTGTAATGGTAACTTCCTGATTAGAGATGTTTTGAGTGATTGGCACAGCATCGGAAACACTTATCAACGTATATTTGAAAGTTCCTGTTGCATTGGTCGGAACGTTTAAAATTGCTGAATTTCCACTAACCGATGTGATGGTTTGAAGATTGCCATTATTGATTTTGTAGGAAAAAGTGTAAGGAGGTATCCCATTTGCTCCTGTAAAGTTAATGATGGGCGATGTAGTATTAATGCAAGCACCTGGTTTATTTGCTGTAATCGTTGCAGAAAGTATATTTTCATTATAATTTTGATTTTGTAAAAATAAATTTCTTTTATTCAAAAGAATATCAGGAGAAAACTCTTTTGGTTTATTTATAGAAAATAAAAAGGGAGAGAAAAATATTATTCCTATCAAAAAAGATAAGAATTGAAAAAATGTCTTCATTAAATATAGTTAACTTTGCATAAAAATATTATTACAACAGCTAATTTTAACTTTGTCTTGCTAAAATAATAGTCTTTCATAAAAAACGGATAATTTCCCTTTTAATTATTAAAAAATTAAAATTTTTCATCTTTTTATATTTTCCTATATTAGCTTCTTTAAACATACTGAAAATTAGCTTTAATGTTTTAGAAATAGCTAATTCAATCTTCCAACTCTTGAATAATGTCAAACAATAATATTTCTTTATCTTGTACTATTCATAGTGTTTTTTATAATATATTGATAATTAACAATTATTTTTAAAAAAGCAGCCACTAAAAAATTGTAAATTTATTTATAAGAAGAAACATCGCTTTAAAGATCAACTTGTACAAGATAAAAAGTTATAAGATACTATGAAAGTCAATTAAATATAACTTCTTAGTTTTCTTGATTTTCAAGATAAATAGTTCTGGTGGGGAAAGCAAAATTCAATCCTGCTGCATTAAATTGTTCCAATATTTCTATATTCACCTTCGAAATAGTAAGCATAATATCACTTTTTTTCTTAATAAAATAAATATAGGTAATAATGAGAGCTGACTCGGAAAAGTCAGTAAAATAGGCATTTATTTCCTTAGCATCAATTTCTGTTAATTTTTGAGGCATATTTATTAGAATAGTAAGAGCTTCTTTCATTTTTTCAGGAGCAGTATCATAAGTTAAGCCAATTTTCATTACTACTCGTCGCATAGGTTCAATAGTAACATTTTCAATAGAAGCGTCCACAATTTTATAGTTGGGAATAGTAACGATTCTACGATCGAAAGTTCGGATTTTAGTACTGCGAATACCAACATCCTCTACGTTACCATCCACTCCACTTACAATGATATGATCACCAATACGGAAAGGATGATCCATAAAAATGGTCAATCCACCAAAAAAGTTTTTTAGAGTATCCTGAGCAGCCAGAGCAACCGCCAAACCACCAATTCCCAAGCTGGCAAGAAGAGCACCCACGTTTACACCGGCATTATTTAATGCCATAATAATGCCAATAGTCCAAACAATTCCCACCGAGAGACGGCGTATAATCATAATCATGCTCTCATCTAAACGCTTATTACCTGACCCTTCCTTGGTGGCAGGAAGCAAATACTCTTTTATGAGGGCATTAACCAGTTTTGCAACAAACCACGTAATGTTGATGACAATCAGAAATTGATAGGCTTTATCAAAAATCTTATCCACGGTAGCACTCAAATCTAATCGGCGGAAAGCAATCCAGATAGCCAATAAAGCTATTGCCAGTAAAATAGGAGATTCCAGCGATCTGAATAAAATATCATCCAGTCTATTCTTTGTCTTGCCTGTAATTTTAAAAATTACTTTTCGATTTAATAATACAATTCCCTTGTTCAAAAGAAAAGCTCCTACCAGGATAAGCAAAGAAATTCCCCAGTCTAAAAGTGAATTTCCAAAAATGGTTTTTGCAAGAAACATATTATTAAAAATTTTTGTTTAAAATCGATTTTGTTTCTAATTTATAAAAGTTCCTCCCACGGAAAATTGACATCACTGGGCATTCGCCAATCACCTCGTGGCGAAAGGTTAATAGAACCGACTTTTGGTCCATCGGGCATACAAGAACGTTTATATTGCTGAGCAAAAAAACGACGCAAAAATATTTTTAGCCATTTCCGCAATGTTTCTTCCGAATATTGATTTTTAAAGGCATTTTTGGCTAAAAAAAGTATTTTATTGGGAGAAAAACCAAAACGTACAAAATAATACAAAAAGAAATCATGCAATTCATACGGACCAATAACTTCTTCGGTTTTTTGAGCGATTTCACCATTTCCATTAGCAGGAAGTAATTCAGGACTTACAGGCGTTTCAAGAATATCTTTTAGAATTTTTCTTGAACTTTCGTCCAGTTGCTGAGCAGTCCAATCAACCAGACAACGTACTAATGTCTTTGGGATTCCGCTATTCACTGCGTACATCGACATGTGGTCGCCATTGTAAGTAGTCCAACCCAGAGCTAATTCCGATAAATTTCCTGTACCAATCACCAAACCTTGATATTTGTTTGCCAAATCCATCAATATCTGCGTACGTTCACGAGCTTGAGCATTTTCGTAAGTTGTATCGTGAACAGCAGGATCATGTCCAATATCTTTAAAATGTTGCAAACAGGCATCCTTAATGGGAATTTCCAAAATTGTGATTCCTAAAGATTTCATCAAACGGTAAGCATTGGTATAAGTTTGTTTTGAAGTTCCAAATCCTGGCATCGTTACTCCCATAATGCGTTTTCGGTCAAAATGCAATTGGTCGGCTGTTTTTACGCAAACCAGCAAAGCAAGTGTAGAATCCAGTCCACCAGAAATTCCTACCAGCAAATGTTGTGATTGTGTATGCAGCCAGCGTTTTGCCAAACCTGCCATCTGAATAGAAAAAATTTCCCGACAGCTTTCCTTATGTTTTTCTGGTGATGGAATAAAAGGATAAGGGTCAACCGCTCTTTTTAGTTCTTCGATGGGGAAAGAAGTTGGTTCAATCATTACTTTTCTTGGGGTAGGCAATGTCGTTTGTTCATGGAAATAGTTATTTCGCATTCGTTCGCTTCGCAAACATTCTACATCGATTTCTGTAACTATCAATTGCGGTTCGAAAGTAAATTGCCCTACATTTTCCAGTATTTTTCCATCCTCAGCAATGATACCATGTCCGATAAAAACCAGATCGGTTGTTGATTCTCCTGCTCCAGCAGAGGTATAAACATAACCTGCGTAACAGCGTGCTGATTGTTGCTGAATAAGTTGAAGACGATAAGCTTGTTTTTCAACGAGTTCATTACTTGCAGAAAGGTTGAAAATAATTTCTGCACCTTGAAGACACAGTTGCGTGCTGGGTGGAAGAGGTGACCACAAATCTTCGCAAATTTCAATTCCGAAAGTAAAGTTGCCATCCGAAAATAAAAGATTGGTTCCCAATGGAATTTCTTGTCCACGAATAAAAATAGTGGTAGAAGATATGTCCATTGCAGAAGTGAACCAGCGTTTTTCGTAAAATTCATTATAATTGGGTAAAAAAGTTTTGGGTACGATTCCCAGTATTTTCCCTTGCTGTAATACAACGGCTGCATTTAAAAGTCGATTTTCACAACGCAATGGCATACCAACAATTATTGTTGCTTTTGTAGAAGCAGTAAGTAATTGCAAGTCGTTCAATGATTTTTCCGCATCTTCCAGCAATTGAGTCTGAAAGAAAAGATCGCCACAAGTATAACCGGTAAGGCATAATTCAGGAAAACAAACAACTTGCACGTGTTCTTTTTCAGCTTGATGAATCAAGTTAGCAATGCTGGAAAAATTAAAAGCACAATCTGCCACCCTGACTTCAGGAACGGCAGCAGCCACACGTATAAAACCATGATTCATATTGAGTTTGTTTTTAATTTTTATCCAATAAAAAATAAGAAATACTGAAAAAATTAATATTCACTTTACTGAAAAAAGCTCTTAAATATAAAAACTAAAAAAATTACACAAAATACATATCATTCGTATGCATTCGTAAATAACGTCCCACGGCAAAATAAGAGGAAATGCCACTAAGCAATATACCCAGAAACAAAACAATAGCTGCGACAGAAAAAGCCGTAACCGCTGGAATGAACATCCCTTTAAAGCCAAATTCGTATTGCACATAAGCAATTGTTCCCGCCAGATAAATCAATGCCAAAAAAGCTGCTATTAATCCATTGATAATGCTTCGTCTGACGTAAGGCCAGCGAATGAACCATGAAGTAGCTCCTACCAGTTTCATTGTATTGATTAAAAAACGATTTGAATAAATCTGTAGTCGAATAGTACTGTTGATAAGAGCTAACGAAATGAGTAATAAAATAACTGCCAGCCCCAGCAAAATATAACTTAGTTTTTTTATGTTTTCATTGACCAAATCTACTACATCTTTCTGATAAGCTACACGATTGATATGAGGAAATGTTTTTAATTTCGATTCAATTTTTGCGACACTGTCGTTATTGGCATAATTGGCATGTAGCTTTACTTCAAACGATTCCATCAGCGGGTTGTAACCCAAAAATTCTTGTGGATCTTCGCCTAAACTTTCAATGAGTTCTTTTAGCGCGTCATCTTTCGAAATATATTTTACTGACTTGGTAAAAGGGGCAGCATTCAAATAATTTTTTATCCTTACTATTTCAGTATTGGTAACATTATTATCTAGAATGATAGATAAATTAATATTTTCTCTTACTTGAATACTCAAGTCACGAGCTGTAAAAAGCAGCAGACATACCAATCCTACCAGAAATAATACCAGCGACATACTAAAAATAGAGGTAAAATGAATATTTTTAAAACGAGGAACAGAATTATTTTTTTTTCTTGACATTTTATTTTTTATTTTTTTATCGAATAAATAAATAAATTAGAAAATTTCTAAAATTATCAGCTTTTGCTTTTTTCTGTTTGTTTTTTAACCTTTACCGAATAAAAAATAAAACTTGCCATACATAAAATCAATATTATTGAAGAAATAAGAGCAATTACATTCCCTACTGCATAGCTACGGGGTTCAAACTTGAAATCAATGTTATACATACCTGCTTTGAGCGGCATAGCTCGTAATAAATAATTAGCCCGTATATACGGTACTTTTTGTCCATTGATGTAAGCATTCCACCCTTTATCGTAGTAAATTTCTGAAAATATTGCTACCTGATCAGTATTGGAGTTGAAACTGTAAATCAGATGGTTAGGCGCGTAATGAATCAGTTCAATCCTTGCTGTACTATCTGGCTGAATAGCAGTGGGCAGTAGCGAAGCATAAGATTGATCAGCTACCAGTTCGGTTTTGGTATCAATGTTACCTAATAAACGCATCTCTTCATCCGCATTCGGCGCCAAATGAATTTTCTGTACAAACCACGCATTGCCATTAGCATAAGGATTGATAATAGGCTGATACTCTTTATTGAAAATTAAATATTTCAAATTCAACATATTCAGCACTTGCAAAGAATCAAATGTGGAAACAATTTGTTCCACTGAATTTACTCTTCCAAAAGCAGAAAAAAGTTGACCCAATTCTTTCGTCAGATGAATATCAATCAAATCCTGATAACGGCGTAATTTTGCTGCATGATAACCGCCAATATTCTTATGAAAATAAGAAGGGGTAGCGTCATTAAAAATATTCACAGTAGCGTCTACTACTCTATAATAAGATTTATCCTCTAAAATGAATTTATCGGCTGTTGAAGGAAGTATCAAATTTTCAATTTGTTGTTTTTTCTCAAAATTTTTCTCATTTAAATAACGTTTGGCAATGGGCACCATATCCGCCAGAATGAAAAAGCCAAACAAAACATAAGCCACATTCTTTTTGAGATATTTTTTCATATATAGCCAGATCATAAAAGCTGCCAAAACCACAAAAGCAAGTGAACGGAAGGCATCCGAACGAAGCAAAGCAGCACGATCGATTGGTAGTGTTTCTTTCAAGAAAGCATAATCGCCTTGAAATTGCTGATCTGTGGGAGAAACAAAATCGCCAGCCAGCGAAGGGAACAAAGCAAATAATAACGCAATTCCACCTACTATAATGGCACTGATTTTTACAGCTTTAATTACCTTTTTAGCATCTACATTTGGATTGAAAACTTCTTTCAATGCGAGGGCTGCCATTAAAGCCATTCCAAAAGTAGTAGCCACCAGAATCATCGAAACGGTACGGAACTTATTATAAAAAGGAACATAATCGATGAAAAAGTCAGTTAACGGCATAAAATTTTTTCCCCACGAAAGCATCACTGTGAGAATAATCATTGGTAAAAGCCACCATTTTGTCCGTTTATCTACCAGAAATATCCCCAATACAAACAAGAAACAGACAATTGCTCCTGCATAAACAGGACCAGAAGTAAAAGGTTGTGTGCCCCAGTAAAGTGGTAACTCCATATCTTTCATAATCCTTTCAACGTTTGGAACACCATAGCTTTGAAGCTTTTTTGCTGTTTCACTTTTGGGCGAAAGTGTTCCTACACTGGCTCCCCCTTTAAAATTAGGAATTAATAAAGTGAGAGTTTCATCAATGCCGTAACTCCATTGGGTAATATAATCCTTACTCAAGCCATGCTGAGAATTTTGTCCTTCCATAGTTAATCCTGTGGATTTTCCTCGCATGGTATATTGACTATATTCATAAGTGGTGAGCAAACTGGTAGCATTCATTCCTATCCCAATAGCAGCAGCAACAAGCAATAAACCAACTGTTTTAAAAAATGAAGCAAGTTGTTTTTCTTTGATGCTGTAAACAAATTCCACAATGCCCAGTATAATAATAATGAAAAGAGCATAATACAAAATTTGAATATGATTAGCATAAATAGCTAAACTGGCGAAAAAAGCCGTTAATAAACTTCCCAGCAAAGGTTTGGAACGAAAAGCCAGATAAACGCTACCAATGAGCGGGACAATATAAGCCAGCGTAATGGCTTTTGAATTATGACCTACAGCAATAATTATAAAATTATAGGAAAGGAAAGAAAAAGCAAACGAGCCAATAATGGCAAGCCAGGGATTCAAACCAAATGCTACTAAAAGAACATAAGCACCCAATAAATATAGAATTAGATAAAAAACAGGAGCGGGAAATAATCTGAAAAATTGATCCACATACTTGCTGAAATTATTTGGCTGTGTCATGGAAATTTGATAGGTGGGCATGCCACTAAACATGGAGTTGGTCCAAAGCGTTTTATCTTTATGAGTTTTGTTGTAGTCAATCGTTTCTTTTGCCATGCACATCCAGCTTTTGGTGTCATGACCGATCAATTGTTTTCCCTCCAATACAGGGCTGAAATACCAGAAAGAAATTATCAGAAACAAAATCACAGCCACCACATGTGGCATAATGGTTTGCATCGTTTTATTCATTGCAGTGAGAAATAAATAATTTAAAATTGTAAATTGATAAGAACTTTACAAAAATACATTATTTTTTGGAAAAGCTACCTAAGAAACGATAAAAATCGAAAACAAAGAGGTATATGTTACAAAGTATGAAGATTTAGTTGTAATCGGTGGTTTGGAGTTTGAAGTTTGGAATTAACGAGTTAAAAGTTTGTGAGGATTATCGTATGGGTTGCGAGTTTTCAAGTTTTCAAGTTAGTAATTTTGATCAGATTCATATAAATGTTTAAAAAATATTGGCTGTTTTTAAGCAATTACCTTTCGCAATTCATAACTCACAAACTCAGAAGGCACAAATCCAATCTCATCACTCATTACTTTGTCTAACTTTTCATTGAGAAATAACTTTCTCTTTCAACAAAGCAAAATCAATTACCTCCATAATATCACTCACATAATGAAAATGAAGACCTTTCAGATAGTTGGGTTTTATTTCATCAATATCTTTTTGATTTTCAACACTTAAAATAATGTCTGTTATACCAGCTCGTTTAGCAGCCAGAATTTTTTCCTTGATGCCGCCAACAGGAAGAACTTTGCCTCGCAGGGTAATTTCACCCGTCATGGCAATATTTTTTCTTACTTTTCTTTTTGTAAATGCTGAAACCATAGCCGTTACCATTGTAATTCCTGCTGAAGGTCCATCTTTTGGAATGGCTCCTTCTGGTACATGAACATGTACATCCCATTCGTCAAAAAAATCGTTTGGGATACCTAATTTTTCAGCATGTGCTTTAATATACTGTAAAGCAATAATAGCTGATTCTTTCATCACTTCGCCCAAATTTCCCGTTAACGTCAAATGGGGAGATTTACTTTTACTCAAGCTGCATTCGATATATAAGATTTCACCGCCTACTTGCGTCCATGCTAAACCTGTTACAACACCCGCATATTCATTCCCTTCATATTTATCTTTGGTGTAACGTGGAGCCCCCAAATATGTTATCAGATCTTCCTTTGACAATTGAGGGTTGTAAGGCTCATTGGCAGCCACTTTTTTAGCTATTTTTCGCATAAGGCTCGCAATTTGCCTGTCCAGTTCTCGCACGCCCGATTCTCTGGTATAATTTTCAATTAATTTTCCAATCACTGGATTAGGCAAAATAAATTGTTCTTTTGTCAAACCATGATTTTCAAGTTCTTTTGGAATCAGATGGCGTCGAGCAATTTCTATTTTTTCTTCCTGTGTGTATCCACTTACTTCAATCAGTTCCATTCTATCTAATAATGGAAGCGGAATAGTATTAATGTTGTTGGCAGTAGCAATAAATAGAACTTTTGACAAATCAAAATCAACATCCAGGTAATTATCGTGGAAAGCACTATTTTGTTCAGGGTCGAGCACTTCTAACAAAGCCGAAGAAGGATCACCCTTATAATCGGCTGAAACTTTATCAATTTCATCCAACACAAACACAGGATTAGCAGATTGTGCTTTTTGAATATTTTGAATAATACGTCCAGGCAGTGCTCCAATATAAGTTCGGCGATGGCCTCTTATTTCGGCTTCGTCGTGTAATCCGCCCAATGAAACACGGACATATTTTCTATTCAAAGCTACTGCAATTGACTTTGCTAATGAAGTTTTCCCTGTTCCCGGTGGTCCATATAAACAAAGAATGGGAGCTTTCATATCACCTTTCAGCTTCAATACTGCAAGATGTTCTAAAATTCGTTCTTTCACAGTTTCCAGTCCAAAATGATCTTTATCAAGAATTTTACGAGCATTTTTCAAATTAAAATTATCTTTAGTATATTCATTCCACGGCAAATCGAGCATCATTTCCACATAATTCAACTGAATGGAATAATCAGGAGAATAAGTACTCATTCGTTCTAACTTATTGAGTTCTTTATTAAAAACTTTAGCCACCGATTCGTTCCATTTTTTCTGCTTTGCCCGTTCTCTGAATTCAACAATATCTTCTTCTGGTGAAGTACCTCCTAACTCATCTTGAATAGTTTTTAACTGTTGTTGAAGAAAATATTCTCTTTGTTGTTTATCAATCCCTTCTTTTGCTTTATTTTGAATAGAAATTTTTATTTCAAGCAATTGTAATTCCTTATTTAACAAATCCAGCAATTGATAACCTCTTTCCTTAATATCATCAATTTCAAGCAATCTTTGCTTATCTTCCATATTTAATCCAAAATTGACACAAATATAATTGATTAAAAATACTGGATTATCAATATTGCGAATAGCAAAAATATTTTCAGGTGGCATTACGCCCGAGCTAGAGATTATTTTTGTTGCTACCTCTTTTATGTTGGAAATCAATGCCAAAAAAACAGTATCATCAGTTTCAGGTATTTTTTCTTCTGCTATCTCAATTTTTGCTTTGAAAAAAGGTTTTTCTGTCTGAAATTCGGTAATACGAAAACGTGGTCCTCCTTCCAAAATAACGGTAGTGGTGTTGTCATTCATTTCGAAAATTTTAACAATTTTTGCTACCGTTCCTACCTTATAAAGTTGTTCAGAAGTAGGATCTTCAATATTTTTATCTTTTTGAGCACATACGCCAATTAGCAAGTCGTTTTCCCTGGCTTTTTTGACTAATCGTAAAGATTTAGCCCGTCCTACTGAAACAGGTAATAAAACCCCCGGAAAAAGTACCATGTTTCTCAACGGAAGAATATACAGTACTTCTCCTGAATTTAATTTATTATCGGAAGGATGATCTTCTTGAATACTCATAATTGGAAAAACTTCTGATGAATTTTCTAATTCTTCAAAATCATCAAATATATAATTCATTTCTTATCTTATCGTTTTAATTTTTATATGACAAAATGACACAATTATTTCCTCTGTGTTTTACACTATCAAAATTTTATTGTAAAAAACTTAGATTTTTTGATATTTCACAGCAGTTCTTTATTTCTCAATAGTTATGCCAAAAATCAACAATTTGTCATTCTCTTTGGCTCTGCTTTTATTGTATTTATCAGAAAATAACAAAAAATGTTTATCCTTTGTTTTTAAAATTTTGGCCAAATGCTTTTGCTGTTATTTCTTGGATGGGTACTTTCCAAACTTTTACATTTCGTAAAGCAGGAAGCGAATATTTGAAAGTTCGTCCTGTATATTTGATCATAAAGAGATTCATTGCTTTCTCTTTTTCAGAAAGTTCTTCAATAAAGCTTACTTCACCTTTGCAGAGAACACTTTTTGAATTCATACTGTAACTACAAGCCACATCGGGATGTTGATACATTAATTTTCTCTCTGAACAGAAAGTAATGCAAACCATTGGATGCTGCTGGAGTAATCGTAAATGTTTCCCATCGGGAGCAGAATGCAAAATGATTTCACCTTTACGGTAAGCAAAATTCATTGGGATGACATAGGGACTTCCATCTTCATCGGTAATGCCTACAAAGCAAACATCACATTGCTGAATGATATTTTCAATCTCTTGTTGATCAGTGATAAAAAATGTTCTCATATTTCTTTAATTATTTGACAAATATACTTAAAAGGTTGTTTGGATTTGTTATCTTTTTAGTTTTTGAGTATTTTCTTTAAACCTTGCTTTGTCAAAATTATAGCCCGTGCTTTTATAATTTGTGAATTTCAAATCCTGTGCTATGATAATTTTTCAACGTTTGTTTATTTTTATTCATCAAAAATGGCACTTTTTTTGTCTCATCTTTAAATAATTAAGTTTTTTTATTATTTAAATCAAGGTAATAAAAAAAGAAGTATTTATTTTTCTATCTTTATTCTATTATTGTCATTATAAAATTCTTTAATAGCAATAAAAATGAAGAAAATAAAATATGTAATTTTAGCTTGTTTGATGAGTTCAGCAGGCATAATTTTTAATGCAACGGCACAGTCATCTTTCGGTCGAAATAAACCAAGTTACAAGACCTTCAAATTTGAAGTGCTGCAAACACCTCATTTTGAAATATATCATTACCTAAAAAATGATACCATCCTCAATTATTTTGCTGCCTGGGCTGAAGAATGGTATCGTATCCATCAAATCCAATTTAAAGATACTTTTAAACTTCGGAATCCTATTATACTCTATTCCAATCATGCTGATTTTCAACAAACCAATATTATAAGCGACATCATTAGCGAAGGAACTGGTGGTGTGACAGAAAGTTTAAAAAATAGAGTTATTTTACCTTTTGCGCCAAGTTTGTATCAAACTGACCATGTGTTAGGACATGAATTGGTTCATGCTTTTCAATATCATAAAATGTTAGGTTCTGATAGTGTACGTTATTCACTGAGTAATATACCCCTCTGGATGGTGGAAGGAATGGCTGAATATTTTTCGATTGGAAGTGTTGATGCCAATACTTCAATGTGGATGAGGGATGCTATTATTAATAAAGATTTCCCAAGTATAAAAGATTTGATGAATACTTCCAAATATTTTCCTTACCGTTATGGACAGGCATTGTGGGCTTTTATTGGGAAAACATGGGGTGATACTATCATTATGCCTTTTTTTGAAAAAACTGCCTTATATGGTTTAGAGCCTGCCATTGATTCTGTTTTTCACTTTAATTCAAAAACTTTATCGGGCATGTGGAAAATGGCTACTGAAAATCATTATAAACAATACATGAAAGATACTACTTACAAGACTATTGGAAATAAAATCATTTCTAAAACCAATGCAGGTTCTATGAATGTTTGTCCTTCTTTAAGCCATGATGGGAAATATCTGGCTTTTTTTTCCGAAAAAAACATATTTACTCTCGATTTATTTTTAGCAGATGCCAAAACAGGAAAAATCATTAAAAAAATTTCAAGCATAAACCATCAGCATGAAATTGATGATTTTAGTTTTATTGAATCAGGAGGGACATGGTCACCTGATAGCAAAAAATTTGCTTTCGTTGTCTTTAGTAAAGGACGAAACAAATTAGCAGTTGTTGACATTGCTAAAAATAAAGTAAAACTTATCGAAATGAAGGGAATAGAATCTTTCTCAAATCCTGAATGGTCACCTGATGGTAAATATATCGTTTTTACAGGTTTAATAGAAGGAATTGGTGATCTGTATCTTTATAATTTTGAAACTGGAGAAATAGAAAGATTAACTAATGATGTGTTCTCCAACATTCATCCTTCCTGGTCGCCTGATGGCAATTATATCGTTTATGCGACTGAAAAAATTAACCGTAGTGGCTCAAAAAAATTTAGTTTTGCATTAAGCTTGCTGGATATGAAAACCAAAAAAAGCAAAAATCTGGATATTTTTCCTATGGCTGATAATTTAAATCCTCGCTTTTCAAATGACGGTCGTTTTATTTATTTCTTATCTGATGCTGATGGATTTAGAAATTTGTACAAATATGATTTACAAACCGACAAAGTATATCGCTTGACAGAATTCATGACAGGCATCAGTGGAATAACCTTATTTTCACCTGCTATTACAACCGATAGAGAAAATAATTTAATAGCCTATACTTATTATTTCAATAAAAACTATGAAATTTATATTGCAAGTGATCATGATTTTATTGCGAATGAAGTAGATAAGCATAGTGTGAATTTTGATGCTTCAACGCTCCCTATATTAAAACATGTAGGACCAAATGTAGTAGATTCATTGCTTTATCATCGACCATCACTTTTAGCATTACCAGTTGATTCTGTTAGCAAAGTACCTTATCGCCCAAAATTTAAATTAGACTATATCTCCAATACGGCAGGAATTGGAATTTCAACTGGACCTGTCAATACAACAGAAATGGGAGGCAGTATTTTTATGATTTTCAGTGATATGTTGAGCAACCATCAACTTTATACTTCCTTGTCATTGAATGGTGAAATTTATGATTTTGGCGGAGAAGTTGCCTATATCAATCAAACCAATAAAGTAAAATGGGGAGCTTCTCTTTCGCATATTCCTTACCGAAGTGGCAATATGTTTTGGACAATAGACACTTTAACTATCAACCAAAAAGATTACCTCGTAGATAATTTGGTTTTAGATTATATCCGCTTGTTTGAAGATAATATTAGTTTGTTTTCTTATTATCCTTTTTCGCAAACCAGAAGAATAGAAACTGCCTTATCGGCTTCGTGGTATTCATATCGAATAGATAGGTATCATAATTATTATGATGCATGGGGTGACTACATAGGAGGAAAAAGAGAAAAACTTCCAGCACCATCAGGAACCAACTTTCAAATAGCAAGCTTGGCTTATGTAGAAGATAATTCCTATTTTGGAATGACGTCACCGCTTCAAGGAAAAAGAAGTAGATATCAGATAGATAAATATTTTGGAAATATCAATTTATTCAACGTTACATTAGATTATCGTAAATATTTTTTCTCAAAGCCCATTGGTTTAGCTTTCAGAATTATGCATGAAGGATTGTATGGAAGCAGTTCTCAAATTCAACTAGCTTCTCCGTTATATATTGCTTATCCATGGCTCATTAGAGGTTATGAAGATATTTCTTTTTATAGTTCGTCGAATTATTCCAATTATTCTCTCAATGTCTCTAATCTTGCAGGTTCGAGAATGGTGGTAGGCAATGTGGAACTGAGGTTTCCATTTACTGGTCCAGAAGTATTAGCTCCCATCAAATCAGATATTTTTTTGACTGATCTGAACTTATTTTTTGATGCTGGTGTAGCTTGGAACAAAGGAGAAACAGTCAAATTTCATTGGCAGCCTTCTAATTTTGATGAACGAATTCCGGTTTGCAGTGCAGGAGTTTCCTTACGAATCAATCTTTTTGGTTATCTGGTAATTGAACCTTATTATGCATTCCCCTTCCAAAATGGAGGATTTCATCACGGAACCTTTGGCATTAATTTTGTACCAGGCTGGTAATCAATATGAAAATATAATATTTCTAATTTTTTATACTACATTATACCATTACAAGCCATTCACTTAATTAGACACAACATATCATGAATCAAAAATCCATCATCTTTTATTTTCAATTTTTATAGAAAAATAAAAAGCTTTCTGCAAAAATCCAAAGAAGCTCTAAAAAGTGTTGATTTTTTTTATGCTGTTTTTTTAATGAAAAAGAATGATTTATCTTTGCCCCTTCAAACCGAGAAAGTTAAGATAAATGTTAAAAATTATCCTCAAAGGTATTATTATTGGTTGGTTTATTTCAGGACCCATTGGTCCCATTGGTATGCTGGTTATTCAACGTACTATGAATAGGGGTGTCAAATATGGCATTGCAACGGGAGTAGGTGCTACTTTTTCTGATTTAATATATACTGTTATTACTTTATTTTGCCTGAATTTTGTTATAGGCTTTATTGAAAAAAATCAACTCATCATTGAACTTATTGGCAGTATAATAGTAATTTTTTTTGGATATTTCATTTTTAAAAGCAATCCTGCTCTTCAACCCAAACCTAACGAACCTGCCCACGATAATCTTTTCAAAGATTTTATTAGTTCTTTTGTACTTACTTTTTCCAACCCTTTGATCATTTTTGTTTTGATTGCTTTATTTGCTCGTTTGAATTTTATTACTCGAGCAACTAATTCTTTCCTTATCTTATGCGGTTTCCTTTCTATTTTTGCTGGTGCAATGATTTGGTGGCTGGCATTAACTTTTCTTGTAAGTCATTTTCGTTCAAAAGTCAGTATTCATCAGTTAAAAGCTGTAAATCAAATTACTGGAAGCATCATTATGTTGATTGGGCTCGTTGGCACCGTTGTAAGCTTTTTAAAATAATTCAATTAACTAGTCATTCCTTAAAAAGTCTATTTTTAAGCGGCAAGGTTATAAAATTTTTGTCGAAAAAGTAATCGAAAAATGAAACAAAAAAACTCTTCTTTGAGTTTTTCCATCATTTTCTTCAAATTCC
>Ga0116192_1001223_pt1 | contig 18334 bp, 16 predicted proteins | sample AD_UKC113_MetaG_FD_89876 | JGI IMG/M metagenome (GOLD analysis project Ga0116192, IMG submission 89876) | Active sludge microbial communities of municipal wastewater-treating anaerobic digesters from Hong Kong - AD_UKC113_MetaG | ecosystem: Engineered > Bioreactor > Anaerobic > Digestate... | reverse complement strand
TAAGGAGGATTTCATTCATGCAGCATGGTTCGACCCAACTATATCCGCTGACCTTTGAGCCGTATTATAAAAACTACATATGGGGAGGCAGAAGCCTTGAAAAACTGGGGAAAAGGCTGCCCGAGGGTCCTGTGGCTGAAAGCTGGGAGATTTCGTCCCATGATGATGGAATGAGCATTGTGGCAGAAGGCCCTTTGGCGGGTAAAAGCCTGAAAGATCTGGTTGGTGACTATTCCCTGAGTTTATTGGGCAGCTTGTGCCAGGAACGGTATGCGGAATGTTTTCCCCTTCTGTTTAAGCTGATTGACGCCAACGATTGGCTGTCTGTTCAGGTTCATCCCCAGGACGACTATGCCCGGATTCATGAGAATGATTTGGGGAAGACCGAGATGTGGTATATTGTAGATGCTCAGCCCGGGGCCCAAATCTATTATGGTCTGACCCATAGGGTCACACGGGAGGAATTAAGGAAGGCTATCGAGGACAAGACCTTGGAGAACCTTTTAAGAAGCGTTCCAGTCAAGGCCGGGGATTTGTTCTATATCCCTGCAGGGACCATCCATGCGGCAGGGAAGGGGATTCTTATTATGGAGGTGCAGCAAAGCTCCAACGTGACCTACCGCCTCTATGACTATGACCGTAAGAACCCTGACGGGAGCACAAGACCCCTTCATATCCAAAAGGCTCTGGATGTCATTGACTATGCCCATGTCACCCGCAACGGGGATGTTGAGGGCTTGGTTTATGAGAAAAACGGCTTGAAGGTTCAGGTGATGATTGCCGATCCCCATTTCTGTGCTGAGCTGGTGGAACTTGATGAAAGTGCCGAACTGCTGGCCGACGGAAGATCTTTTATGGCCTATACCTTCTTAAGCGGTCAGGCCGAGATTTCATGGAAAGTGGGGAAGAAAACCCTTTCGGCAGGCCAGTCCGTCCTCATTCCTGCGAGCCTGGGTGAGTATTCTCTGATGGGCAGAGCCAAGGCGCTGCGGGCCTATATCGGGGATATTCAGAAGGATATTATCGCGCCGCTGGAGCAGGCAGGCTATAGCCTGGAGGAAATGGCCGCCCATATCGGGGGCTTTGAAAAGGCATGCTGAACAGGCAGGAATAAAAAATGACAATAAGAATCAAAAAAGCCATACCTCAAAAGGTAGGCTTTTTTTGTACAATTATTGCGTGTTCTTCAGCGCTTAATCTTTTTTCAACTGAGAATAGCATTCGGCACAGACATTCTTGCCCTTGTACACCTTAATATCCTTGGCGTTATCACAGAAGATGCAGGCCGGTTCGTATTTTTTCAGAACAATGGCCTTATCGTCGGAGTAAAACTCCAAACCGTCTCCAATTTCGATGTCAAGGACGCGTCTTAACTCAATGGGTATAACAATTCTGCCCAATTGATCAAGACTTCTGATCATACCAGTTGCTTTCATTTTGTTCCCCCCAAAATCCATATATGTATTGATTTTAAAACTTATCTCTAATTATGTCAATCAATGCAAGAAAATTTAATAAAAATACAATATGTGGATATTAAAATAAAAAATGATATCTTAAAAAACACCATCCATTATACTATCAAATTCTGGGACATGATACAATAGTGCTAAGGTCCTAAGTTTGGGGTGATTTTTTGGAATGCAGGCTATGCCCGCGGGATTGCGGTGTTGATCGCAAAAGCTCGTCGGGTTATTGTCGAATGGGCCAAGCAGTTTTTGCGGCCAGGGCCATGCTTCATTATTTCGAGGAGCCCATTATCAGCGGTACCCGGGGCTCCGGCACCGTTTTTTTCTCAGGCTGTCCTTTAAGATGCTGTTTTTGTCAGAACTATCCCATCAGTCATGGGGGCATGGGGAAAGAAATATCGGTTGAACGGCTGACTGAGATTTATAAAGAGCTTCAAGGTCAGGGAGCACATAATATCAATCTGGTAAATCCCACCCATTTCTCCTGCGCTATCCTCGAAAGCCTGGAACGAAGCCGGGGGGACATAACCATACCCTTTGTCTGGAATAGCAGCGGCTATGAACGGGTTGAGACACTGAAATGTTTTGAAGGGCATATACAGGTTTATCTGCCTGATTTAAAGTATATGAGCCCGGCCCTGTCAGCCCTTTATTCGGGGGCCCGGGATTATTTTGACTATGCCGGAAAGGCCATATTGGAGATGTATCGCCAGGTGGGGCCAGTGTGCCTCAATGCCGAGGGTGTTATTGAAAAAGGGCTGATTATCCGTCATCTGGTCCTGCCCAATGCCACTCATGATTCCATAAAGCTGCTTTATTGGATGAAGGAAAACCTGCCCGACGATATTACCATCAGCCTTATGGGGCAATATACTCCGTTTCCGGATCATAAGCTGCCTAAAGGCCTTCAGCGCAAATTGACAAGCCGGGAATACGGGCTGGTGGTTGAAACCCTATACAAGCTGGGCTTTAAACATGGATTCATTCAGGATTTGGAATCAGCAAGCACCAGTTATACCCCTCAATTTGACCTGACGGGGGTGTAGGTGAACTATAAGGGCCGCTTTAAGTAAACCATATCCACCAACTGTATTCCGTCCTCATACATGGGATGGTCGTAGTTGTCCACAAAGAAGTTTTTGACCACATGGGATCTTGTAAAACCACAGCTTTCATAGAAATTGAGGGTGCTGGGGCAATCCCCCGTGCCCACATAGAGCACGCTGCCCTTGTCCTTATAGTAATCGGCAATATACGCAATAAGGGCTTTCCCATAGCCCTTTCGCTGATATTTGGGAACCGTCACGATATTTTTGATTTCGTATACCCCAGCCTCCTCCTGCGTGATAACGCATAGGGCCTTAAGGTCATCCTCATACAGGGCAAACATCTCACCCCGATACAGGTACTTTTCTATCATGTCCACCGACTCGTCGGCAATCAGGAGCAGATCCATGTATAGGGGCTTTTCCTCATTCTTAATCTTTATAATGGCCATAAAGCGCTCCTTTCTGTTGTCAGGATACACTCATTATACTTTATTCCGTTCAATGCCGGAGATCCTATATGACTATAAAAAATAGATGTGCCGCTATACACAAGCGGCACATCCTCTCTATAAACCTTTCATATCACGCAGAATACGCTGAATGCTTTTGGGGGTCAGGAAGTATTTCTCGGAAAGCGCCAAAAGGGTTACGCCCTTCTGATAGTCCGCATATATTCTTCGGTTTCTTTCCTGCAAGTAAGCCCTGGTGTCGGTTGCTTCTCCCCATTTGCATCTTTTCGACTTAATCTTTGGTATGTAAAGAACCTGCCCGTCCACATATTCCTGGATTTTTTCAACCAATCCCTCGGGCAGAACATCCAATGCGGAAATATAGCCCATTGTGCCCTCCTAAAAATGAGATTTCCAGGATTGCAAAGGCTATTGTTATTAAGCATGCACTATGCAATAGCCTTCGCTATGCACAATGTTTCGTGCTTTTCCTTATGGATCATCACTCCTTACATTAAAGCGTAAACAGTTGTATGTATAACTCTATTTATAACTTATAAAAGAACGATGCCGCTTTGAGCGCAGGCCTTCTGCATGTCCTCAGGCCAGATGGAGGCCTGAACCTCGCCCACATGGGCCTTGCCCAGCAGGAACATGCAAATACGGGACTGACCCAGACCGCCGCCAATGGTATAAGGAAGCCGTTTATTGAGAATGTCCTGATGGAAGGGCAGATGCTTTCTGTTTTCGCAGTGAGCCTTTTCAAGCTGGGACAGCAGCGATACCTCATCCACGCGGATACCCATGGAGGAAACCTCAAAGGCCGTGTCCAATACCGGGTAGTAGAAAATAATATCGCAGTTGAGGGCCCAATCGTCATAGTCAGGGGCCCGGCCGTCATGGCGCTGGCCAGACTTAAGCACATCTCCTATCTGCATGATGCAGGCGGCCCCATTGGCCTTGGTAAATGCCGTTTCACGCTGCTTGGGGGTCAGGGAAGGATACATGTCCTCAAGCTCCTGGGTGGTGATAAAGGAAATTTCATCGGAAAGATAACGGGGCAGTACGGGATACAGATCCGCTATATAGTCCTGAGTCTTTTTAAAGACACTGTAGATCTTCTTCACCGTGGCCTTCAGGGTTTCCAGATTGCGCTGTTCCTTGGTGATAACCAGCTCCCAGTCCCATTGGTCCACATAGATGGAGTGAAGATTATCGGGCTGCTCATCACGCCGGATAGCATTCATATCGGTATAAAGGCCTTCTCCGGGCGCAAACCCATAACGGCCAAGAGCCATTCTCTTCCATTTTGCAAGGGATTGAACCACTTCAACCGTTGCGCCGTCCACATACTTAACATCAAAGGAAACAGGGCGTTCAACCCCGTTCAGATTGTCATTCAATCCCGATTCGGGGCGGACGAAAAGAGGCGCGGAAACGCGGGTCAGATTCAGCGCTTCGGCCAAAGCATTTTCAAAGAAATCCTTAATTTTCTTAATGGCGATTTCGGTATCCCTCAAATTAAGGGAAGGCGTATAGCCAGCCGGGAACTGACAGGAACATGAATCCATAACCCACACTCACTTTCATATATTGTATATTGCACTTGACACATGCCTAATGGTATCATAAAAGTCACTGATATTAAAGCACAGAATATGAATTTTGTGCATGATGGAGGAAAAAAATGAAGCATTTAAAGAGAACCCTTGCAATGATTCTTGCCTTGGTGTTGATGGCCACCTCCGTTGCTGCTTGTGGCAGAAAAGCGGAGGATGTTTCTGAGGATGTGAAGGAAACCGCTACAGCGACGCCGGAGGCTACTCCCGAAGCAACCCCTGAAGCTACTCCTGAAGCAACCCCCGAGGCAACGCCTGAGGCGACACCCGATGCAGGGGATGATTCCGAAGAGGTTGAGGCCGACAAGGTCTTTGGTACAGTTAACGGCACCACCTATACCAATGAGTATTTCAAGTTTACCATGGAGTTCCCGGCCGATTGGCACGTTTCCAGCCGTGAAGAGCTGCTCCAGGTTAACCAGTTGGGTGCACAAGTTGTCAAGGAACAGAGCGGCACCAGCAAAGAAGTCATCGATTTGACCATGCAACAGATTGTTCCTTTGTTTATGATTAGCAAGTACGGCATCTCTTCCCAGGAGGCCGACAATGCAACCATGAACGCCCAGGCTCTGAATCTGGGAATCCTTGTAAGCCAGTTTAAATCCCCCAAGGATTATCTGGATCTGGCCATTGAGGGTGTGAAGGCTCAGGGGATTGAGATGAACACAGGCGAGGTTACAGAGCTTAAGCTAGGCGGCCATGATTTTGCCACGGTTGAATCCACGCTCACAATCGCTGGTCTCGAAACCAAGCAGTCCATGTATGCCACCTTTATTGATAAGTATATCGTTCTCTTTACCATGGGTTATCTGGACGATGCCGGCAAGCAGACCCTGGTGGAGGTTATGAACAGCATAAAGTTCCAATAAGCTATATCTGATTCTAAAGGGGCTGTAAATGCCCTGTAAAACACAGTCTTTCAAAAGGTCTTCCGGAAGTTTTCTCCGGCAGGCCTTTTTCTTTTATCAAATACCCCTTGCAAAACGAACAAAGATCACATACAATGAATTTAGGAAAACGGTTTCCTAGTGAATAATAAAGGGCTGGGGACTAATATAACCCGAGATAAGGAGAAGGACATATGATCAATAAGGCGGCATTATTTCATCGGGCAGGGCTTGAATATCGCTATGCGGCGTCGGATGGAAAGGTGTATATCCGGTTAAGAGCGGCCTGTCAAAACCTTACCAAAGCAGTTCTTTACCATGGGCTTCGCTATGACAGACATAATCCTCCCAAGGTGGAGGCTCTTCCTATGGAGCGGGTATTGAGCGATGGTGTTCATGACTGGTTTGAGGCATCCTTTAAACCCAAGGATCCGAAAATCTTCTATTACTTTTATATAGAATCGGCCAATGATTCGGCCTACTATTTGGAAAGCGGCTTTAAAAGCCAGCCGGGGGATAACCGGAACGAGTTCTTTTACTTCCCGTATATCCTGGAAAGCGATAAGCTGAAAGTGCCGGATTGGGCACGGGGCATTGTGACCTATCAGATCTTCCCCGATAGATTTGAAAGAGCCGAGGGCTATGGACGGGTAAGGGAGGGTATTTCCCTGGATCCCTGGGGGGCTAAACCCACGGGACCCAATCAATTCATGGGCGGCAACCTTGAAGGCATAAGAACCCGTATCCCCTATCTCAAAGCGCTGGGCGTGGACGCCATCTATCTGACGCCCATCTTCAAATCCCCCTCCGTGCATCGTTATGATATCATCGATTACTACGATATTGATCCCATGCTGGGCGATAAGGACGACTTTAAGCGCCTGGTGGAGGATCTGCATAAGGCAGGCATCAAGATTATATTGGATGCGGTGTTCAACCATTGCAGCCATGAGTTCTTTGCCTTTAAGGATCTTCTGAAGAATCAGGAGAAATCCCGGTATAAGGATTGGTTCTTCGTTAAAAAATACCCGGTGGCTTACGCCAGGGACACCTATGAGGCCTTTGCCGATATGGCCTGGAACATGCCCAAGCTGAACACCGCCAATCCCGAGGTACAGGAATATTTCAGCCAGGTGGGCCGCTATTGGATTCGGGAATACCACATTGACGGCTGGAGAATTGACGTGGCCAATGAGGTGGATGCCAACTTCTGGAGAAAGTTCAGAATGGCCGTTAAGGCAGAAGACCCGGAAACCTTTATTGTGGGCGAGATCTGGGGGGACTCCTTCCGGTGGCTGCAAGGGGACATGTTTGACTCAGTGATGCATTATCCCTTCACCTATGCCGTCAAGGAATGCTTTGCCCATAAGACCATTGATGCTGTGGCCATGGATCAGTGGCTCAACCGCATTGCCGCCCTCTATACCCATGAGTGCAGGGATACCCTCTGGACCATCCTGGACAGCCATGACTCGGAGCGCTTTATCCATGCGGCCAATCTTAATGAGGACGCACTTTTCATGGCCTCATTCATGCTTCTGACCTTCCCCGGCGCCCCCATGCTGTATTATGGCACCGAGCTTTTGATGGAAGGAGCTAATGATCCCGATTGCAGACGATGCATGGAGTGGGACAGAGTCACCGAGGATCATCCCCTCCTTAACCATTACAAAAAGCTCATTAAGTTGCGCAAGTCCCATGAGGCCTTAAGAAAGGGCAATTTCAGAACCTGGCGAGCCCCTGTGGATGGTGGGTATGCCTTCCTCAGAGAGACCCAGGATGAAACAGCGCTTATTGTACTTAATACCTCCGACAGCACCATGGCGATGGAGCTTACGGTTCCCGAGGGCCTTAAATCAGCGAAGAAGCTGGTGGATGCCTATGGTGAGCAGCCGGTCACCAAAACCAGGGAAAGCATTCGTATCACCCTGCCGGCCAAAACCGGGGCCGTGGTGGTTCGGGGATAGCCTTGAATCATTACTCCGGAATATGCACCGAGAAGGCTCCGGGCTTCAGAGTCAAGGTGAGGGCGCCTGTGGCGGCCTTAATATCCTTCTGGGTTTTACGAAGCAGGGATAAGCACCAATCCTCGGCCTGGATGAGAAGCTCGGGAAGCTCGGTTTTAAGAGAGAGGCTCCGCTCTGATTTATAGCGTCTGACCTCGCTCATGATGCTCATGATCCTGTCCCCAAAATTGATGAGGGTGTGGGCATATTTGGGAGCTTCTTCCCATTGGGTCAGATGCAGGGAAACGGTCCCTTCAAAGGCCCTGAAATAGGCCTGATAAATGGCCTCGGTAATATGGGGAACAAAGGGCGCATAGAGCTTTAACAGGGTCAGCAGTGTTTGATAAAGGGCAAACTGGGCGGAGCGGCGTTCCTCTGTCCCATGGATTTCAGGCTTGTAGAGCCTGTCCTTGACAATCTCCAGGTAATGATCGCAGAAGTCATTCCAGAAGAAGCTGTCAATGTCCTGACGGGCGCTTCCAACCTCATAATCGCTGAGCGCAGCGGCAGCCTTGGAAACGGTTTCCCGGCTCCTTTCCATGATCCACTGATCAATGGGAAGGAGCTTTTCCGGTTTGTGGCCGTCAAAATCCTCAAGATGCATCAGGCAGAAGCGGGAAGCATTCCAGAGCTTGGTCAGAAAGCGGCCCGAGATTTTGAGTTCATCCTCCGAGAACAGCGTGTCGGTGCCCAGCCTGGAGTTGGCGGCCCAATACCTCAGGGCATCGGCCGAATAGGTCTCAATGAGTGCCTCGGGAGACAGGGAGGCATTGCCCTTGGATTTGCTGATCTTTTCGCCCTTTTTGGCCATGACAAACCCGCAGACCATGATATCCTTCCAGGGGATTTGCCCTGTATGATACAGGCTTTTAACAATGGTGTAGAAGGCCCAGGTACGGATAATCTCATGGGCCTGGGTGCGCATGCTCATGGGCAGAATGTGTTTTTGATCCGGTTCTCCCCAGTGGGCGTTGATAAGGGGGGTGACCGATGAGGTGGCCCAGGTGTCCAGAACGGCACTTTCGGGAATGAACTCCTGACAGCCGCAGCCACAGGCGGTCTTGGGCATGGTCTCCAGAGGGTTGACGGGAAGCTCCTCGTCCGAGGCCAAGTGAACCGCGCCGCAGGCCTTGCAGTACCAAACGGGGAAGGGAACCCCGAAATACCGCTGCCTGGATATGCACCAGTCCCATTTCAGGTTTTCAACCCAGACCAGATACCGCTGCTTCATATGGGCCGGATACCAGTTAATCTCATCAGCGGCCTTTAAAAAGCGCTCTTTTTCGCTGAGAATATCTATAAACCATTGCCGGGAGGGCAGGATTTCAATCTCATGGCCGCACCGCTCATGAACCGAAACGGTGTGGAGGATGGTCTCCTGATGACGCAAAAGCCCTTGCTCCTTAAGTACCATAAGAATACGCTCCCTGGCCGCTTTTACCGGAAGTCCTCCGACATGGGGGATGGACGCGCAAAGAATACCGTCATCCTCCAGGACACGGCGATAAGGAAGGCTGTGCTTATGATACCAATCCAGGTCGGTGCTGTCCCCGAAGGTAGCGCACATAACGGCACCCGTTCCCTTTTCCATGCTGACATGGGCATCGGCCAGAATAGGAACCTCATGACCATAGAGGGGAACCCGGGCCTTCTTCCCTATATAGGCCTGGAACCGGGAATCCTCGGGATGAACGAAAATAGCCACAACCCCATAGAGGAGCTCGGGGCGGGTAGTGGCGATCAATAGCTCTCCGCCATCAACCTCAAAAGGAAGGGTATTGAAGGTGCTTTCGCCCTCCCTGGCGTCCAGCTCGGCCTGAGCAATGGAGGTCCGGCACTGGGTACACCAGAGTACAGGGGTTTCCTTCTGATAGGCCTTGCCTTTACGGGCCAGGTCCAGGAAGGATTTCTGGGAAATACGCTGTGAAAGCGGGCTGATGGTCTCGTACTGAAGGCTCCAGTCAACCGAGAAGCCCAGGGATTGCCATAGGGCCTTGAAGGCCTCCTCATATTTTCGGGTGGTATCCATGCACAGGGAAATAAACGCGCTACGCTTCATGCTGTGGGCAGAAACACCCGCGTCCCGCTCTACAAGGCGCTCGGAGGGAAGCCCGTTATCGTCAAAGCCAAAGGGATAGAAGACATTCTTGCCCTGCATCCTCTGGAACCGTGCAATCATCTCGGCCTGGGTATAGGAGAAGATATGGCCGATATGAAGGCTGCCGCTGACGGTGGGCGGCGGTGTGTCAATGGAGTAGATCTCTCCCGGATGGTTCTCGTCAAACCGGTAGATTCCGTGCTCCTTCCAGAAGCTCTGCCAATGAGCTTCCGATTCCTTGAAATTATAGCGCTTGTCCAGCATGTTCAAAACCTCCTTATGGATTAAGGCACAGGTTTTTGAGCCCCCCGAAAGCCAAATAAAAAAGCCCTCGCCCTATTTTCATAGGACGAAGGCTGTTAAGCTTCCGCGGTACCACCTAGCTTTGCGCTCAAAAAATAAAGCGCACACTCTTTACGCCGTACGGGCCTGCTCGACCTTATACGGCTGCCCCTGTAACGTGGGACTCCTACGGTGAAGCCTAGTCAGGACAAATTCCTTTTCAGCTTACGGCTCAAGGGCTACCTTCACTTCTCTCATCACGGGAAATTCGCACCAACATTCCCTCTCTGGGCTTCAGAAAAGAAGCTACTCCTCCCTGTCAATGCCTTTTCGATTTTGCTCTATTATATGCCGCTTGTTTTTGGATTGTCAAGAGAGATTTTTTTACGATTGGCTTACGATTATTCCCCCGCACTTGCAATGAAAATACTGCCAATGATATAATGTAATCTGCCGTAAACTTAATGAATAAGTTTCCAAAACATCCCATAAAATAGTTTCGGCACTTTTTATGGGGCTCACGTCATTATTCTGAAAAATCAATCAAGTATGCGCTGAATCCTTGTTAAAAGGAGCGGGAGAACCACACATTGGGGTGAATCCGGTGTATCACCGGTAGGGTTAAAGCTCTTTCGACCCGAATCCGTCAGCTAATCTCGTAAGCGTTGGAAGAGAGGGTGGTTGATATGCTGTAAAGTCATAGACTCGCATATCCGGTATTTTTATTCAACGAATATGGAGGGAGTTTTATGACGAATGTTTGTCTTATCGGCCTCGGCAGGACAGGCGTTGAGGTCGCGCGCATCATTTTGGAGCAACGCGACATGAAGCTTGTAGGGGCTGTCTGTTCCGAACACTCAACAAAAATCGGAAAGGATATCGGGGCAGTATTGGGAATCCCCGACATTGGCGCCAAGGTCTACTCGGTCAATCAGTTGAAATATGTCATTGACCATTTGAAACCCCAGGTATTTGTGGACTTCTCACATTACAAGGCTACTATGAAAAATGTGAAGATGATTACCGAGGCTGGCATCGGCCTGGTGGTGGGGACTACCGGTTTTTCTAAAACCGATTTGATGCGCATGATGGTGCTGGCCAAGAAGAACCAGTCAGGCATACTCTATGCCCCCAATGTGACCCTGGGCGTCAATGTGATGATGCTTCTGTCCAACATTGCAGCCCGCATCCTGCCCGATTATGATTTTGAGATTACTGAAGCCCACCACAAGCACAAGAAGGATGCGCCCTCGGGAACGGCCCTTAAGATTGCCGGCGAGATTGAAAAGGGGTTGGAGGCCTCCGGAGTGGAAGCAGGGGACATTCCCATCCACGCCATTCGTGCAGGCGGCATTGTAGGCCGTCACCAGCTTATGATTGCCGGAGAAAACGACAAGATTGAGATTGTCCATGAATCCTTCAGCCGCAAGGCCTTTGCTGCCGGTGCCCTGAAGGGGATACGCTTTATCAAGGGTAAGAAGGGCTTTTATGAAATGCAGGATGTTCTGGAGCTGGAAAAGGTGCTCACATCCTATTTTGACAAACGGAAGGTGGCCCTCTATCGCCAGGGCTCCTGACGGCCTTGCCCACCGTTGATGGAATCATTGATAGGTATATCTCAGTAAGAACAGGGAGCGTCGCTGCTCCCGGGCGCTAGACCTTAACAGGGCTGCTGAAACAGTAAACAGGCAGCCCTTTTTTATGCGCTATTACAGCTTATAAAGATACCATTTAAAGGTCTTCATTTCGTATCGCATTTCAAAAACCCGCTCTATGCCGTCAATAACGCTTTGAACTGTAAAAATCAGCATGCGGTTGCCGGCCAGCTTTTCCTCCTTACGGTCAATGACGCGATCAATGCGGATGACCCTGGACTCCTGCCCATCCTCGCTGAAACGGAACTTAAGGGGGGTGATGACGCCCTCGCTGCTGCTTAAGCAAATCATGTCCACACTTCTCATCAGAACCTTCAACCCTCATCCCTCCTTTTAAAGCAGGCTGCGCATGCCGGGGAAATCCTCCGCTACGCCGCCGGTGAGGGGAGGAATGCCCGAATTGACAAAGCTTCCGCGAAATACCGAGGCGCCGCCGTAATGTCTCCGAATGGCGTCAATACTGGAATCCAGGGCCTTTTTCCGAAACAGGCGATCCTCATCAAAAAAGGAGACCTGGCAGAACTGATCATTGCAGAGGGAGGAGAAGGCCACCCCCAGGTGCCGGAGCGGCTCTCCGTCCCAAAGCTCATAAAAAAGCTGCCGTGCCGTTTTGAACAGGGCCTCGGTGTTGTCCGTGGGAACTAACAGCTTTCGTTGATGCGAGAAAAAGCTTAAGTCGGTCTTGCGCAGGGAGATGGCCACCACCCGGGCCAAAAGCCCTGCATTTCGCAGCCTGGTGGAGGCTGTCTCCACCAGGGAGAGCAGGTATAAAAGGGCCTCCCTGTCATTGTCCACATCAAAGGGGGTGGTGGTGGAGTTGCCGATGCCCTTGGCCTCGCTGCCGTAGGGATTCACCGGGGATTCGTCCAGCCCATTGGCATACTGCCAAAGCACCTTGCCAAAGCTTTTAAAGTGGGCGGTGAGGAATTGGGGATCGGCATGGGCCAACTGACCGATGGAAAAAATATTGAGCCGATACAGCCTGGGCGCCGTGCTCCGCCCCACCATGAAAAGCTCCTTAACCGACAGGGGCCACATTTTTTTGGGGATCTCGGAAGGAAAGAGGGTGTGTACCTTATCGGGCTTTTCAAGCTCGGAGGCCATCTTGGCCAGGAGCTTGTTGGTGGATACCCCGATGTTTACCGTAAACCCCAGCTCTTTTTTAATGCGCTGGGAAATTTCCACGGCAAACTGGAAGGGATCCCGGCCCCGCAGCAGGGTGGTGATATCCATAAAGCATTCATCCACTGAGTATCTTTCAATAAGCGGTGTATACTCGCCCAACAATTCCAGCAGTGCGTTGGAACACTGCATATAGAGGGAGTAATCGGGAGGCAGCACCACAAGGTTGGGGCATTTGCTCCTGGCCTGCCACAGCACCTCTCCGGTGTGGATCCCGTACTTTTTGGCGGGAATGGACTTAGCCAAAACGATGCCATGGCGGCTTTCCGGATCGCCCCCCACAACGCTGGGGATTTCCCGAAGATCGACAGCAGCGCCGTGTGAAAGACGATAAACCGCCTCCCAGCTTAAATAGGCAGAATTGACATCGATATGAAGAATCGTGCGGCTTCCGCCATTTTGACAATCCATAGAAATCCTCCAAATGTGAAGTCCTGATGATATTATAAAAGAACATATGTTCGGTTGTAAAGGGGCAAAAAAATGGGTGCCATGGTTTACAATCCCCAAAAGGCATTGTAGAGTAGAAGAAGAAAACGCAGGGAAAGAGGAGATAAAATGGCTGATATACTTCCCAGACTGGCCAGGGAGCTTTCCATCAAGCTTTCCCAGGTTGAGAGCACTGTAAAGCTTATTGATGAAGGCAATACTATTCCGTTCATTGCCCGGTACCGCAAGGAAGTCACCGGAGGCTTGGACGATCAGGTCTTGCGGGAGCTTCATGATCGTTTGACCTATTTAAGAAATCTGGAGGCCCGCCGCGAAGAGGTTCGCCGATTGATAGAGACCCAGGGCATGCTCACTGATGAGATTTCCCAGAGCCTGGACAAGGCTGAAACCCTTCAGGAAATAGAGGATATTTACCGGCCCTTTAAGCCCAAGCGCCGGACAAGGGCTTCGGTGGCCCGTGAAAAGGGACTGGAGCCCCTGGCGGTGACCATCTATGCTCAGAAGCTGGTTAAGGGGGATGTTCTGGAACTGGCCGCCCAGTATATTGACGCCGAGAAAGGAGTCAATACGGCCGAGGAAGCCCTCCAGGGGGCCATGGACATCATTGCCGAGACTGTTTCCGATAATGCCGGATACCGCAGAGCCATCCGGGAACTGACCTTTAAAGAAGGGGTCATTATTACCGCTGCGAAAAAGGAAGAGGACTCCCCCTATCGCATGTACTATGATTTCAGTGAGCCCGTTTCTAAAATCGCGCCCCACCGGGTGCTGGCCATTGACAGGGGTGAGAAGGAAGAGTTCCTCTCGGTGAAGCTCCAGGCTCCTGAGGAGCGCATTGTGAATTGGCTCAAAAGCCGTACCCTGTCCAAAACCGGATCCATCTTTAAGGAGGTTATAGAAACGGTGGTGGAGGATGCCTACCATCGGCTTATTGCGCCTTCCATAGAAAACGAAATCCGCGGAAGTCTTACCGAAGCGGCTTCGGAACAGGCCATTAAGGTCTTCTCCGAGAACTTAAGGAATCTTTTGTTGCAACCCCCCGTCAAGGGCAAGGTGGTTTTAGGCCTGGATCCGGCCTACAGAACGGGCTGTAAGCTGGCTGTGGTGACGCCCACAGGACGAGTGCTCCATACGGCCGTTATTTACCCCACTCCGCCCCAGAGTAAGGTGGAGGAGGCGGCTGCTACGCTGAAAGCCCTCATTGCCAAATATAACGTGGATATTATCGCCATTGGCAATGGTACGGCTTCCCGTGAATCGGAAATCTTCGTGGCCGGGGTGATTAAAACCCTGGATAGGAAGGTGCGATACATGGTGGTCAGCGAGGCCGGGGCTTCGGTATATTCGGCCTCCAAGCTGGGAGCCGAGGAGTTCCCCGATTTTGATGTGTCGCTGCGCAGCGCGGTCTCCATTGCACGGCGGCTTCAGGACCCTCTGGCCGAGCTGGTTAAGATTGATCCCAAGGCCATTGGCGTGGGCCAGTATCAGCACGATATGAATCAAAAGAGGCTGGGTGAGGCCCTGGCCGGTGTGGTTGAAAGCTGCGTCAACAGTGTGGGTGTGGACTTGAATACCGCATCCCCCTCCCTGCTGTCCTATGTGGCGGGCATTAATGGGGTGGTGGCCAACAATATTGTAGAGTACCGCGAGAACAATGGCGGCTTTAAATCCCGCAAGGAGCTATTAAAGGTTAAAAAGCTGGGCGAGAAGACCTTTGAGCAGTGTGCCGGCTTTTTAAGGATTCCGGAGGCCGAAAATATTCTGGACAATACCTCGGTGCACCCCGAGTCCTACGAAGCCTGCAAGGCATTGTTGAAGCTCACGGGCCATACCCTGGAGGATGTCCGGGAAAAGCGCCTGGGACAGTTGAGAGAAGAAGTCAATAAGCTGGGCGTGGAGAAGGTGGCTCAGGAAATCGGTGTGGGTGTGCCCACCCTCAATGATATGATTAATGAATTGTTAAAGCCGGGACGCGATCCCCGTGACGAGCTGCCCCCGCCCCTTCTGCATGAGGATGTACTGGATATTGCCGACCTTAAACCGGGCATGATCCTGGACGGGACTGTCCGAAACGTAGTGGATTTCGGGGCCTTTGTGGATATTGGCGTGCATCAGGATGGGCTGGTCCATATCTCGGAGCTCACCGATCGCTTTGTACGAAATCCCATGGAAGTGGTTTCGGTGGGGGACATCGTCAAGGTTCGGGTGCTTGATGTGGACGCCAAGAGAAAACGCATCTCTCTTTCCATGAAGGGCTTAAAGACAAACTGAAGACATACAGGCCAGAAGAAACACAGGAGCCGGTAGAGGAATTCTACCGGCTCTCATTATAGGTCCGTTCATGATGAATAAGGTGTCAAAATTTCCCGGGAATTTTAGGAGACTTCGCTCCTTGTACGGGTCACCCTTCTGTAAACAAAGCCCAGTATCAGGCTCAGGACAAGAAGATAGGCTGCGGTGAAGGTCAGAACACCGAAGATACCGAGCTTGGGAAGGATGAGGGCAAAGAAGGAGAAGAGCACCACACCAAAGCCGTTATGAGCCAGCGAGAGCATGGAGTGGACTGTTGAGCGGCCCTGCTCCTCAATTTTCTGCTGAAGGGTATCTTCCATGATAATACGGGCTGAAGCCGAGATAAGATAGAACAGCCCGTAAAAAGGCATGGCCATGGTATGTCCTGATAAGCCCGCGACGCCCAGCAAAAAGCTGCAGAAAACGCATAGAGCGCATACCGCATAGAAGGGGTTGCGAATACCGGTCAAGGATAAAAGGCCCTTAAATCGATAGGCTAAACGGCTTCCCAGCGCCTCAAGAAAATACCGGATGCCGCCCCAGACCCCTATCAGGGCCAGGTTGAGACCATACTCAGAGGCAATGAGCTGATCGTATTCATCAATGATATCCACAATCCCTATGCCCAGAATAGCCAGAAAGGCTAGGGTGAGCAGAGCAGGGGTTTTGATGAAGAAGGCACCCGCATCGCCCAGGGTACGGAAGTACTGCTTAAGCGAACTGGAGTCGGGGGCGTTTTCTTTGTGGTGAGTGCTTTTAAAGAGATTAACCTCTGTCAATCGGCTGGCCAGCAGCGCAGCTATGAAAGAAGTGATAGCCGAAAACAGAAGGACGGTTTTCATTCCCAGCAACATAGCCAAGCCGCCCCCAATCAGCATGGAAATGGCGGTGGTTGTCAGGGTGTAGGCATCAATCCGCCCGTAAATCTTGTCAAAATCGCCCTCTTGGCCGTCTTTCTTGAGACTGTCGAAAAGAAGGGCCTCCAGTGACCCTGAGAAAAAGGCCTCACCAATGCCCCATAGGACAAAGCCTATTGCAAACAGAAGAAAGCCGTCGGATAAAAACCAGCAGACATAACAGGCCGCCCGGAGCAGATCTCCGATGACCAGCATGTTTTTGCGGCTCCAATGATCCGAAAGAATACCCGTGGGCAGTTCTAAAAGAACCACAGGAGCGGACCATATGGCCAATAAAAGCGATATCTCTCCCAGGGAAAGCCCCTTGGATTCAAATAAGAGAAGATAGACAGGGTAAATCGGTACAAACCCCCGGATGAGGCTGTAAAGCTTAAATAAACGTATATTCATAGTAACGAAATCCTCCATTCATTCACTTGCACATTAAAAAAAGCTCAGTGAATGTGGTGGACCTCGGATATATCAAGGTTATTGGCTGGTATCAAAGTATAGAAGAATTTGCATAAAAAACAACCTCACCTGTATAAGTTAATACTATTATATCAGAATTAGCAGTTTTTACAAACAGAAAAACGCGAAAGTGGCGTTGAGAGAGGGGTTTCGCTTTTCTGCGCTCTGCCGCTCGCAGACCGCGAAAAAGTGCTTGTAATGTCTCATGCCTCCTGTGCATATTGGGACAGGGGGTGGGAATACTTATTAACTGAGGATTTGATTGTAGAAGGGTTGCGTGTTTGTTGGACGGTAAAGGATATTTCAAAGCAGACGATAAATTTGCCGCATTCAAAGTCGCTCGGGCTGTCGCTGATACTATGGAAACATCCGGCTTTAAGTACAGGAAAAATGCTGCCCAGGAGCGCCCCGTTGTGGTCATGTGCATTGGTACGGACCGTTCAACAGGCGACTCGCTGGGTCCGCTTGTAGGGGATATGCTCAGCAAGTGGAAGCTTCCCAATGTACATGTCTTTGGAACCTTGGAGAATCCGGTTCATGCCAGGAATTTGGAAGAGAATATTGCCAAAGCCCTTGGAATCTCACCCAAGGCATACTTTGTAGCCATTGATGCCTCATTGGGCATATTGGACCATGTGGGATGCATCTCAGTAGGCCTGGGCCCCATCAAACCCGGAGCGGGTCTTAAAAAGGAGCTGCCGGCCATAGGTGACATGCATATTACTGGTGTCGTCAACACCGGAGGGTTCATGGATTTTCTGGTGCTGCAAAGCACACGCTTGTCCGTGGTTATGCGTATGGCCGATGTCATAGCCCGGGGACTTCACATGGCCTTCAATGAGTACTCTTCGGTTACTTTCCGAGATCCGATTTCGCTGACTCAGATTCAATAATTTTCCTCTCAACAATGTTTAATTTCTCGGTTTAGTGGTATACAATGACTTAAAGCAATATCTTGTATCCGTCCCTATGGTGTTGATACAATAGGCTTTACAAAGTATTAAAGATTAAGAAAGGAGTCAAGTATGGAGAAGTGGGTATGTACAGTTTGCGGTTTTGAATATGATCCGGAGGTGGGCGATCCTGATGCTGGAATCGCACCAGGCACAGCCTTTGAAGACCTTCCTGAAGATTGGGTTTGCCCCGATTGCGGTGTTGGAAAGGATATGTTTGAAAAGGCATAGTCTTTCATCACTATGAAGGATTCTATGATTAAAGCATAGGTAATAGCCCCAGAGGCGGCTTTATATGCGCTCCTCTGGGGTTTTATTATCAGGGTGGAGTGCAATAGAAGGGCTGCAAAATTGTATATTTTTGTCTATAAATTAAGGGGTTTCCTGCCGACACAATGGGCTATAAAAGGGCATCAAAAGCCAATTAAAAAATTTTATAAAACACACTTGACATCATAAGCAGGATTTTGTATACTGTAAAAGCGCCGTTGATGAGCGGCGAAAACGAAGAAACATGGGAGCATAGCTCAGCTGGGAGAGCATCTGCCTTACAAGCAGAGGGTCATAGGTTCGATC
>Ga0116192_1001221_pt1 | contig 18340 bp, 24 predicted proteins | sample AD_UKC113_MetaG_FD_89876 | JGI IMG/M metagenome (GOLD analysis project Ga0116192, IMG submission 89876) | Active sludge microbial communities of municipal wastewater-treating anaerobic digesters from Hong Kong - AD_UKC113_MetaG | ecosystem: Engineered > Bioreactor > Anaerobic > Digestate... | reverse complement strand
CCCTCTCCCCCCGGCCCGCTCACGCCGACCCGCCACAGCCGCCCAGCCCGGCCCGCCCGCGCCGCGCTCTCAGCCTCCAGTCCTACCTCCCAGCCCGCGCCTCACACCCCGCGCTCGCTCTCTCGATGCCCGACGTCCACCGGCCCGCGGCCCGCTCTCACCCGCCTAACCCGCCCCACATGCCCAGGTCTCCCAACCTGCGCCTCTCGCCCGGCCCTCCCGTCATGCCCGCCCCGCCTTCGGCCCGCGCTCTCACCCGCGCCTCCGCCCAGCGTCCGACCGCCACGCCCAGCCCGCGCCGCTCTCTCAGCCCTCAGCCTCCCGCGCTCTCCGCCGCCGCCCAGCCCCGCAGCCATCCCCACGCTCTCCACTCGCCCCGGCCCGCCCCTCACCTCCTGCGCTCTCCGCCACGGCCCGGCCCTCCCTACCATGCCCGCGCCACCCCCTCTCCGCCCGACCTCTCGCCGCTCTCCAGCCCTCAGCCTCCCGCGCATCCCCGCTCTCCCGCGCCTCATGCCCCGCCTCCCACTGCTCTCCCAGCCCGCGATCCCCGCCAAGCCCGCCGTCGCCCGAGACCCTACCCTCAGCCCACGCCCGTCACTCTCATACCTCCACGCCTCTTGCCCGCCCTCCACACTCTCCCGCGTGCCTAGAGTTTCGCGCGCGCGAGGGGCGCTACTATGCGGCTCAGGCTGGGCCGCGTATGCGTGGAGATCGTGACGTGTCGATGCACATTCGGCGCGCGCGGAGGTCGTGTGACGCGCAGAATTCGGGCCCGACGCGGAGCGCAAAAACGCCGCGACAGCAACCAGAATTACCCGAAAACAGGGAAAAACGGGTATATCGCTGCGCGACAGTGCCTATCGCCCGCGAATTTCGCCGGGTTTCAACGCCGCGTGGCGGCTTGAGGTCGGCTTGGCCGCGTCACTGCTTGCCCGAGACTGTACCTTTGCCGGCTTCGACCTGTACCATTTCCGCGGCACCTTTCCAGCATATATAACTTTATTCGCATATGCATATGAGTAGATTGTGCCTCCCCTCCCCTAAATTCTTCCACTGCCGCCTTGACAAGAGACAATCCTCTCCGGAAAAAAAATACACCAAGCTTTGTGGAGTGTGTCTTGCAAGTCGTGGTGTTCATGGTGTATAAGAGAGAGGAGTAGCATACTGTGACTGTGTTGGCGGTAGAGGCTGCGGCATGGCTATGCGTGGTGCGTGAGTGGCGGGTTATGCGGCTTATGCGGGTTATGCGTGGGATGCTGGCTGTGCGGGACCTGACGGTGCAGAGCGGTGCAGAGCGGTGCAGAGCGGGACTGTGCGGTGGTGGGCGTGGCATGACGTGTGATGGTTATGTGTGGCGCGGCTGTGGGGATGGGCGTGGGGTGTGGATCGCTGGTGATGCGGTGATAGGGTGGTGTGGCGGGCGTGATGGGGGGGGGGATGTGACGATGAGAGAGAGAGGAGATGGTTCGCGATGGTAGGGATGTACGGAGATGGCGGCGTGTTGGAGGCGGGTTTGGCGGGAGGGTATGGGGTGTTTGGTGGGCGAGAGGTGGGAATGGATGGGGATGAGGAGGTGGAGGATGTTGAGGATGTGGGCGTTGGGATGGTTGAGTTGAAGTCTGTGAAGGTAGTGGAGCCGACGCGTGAGGAATTGATGGCTTTGTATTGGGAGGATGGGTTATCGTTGACGGAGATAAGCGAGCGTGTGGGTATGAGCCGGACGGCGGTTTACAATCGGATGAGGGGGTACGGGATAGGTTTTCGTGCGCGCGACCACAAGATACGTGGGAGAGCGAATTACATGCATCCAGAGAATGTTGCTGCGCGTGGAGGAGGTCCGTCGGCGAATCCGATGTATGGTCGTCGTCACAGTGAGGAGTCTCGGGCGAAGATGCGCGAGGCGTGGGCGCGGCGGAAGGCGCGGAAGCGAGGTGAGGGGTGATCAATGGGCGCGGGCGTGGTGAGTGCTGGGGTGGTTGTTGAGTAGTCGGTAAGTGGTTGGTGAGTGGTTGGGTGGTATCTGGAGGTGGTGCGTGTGTTGATGGATGGAATGGAGGTGCGTGGATGCCTATTTACGCGGATTCGAGCGACAGGGAGATATTTCGGGAGATAGGGTTGTACTTGGCGATGGTGCTTGGGTTTTGCTTGACGTTGTATTTTGGTTTGCTGTTGTTAGGGGTGATAGCATGGCCAGGTCGCGGGTAGAGGTTCGTGTTGTGAGGGCTACGGGGCGCGAGGGGTGGTGTTTGGGGTGGCAATTGGCGTCTATTTGGATGTACGAGACGGTATGTGGGGAGCACGTGATTTTGGGTCCGGAGACGGAGGTGTGTCACGTAATTCCGGAGGGGGGTGTATTGTGCGAGCGGTGTCGGCGTTTGGTTCAGAGGGCGACGGGTTTGCGTTTTGGTACGCGGCGTATGAGGAGGCGTGATGTGGTGCGTGGGGATGGAGGATCAGGGGGAGGGAGAGAGTGAGGAGTGAGTGGAGAGGGAGTTGGAGGAGAGGTGGGGTTGGAGGAGGATGAGGAGGGGCGGCGGGATGGGCGCGGAAGTGATGCGAGGAAGGGGAATAGCGGGCGGGGCGGGTTTTGAGGGGCGCGAAAGATTTCGATAGGAGTACGAGGAAGTCATGAAAATACCGGGATACTTGAGCCCCGAGGAGAAGCGGCGTCTTCTTGCTGAGGAGAAGGCGCGGGCGATAGCGTTGACGCCTGCTGGCCGTCCGGAGAAGAAGGCGATGGGAGATGTTTTGCGTCCGGCGACGGAGGACAGCAGTGGTCTTATTGACGGCGGGCCGATGGCAAAGATCATCGACAGGAGGTTCCCCGAAGGGACTATCGTCCGGGCGCGTTTTCAGTACCTCATGGGGACCTTCGGTGGCGAAGACGTGTCGCGGGAGGAGGAGTTGGACCGAATTGCGGAGTGGTTGGCAAAGCAGGGATATTTGCTGGGCCCGGATGATGTGAGGCGGTGGCATTCCTTGCGGATGCCGGATGGAGTGGATTGGGACGTTTTGCGGGAGAGTTGGGACGGGCGCATTGTCAGTGGGAGATCGTATCCATTTCCGGATGACGCGGAGGAGGACCTTTGCCGGCGCATTTTGGCTGAGGCCGTGCATATCATGAGCATTTGCACGGCGAGTCTTCGATACACGGATCTGTACGACGAAGACGGGAACCCGGTGAAGCAATTGTATACGTCGGAGGGGGTAGCGGTACCGGTGGGGGGCTTGAAGCCGAAGAATTTCGCGGACGTGAAGAGCGCGTGGCAGGTGGCGAGTGAATTGGCGCAACAGCAGGTGGACCGGTTGAAGAAGATCCTGGAGGGGGACGTAGCGCGGGAGAAGATGGTGGCGCAGGTGGCGGCGGAGGTATTGACGGCGATAAACCCGACGCCGGAGCAGATGGCGAGCTTACGGGAGATGATAGAGACGGGTCGTGTGGGCGCGGAGAGTGCGGAGAAGGAGGCGGAGATGGCGACGCGGATGCTTGCGGCGTCTAATCGTGCTACAGGGATGGCCATTGCTGGGGCTGAATCGGCTCAGGACGGGTTTTCAGAGGCGGAATGGGCTGAGGGTGCGGAGGACGATTTTCAAGCGCTCCTGGACCGCGAGCTGGCGGAATATGGGGACGCGGTGGTGGAGGAGGAGGAGGAGGACGTGGATGAGGAAGGGGAGGGGGACGAATGAGCGGCGACGAAGGCCGGCGAAAACGCAATTGGCCTGCCGGCGTTGGCGTGCACCGTTCGCTCCCGGACGATATGGCTGCGCGGGAAGGCGTGCGTCGGTCGCTTCCACATCTTGGAAATGCCGGGAAGGGCGTACATCGCGCATCCTTAGGCCATGCCGATATGAGACGCGGTGAATGCGAACTCTGGTCCGAACATCTTCGCCTCTATATGCTGCAACTCGCCGACCGCTTGCGGCGCGTCCGGGTCTGTTGTGGCGACTGGTCGCGCGTCACGGGACCGACGCCAACTATCAAAGTGGGCAATCCCACGGGCATATTCCTTGACCCACCCTATTCGCAAGAGGAACGTGACCCGCGTTGCTACATGATAGATAGGCCAGGCCTGGCGGAGGAATGCCTGCGGTGGTGCCTGGAGTATGGAGAAGACCCACGCCTGCGTATCGCACTTTGCGGGTACGCAGGCGAAGGGCATGAGGCCTTGGAGGAAGCCGGCTGGTCCGTCTTCGAATGGAAGGCCAATGGCGGATATTCGAATCGGCGGAAGTCCAGCACCAATGCAAATAAGCACCGGGAGCGCATTTGGTTTTCGCCACATTGTTTGCCAGCGGAAGATACGGAGGCCGCGCCGATGGAGGCGGTTGAACGCCAAGCGTTGCTGATAGACTGGGACGAGTAACGGGATAGAGTGCTCCGCGATGGCGTACAACCGGCGGAGGAGCCAATAGGTGCGGTGACCATGGCCATCTTTACGCAATCCCGACAAGGCATCCGCGTTTCTAGGCCTTGATTCCGTCGATATGCCCATGGCGATATCATCATGCCCGCGACACTGCGCAAGACGAAAATCTCACCGGAACAGCCCCGTTTCCGCGCAAAGCCCTGGCAGCGACGCTCTTGGAATGCCGATAATCTCACGCCCTTGCAGCGCGAATTGCTCGAAGATATCGCCCGCGCTACTGGGCAGGCGCAGGAAACCTTGCCAAGCCGCACTACCTACCGGCGCTGGAAGAAATCCATGCGCCTGCCTGGGCGTCCTGGCATATTTCGGAGGATGCGGTCCCTCGGCTATGGCTCCATGGATATCTACTGGGCTATCGAGGAGCTTCTCGGAAAGGTATTCCGGGAGGCCCTCATCGTGGAGGTCCCTTTGTTTCTGGGGAAGCGGATTCACAAGGTCCATCCCGCCGTCGCGAAGGTTGACTATCTCCTGACCCCAGCGGGAAAGAATATCGTGCGCCAAGTGGTTCCCAAGGAGGTTATCTCTCCCAAGCACCTGCGCAGCCGCAGGACCCGCAGAAAGCGCGCGTACTTCCGAAGCAAAATCGCCGCGCGGCGCATTATCGGGGCCGCCGTACTCAAGGAGACCCCCATGGAGATGCAGAAACAAGCCGCACCGGCCAACCCAAGGACCCTTGCGGCTGCCTTGCTTGCCGCCACCGACTATGTCGAAAAGCAGCATATCGTCACCGTCTTGCGGGATGCCGCCGAGAAGGACCCCGTGGAATGGTGCCGACAGGTCAAGTGGAAGGTGGAGACCAAGGACAAGGGCATCCAGGTCTTTCAACCGTGGCCACATCAGAAGGCCATCATGCGCATGTTCGCGGACAGCAAGAGCGCGGTCATCCCGAAGTCGCGCCAGACCGGTGTCACCACCTGCATTATGTCCGCCGCCGCCTGGGGGCTGCTGTTCCGCAAGCCACTGCACATGCACGTCGTCGCCAACAAGGAAGAGGTGGCCGTCGAAAGCTGCCTCAACATCGCTAAACTCGGCCTGGAACTGGCCGAACTGCCCGTGGAGATCCGTCGCAAGCTCTCCCTCGGCGGCAAGTTCACCACACACATCAGATTTGAGGGGCCTGAGGCCCGCAACTACATCCGCGCCCATGCCTGCACCCCGGACGTCGGGCGGTCCTTCGCCGGGAACACGGTGCTCATGGAAGAGGTCGCCTATATGCAGTGGGCCCGCGAAGCCTACCTCGGCCTCGGGTCAATGATCGAAGACGGTTCCGCTTGCGCTTGGTTGGTCAGCACCTACAATGGCGAGGGCGACTTCTTCTGCGAAATGGTGGACAATGGGCCGGCCATGGGCTTTGAGGTTATTCCCATCGACTGGCGTGCTCGTCCAGGACGTGATGAGGAGTGGAAAATACGAACCATCGCGAAACTCGGGGAGGAAGGCTTTGCTCAGGAACACGGCCTCATGCGGGTTTCTCCCGGAGAGGCCCAATTGGACTTCGCGGCCTTGGAGAAGTTCGCCGCGAGAACCGAGTGGATCGGCGGTCAGCCAATCCCCGGCCACGTCTACTCCAAGGGCATCGACCAGTCCTCCATCGGCCCGGACAAGACGGTCTGCTGCGTCATCGATATAAGCGTGCGGCCACGCCAGGTGGTCGCCCTCCTCATTTTCAAGCCGAAAGCCGTACGCAAGGGCAGCGATGACGCCGTGCGCGACCAGCAGAAGATGGACTGGATCGGCGAAATAGACGAAAAGTGGCCCGGTCCGACATTCATCGACGGAACCAATGAGAAGGCCGTCGCCCTCATGGCGCCCATAAAGAAGCGGTTCCCCGTGTCCTTCGCCGGCGGCAGCGTTTCCCTCCAGTTCTCGAAGAAGTACGACAAAATCGACAAGCAGTGGTGGATCATCGCCCCGCGCCCCCTGCTCGTGGACCACGGCGTGAGCAACGTGAACTTCGGAACGACGGTTGTGCATCCCGCCCATTTTAGTGTACTCTCGGAAGGGCTAGCGTCCATCAAGAAGGGCGTGAGCAAGCGCCACGGGCGCAACCCGGACGAGACGGACGCTTTCCTGCTTGCGAACATCCCGATCAAGCCTAAGAAGCTCCGCACCACGGGGGAAAGCAATGTTGTGGAGTCTATCCCCCAATCCGAAGCCCTGCGCGGCTTGCGCGGGCAGCCTGGGAAACGGAGGGTCTTCTAATGCTGAGGTTCCCGTGGCAGCAGAAGCGCCCCACACAGACAACCGCCCGCAAGGGCCAGGATGCTGCGTCCGCCGCGCCCACCCCGAAGAAGCGCCTTCCCCTGGAACTGGCAGCCGTGGGCATCCCGCGAATACCGTCCGCCGATGGAATACTGGCCGCCGCCGATGTCCAAACCCGTGGGGACGGGCATTACGCGGAACTTGGCGTCTCCGGGCTGACCGTGCGCAATGGCAAGGTGTATGAAGACTACAATGTTGACCTGATGAGCCTGTCAGAGCGCATGGCGCGTTTTGAGGAGATGCGCCGCAGCGATACAGCCGTCGCCACCATCGAAAATCTCCTCTCCTTGCTAATCCGTCGAGCCTCTTGGACTGTTGTTCCAGGCAAGGATGACACGACCAAGCGCGGCAAGAAGATTGCCGACCGCATCCAGACGAATTTGATGGAGGAATTGTCCCACTCTTGGGATGACTTTCTCCGGCAAGTGGTCCTTGGCCCCATCTATGGCTTCAGCATCTTTGAGCAAGTTTGGGAGACAAAGTTGGACGGGATTACGGGATGGCGCAAGTTTGCCGACCGTGACCGCAGAACCGTCGACCGATGGATATTCGACTCCACCGGCGGGCTTCAGGGATGGGTGTGCAAGGGATACAAGTTGAGCGACCGCTCGCAAATGGTGAACGTCGAAATACCCATCGAAAAGACCCTTCTCTTCACTTGGCGCGAGGAAGCGGGCAACCCAGAAGGCATCGGACTATTGCGGCAAGCGTGGAAAGCGTGGAGCTATAAGCAGGCCTTTGAGGAGTTCGCGGCCATCCGCATCGAGCGTCAAGCTCTGTCCATCCCCGTTGCAAAGCAACCGGAGGATGAGGACCGTCCAGCCAGTGAATTGCGGGCCATGGCGCAAACTCTGGCTCGTCTGCGGGTGAATGAAGATGCCGGCATTGTCCTGCCGCCAGGGTGGGAACTGACCTTTGAATGGCCAGGGACCGCCGACGTGCCTTTTGAAAGTCATATCGAACGCCAACACCAATACATCCTCCAGACCATGCTCGCCCAATTCATCGGGTATTCGCAAGGCGGCGACAGGGGGAGCTTTGGGCTCTCAGCCGACGCGAGCAGTCTCTTCCTCCATGCCATCGTTGCCATGGCCGACTGGGTTTGCCAATACTTCAACCGGTACGCCATCGCGCGCTGGATGGAGTACAACTTCCCGAATCACTATCCCCATCCGGAATTGACCCACGGGCCCATCGGGATGCGGGACATCGGCGAGTGGGGCAACATGATCCGCGCCCTGTTCGACCTGCAGGTGCTCGTGCCTCGCAAGCTCCTGGACCACGCACTGCAGGAAGCCGGGATGCCGGGTCTTGACGATGAGGACTGGGCGCAGATGGAGAAGATGCGGGCGCAGATGAAAGGCAATGGCGGAGAGGCTGAAGCAATGTCCGAGGAGGAAGGAGTGGAGAAAGCTGATGGCGCTGGGGACGCGGAGGAAGCATAGGTCGCTGGAGCAGGTAATGAGGGACCACTATCTGGCCCTAGGCATGCTGCTGCTTGCGGTGCTGTTTATTTTCGCCTTTGCCTGGGTCCCGAAAGCAATGTGGGAATCGTTGGACAAACTGGCAAAGTAAACGACAGGAGGACAAGGACATGCGACAGAAGATGGCACTGCTGTGGTTTGTTGTGTTCGCGGCCTGTGCGCAAGCATCACCGGGTGACATCGAGGCGCGTGGGTATCTTCCACTCGCGCCGGACCCCGCTCTGGAGATCGGTGGCGGCATTGCGATTGAAGTGGCCGAAATTGACCCAAGCTGGCCGTTCATCGGCGCGTTGTTCCCAGGACATGGTGTCTTCGCCGATGTCTTGTATATCGGCGGCCAAGGCCATCTTGGTGTCAGCGGTAGCCTCAAACCGATGGCGCGGGACAATGGTTTGAGGGTATTCGGTTCGGTGTGGTGGGAGGGAGACGCTAGTTGGACCTGCGGCTTGTCTCAGGTGGTGAGGGTTTGGTGACCCCACCCATTTGCCGCTCATGCCCTATCCGCGTCAAGGAACAACGCCTATTCGGGACGCGTTATCGCTGTGGCATTCATGGGCTCTATATCGACCTATCCGCGCCCTGCACGCTCAATTACGCCGAGGTCGCCATTGCCAAGCAATTCCTTGCGCGCATCCTGGCATCGCTGACGTCGGACGAAAGGAAGCCTTGACAAGCGCCTGGCCACTGGCTAAGATACCAATGGCACCTCACCTCACCGCATGGGTTGCCTCCGTCCCTACGAGGCGCGGTTATGGCCCCGCGCCTCCTCCTATAAAAACCGCCCGGTAATACCATCCGGGCGTTGCCTTTTTTGCAGGCCATACTTGACAGACAATCCCCAACGTGGTACAAGCCTTACGGGCGCTCACGAGGTTTTACGCGCCGCCCTCCTGGGAAACCATGCGTAAGCCGCTCCAATCTACGGTCCTCTTCGCGAAACCCGGCGGCGATGCCCAGGCCTTTGCGCTTGCCTCTTTCGACCTGGCAAGCGCGGGCGACGACGGCCTCATCTGGCACCCCTTGATCTACCCCGGCGTCTGGGAACACCCCGCTTTCGGCGTCTTTGAAGTCACCCATGACGACATCGCCCTCATGCTCGCCGCCTTCGAGGATGGCGTTCCCACCGCACTTGGCATCCCCATTGACGAACGCAATGACCATCTCCCTAATCCCGAAGGAGCCTATGGCTGGATTCGGGCGCTGGAAATCCGGGACGTGGATGGATATAAAGGCGTCCTGTGTTGCGGCGTGGAGTATACGGAACTTGGCAAGGCGAAGATTGCCAGCCGAGAGCTTCCCTTCATCTCCGCGCATTTCCAGATAAGCGATGCGGAGGACGTGGTGTATAAGGGTCATGCGACGCTTATCAAGGGGGCCGCGCTTACGAGCAGGCCTTTCTTTTGGCAACAGCCCGAAATGCAAATTGCGGCGAGCGCCTACAATTTGCGGGAACAAGAGCAGGACAATGAAGAGGGCGGCGCGTCTGCCCAATCGACTGGAGGTGCGTCAACCATGACGGAAGCCCAGGCACGGGCGCAAGTGGAGGAAGCCCTCGGCACTGTTCTGACTGACGAGGAATGGGCAAAGATTTCCGAGGGTCGCACATTCGCCGAGGAAACGGATGAAACAAAGACCGAAGCAGACGCCCAGGAGGAGCAGGTGGATGCCGAGGCCGAGGCCGAAACTGTAGCGGCTGAAACATCCGCCGAGTCGGTCGAAGAAGCCGCCGCAGAGGAGTCCAGCGACCAGGCGGAGGTTGGTGATATCGAAGCCAGCGCCGCGCCGCCCACCGAAGACCTCCTCGCTGAACTGGCCGAACTGAAGCGGAAAATCGCGGAACTCGAAGGCAGCAAGGAAGTCGCCGCATCCGCCATCGCGGAGCTTGAGACCTTCCGCAAGCACGCCCGCGAGGAAGACGAGCGCCGCACCCGCGAGATGCTGCGCGCCATTCCCATCGACGGGGGCCGCAAGGAGATCACTGCATCCGCCGTGGACGTACTCACCAACCTCGCCATGAACCCCTGCGCGGAAACCGCTCAGGCGGTCATCGACCATGTGAAGCAGTTTGGCGGCATTCAGACGTTCCAGCGCGGCGAAATCGCCACTGCTGGCTTCGACCCCACCGCAGACCCGGCTGTGCAGGTGGCGGCCCTCCCGGTAGCGGCGGACACAAAGGCCAAAATCCTTGAGAAGCACCGTTCCACGGGCACCCCCGTGCAGGATTTGTATCGGCAGCACCTGGCTGAACTCAACAACAAGTAGTCAACATGAGCCGGGGAACCGGCAATCCTCAAGGGGTGACAAACGATGGCGTTGGAACTCGTAACCGACATCAACCTGATTGGCGATGTGGACGAAAGTGGAGTGGCTAGTGTAGCCATTTCCGCCCCATGCATGGTGCGAAGCCAGAGTGGGGCCGTAACGCCTGCGCTCGCGGCGGTGGCAGGGCAAGTGGTGCCCTGCACGGGCTTTGCTCCATTCGCCGCCGGAGCCGGTGAAGCCGTAACCGTCGTGCGCGAGGGAAAGGTTCGTGGCGCATCCGGTTTGACACCCGGGACCCCCGTATACCTGGGCGAAACCGCAGGAGCTGTGCAGGACGCCGCGCCCACAGGGACCGGCAAGGTGGTCCAGATTGTCGGCATCGCTATCTCGGCGACCGAATTCATGCTGGACATCGCACCGACCTACACTACCCTGTAGGCAATTTGCCCCCACGGGGGAAAGGAGAATATCCCGATGGCAGACGGCATTCTCAATACCGCGCAAATCATGGATATCTTGACCGAGATGAAGGTCGCGGTATCCCAGTACAACGAGGAAGACCGGCAATGGGACAACTTGCTCTGCGAACGAACCCATAAGGAAAAGGTGCGGGTTCCACAGCGGAGCATGTCTTATCGTCCCATCGGTGAAGGCGGAACGCCCGCGCGCCAGCGCATTGACTATCAGGAGATCAGTCTCCCCACGCCAATGCGCTATGGCTTGGGTTCCGCCGTGACCCAGCAGGCTGTGGAAGATGGCATTGACAGGCAGACCATCGAACTCAATCACCGTGAAGCTTTGGCGGCTGACCAGCGATGGGTTACGAAGGTCGTCATGCGCGCCATGCTGCTTGATGGCGGCTGGTGGGACGGGGCCGCGACCCCGCCCCCGTGGAAGGAAAATACCTTCCTATCGACCCACGACCACTATCTCGCCTACAATGTGTCAGGGGTGCCCGCGCTTGCGCATTTTACGCGCATGCGCCGGCATATCCTGGAGCATGGCTTTGGTGCGAACGGCGTGGTTTGCGCGATTAATGGCGACCTCGCCGAAGCGATTACCAATATCGCGGAATGGGCGACCGCGCCCAGCCCCATGGCGACGAGCACCATGGATAGCTTGCAGCGCCTGGGTCTGACGCCATCGTTCATGGCCGGTGGCATGATTGTCGTGGAAAGCGACTGGGTTCCCGATAATTACGCCGTCGCCTGGGCTGTCGGCGAGAAACCCCTGCATTGGCGCATGCCCCTTGGCTTGCCACTCAATGCGGGCGTGTTGACATGGGAAGAGTCTCCGAATGTACGGACAATGGAGAGCTTCGACTATGTGCGCCGCGGATCATGCGCGGTAACACTGCGCGGCGCGGGTTGTGCCTGTTACTTTGGCGGTGCGGCATGGGTCGACCCGACCATCAGCCTGACCGCGTAAGCCGTGCGGTGAATGTCGATACCGAGGGAGCCGTGAGACCCAATGGCATGTCAGAGTGTGTATGGGATGGTTGACGGGTCCGGCAATGGCGGCGCCTTGTCAATTCCGGCGGGTCTCACGACATACCTTTACCCCGATGGGAACGTCACCCGGCCGATTGCCTGGGAAACCGCGCGCTTCGTGCTGCTCGTATCTGCCCCCTACGGTGGCTCCGCGCCCGGTGCCATGACCTTCAGCGTCCAGAAGACCCACGACCTCGCCACCTGGTTCAATGTGACGGTGCGCAACATCAGCGAAGCCTACAACGGGGTGACCGACAACTCCATGGCTTCGGACACGATCCAGGTGGACGCCGTGGTCGCGACGGGCGTGACTCAGGAAATCGCCATCGGTCTGCGTGAACCAGCGCCCTTCACGCGCCTTGTCGTCACAAACACCGGCACTACTAACGTAGAAATCGAAGCCTGGTTGTATACTACTGGATAGGAAAGGAAAAACCATGGAACAGACCCAAGTCGCGAAGGTCATGAAAATCCCAGGCGGGAAAACACCGGCCCCTGACCAGGTGTGCTTCTTCAAAGACAGCGATGACCGCGTCGGCATGACGTTTGACGATGGGATGGCGTATATCAAGTCCTTGGGAAATCGGGCGAATCATCTGCTTCGCGTGAAGGGTGACGAGAGCTACATGTACGCCCGCGAGAGCGCCAAGGCGGTTTATACTGTGGCGCGCAAGCGCGGCGCGGCGGCTCTGGCCAAGGAGCCGATGAACATCGAGGACGAGATTCTCAAGGCCCGCGCAGCGGCTGGCTTCACCGGCGTCGAGGTGGAAACGCCTCCTCAGGATGATGAGGTCGACTTCGATGCCGTCATCTCCGAGGACGCCGCACCGAAGTAGGGCCCGCGACTGCTTGTAGGAAAGGAGAGAGCCGTGGGCAACTACTGCAATTGGTCAGACGTCTACGGTCACCTGGACAAGCAGGCATACCAGGACCCAGATATCGCCCGGATGGAAGCCGAGATCAGGGACGCAGAGGCTCGTTTCGACGGGGCTCTGCGTTTCCGCTATGACCTTCCCTTCAGCCAATCGGTGAACCCCGAAGCCTATGCGATGGCGAAGATTGTGGTCTCCAAGCGGGCGGCGGCTCAGTATATTCGCTGGGACGCGCAAGTGCAGGGAAAGACCACGAATCTATGGTTCGCCGATCAATTGGCAAAGGATGCCGATGAGCTGCAGAAGATGTTTACCTTGCGGCAGGTGCCTGAGGTAGAAGTCGCCGATGCCGATGACCCGGTGTCTTACGTACCTGTCGAGGCATCGGTCGTCAATGAGAGCGCCCCTTCCGCGTTGTTCAAGCGGGCGAATATCACAAGTGGAAACCCCAGTCATTGGTAGAAGGAGGCGAGACCATGCCGTCGGTAAGAGCGCGTCTTCAGATGGACAAGAAGGCCATCTGCTCCATCGGCATGGCGGCCTACCTAGGGGAACCCAATGACGACCCGGCAACCGTGTATGGGCGAACTGGAGACCTCGGACCCGCATGGGACGGCGTATTGAATGTCATCTTCGCGAGTAACGAGGAGACTTGGGAGAAAGAAGGGGAAAAGCCTGGCTTCCTTTCTTGGGAATCCGACTATGATTATGGGCGTCACGAACCCTACTGGCAATGGAAAGTTGACGCGGTGGGCCATGCACGGCTGATGGATTTGACGGGGTACATGCGGGCACAGATGACCGGAAAGACGGGCGACCACTGGGAATACCGAGGCCGCCAGCATATGGAGATGGGGTCGCGCAACCCCACGGCACCGGGTGAAGGCTTCGCGGGCGAACATGGCATCAACCTTTTAGATCCGCGCGGCGATGATATCACGGGGCACCAAGCTTACGCCGACAACATGCAGTTTGTTTCTCCCAAAAAGCCATGGAAGCCTTTCCGCCCCGCCCATACGGTCATTCGGTTTACAGAAAGCGAAATCGACGAACTGTGCGAGCAAATTCTGGACCACGTGACGCATGCGCGTCGGCTCCAACGGCCATGGCGCGTTGTGCCCAGTAGGAGCAGCGACCCCATGCGGCAAGGGCATTTCATTCAGGGCCGCGTGAGGGATTGGGGATAGCGGACCATGGCGGAGACTTTTACTTCGGAACTTGGCAACGCCATCGAAGCCGTCATCAAGGCGCGGGGGGCAGAATACATTCCGGGATTTGCGCCGCGCAATGTATTCTTCTACCACGACGACGAGATCGTCCAGGGTGGACAATGCCCGGCGATTGGGATACTGTTCAGGGGTTGGAACCGGGTGAAGGACAGCTGCCGGGGGCACAACGCGGATGGCACGGTGGCTCCAGGATATGCTTTGCTTACCTTTCGGTTCGACGTGCATATCTGGCAAAGCGCATCGAAACCGGGTGCCTTGGAAAGCCTCATCAAGACGTGGGCGGACGGAATTACGGCTATCCTTGAGGACCAATACTCGCTGGGCGGCGAAAGCGTCGACGTCAATGTGGATGCAACCAACCAGCTTCAGCAACTGGAAATCGGCGGTAACCTTTTGGCGGTCATGCCCATCAACCTCTCCATCTCATGTTTCAAACTACAGGGCGCGGTAACGTTGCCTTGAAGGAGGCCTATTCCCTATGCCGGGATTCATTCAGCACAAGCAATGTTGGATGGGCGTGGCATTGCAGACCGCCCAGGGCAGTATCGAGTCTCAACCAACCGTGGTGTTCCCGATTTCGGAGGAAGCGGCCATCGGGGTGGATCACCACTACAACTTCTTCCAGTACGCGGACGGGTATCTGAGCGGCCCGCGGCATTGGTACTCGGGCGGTAGTTGGTCCACGGGGAGCCTGCGCATTCCCATCGTACCGGGGATGCTGACGGCGGCAGGCGGCTCTGGCGGGATGGAGAGCGGTGTGGTCACGCCATCCGGCACCATTGCGGACATCGGCCGGTGGGCGTTCATGCGCCAGCACACATACGCCAGCATGGACACCTACGGGCAGGGCCTATTCGCCACGGTCTTCCGGCATATGGGCCATGTGAGCGAACTGTATGGTGACGTGAAGGTGGCGAGCGGGAAGATCGGCGTAAGTTTCGGACAAATGGCGATGCTCGACCTGGAACTCATCGGCCTGCGGGGACCCGCGCCCTGGAGTTCGCCTAACAGGGCGGATGTTGGTTTGGACGATGGCGCCATCACGACTACCCCGTACCACTTCAACAATGCAGCCATCTCCATCGACGGCGCTTCCGACAACCTGACTAACGACCATTCGCTTTCATTCGACAATATGCTGGCATCGGTGGATGAAGCTGCGACACTCAACGGCCAGGTCTACCCGACCTGCCTGCCGAACGGGGAATGCGCGCAGTGGACCGGAACGTTCAGTCGGCACTTCCATGATTCAACGCTGTACGCGAAGTTCGTGGCGAAGACGGAAGCCGCCTACAAACTGGTCATGACTGCGGGTGGCCATGTTGCAACGCTGGAGTTCCCGCGCATCATCTACACGGAAGCCCCGCTCTCCATCCCGTCTACCGGGTTCCTCAAGCAGGACGGCATCTCCTTCCAGGCGCTCGCAAGTGCTGATGGGTCCACGGCAGCCTGGGACTTAATCGAGACGACCAGTTGATGAACCGAGGTGTAGATCCGATGCCTGACCCCCAGGACAGGACGCAGATCACGACCACCAGTTACATCAAGGCGTCGCTTCTCATCGGCAACGGCTGCACCCTCGTCGCCCATAAGCTCAACGAAAGCAACCTGGTGGACTTCACTCTTGATATTCCACCCGAGGCCGCCGATAGAGCCGCGATGGTGGAGAAGGTTTGTGTCCCCACCGTGGGGACACATGTGCGTAAGTTGCGCGACATCATCAGGACAGAGACAGGAGGCAGACACGGTGGTTGATAGCGAAAAGGGTTTGAGTAGTTCGTTTGTCGTATCGATGCTCGGAGGGACCGAGACGCTCATCATGCCAGGTGGTGATAAGTCTTACTTCATCAAGGCGCGGCGGGCGGACCTGGAGGAGGAAGACAGAATTAGTAACGCTGGTTTGCGTTTGCAGGCGAGGGATGCCAAGCGGATTGGTGGCGAAGCGGTACTCGATACCTTGATAAATCCCGGCGCGAGCTTCATGGAGAAGTGTCTTTGCCAAGTCAAGAACTTCCGGGTGCGTGTCGTGCGCGAGAAGGTCATCGACGGGGTTTCTCAGACGGTTGAGGAAGACCTGGAATACGACCCGAAGAATGGCGGAGACAATCGAAGCAATCGGGAACTCTATACGTTCCTTTGCGACCGTCGGCTTCAGGTGCCGGTGGAGATGCTGACGGGAGGAGAACGGGCGTATCTCGGCGATGATGAGACGGCCACGACGGTGCCGTTGATGCGCATCGTGGATGGGTTTTTGGACTGGGTGTCGGGGCGTACCACGGCGGCGGCGGAGGATTTTGAGGCCTTGGGAAAAGGGCTGCTGGCGTAGCGGCCCACTACGTCAGCACAGGAGAGATTGATTTCTACGCCGGGCGACGTGAGGAAGCGCGTGAAGCTGCCGTCGCCCGCATTAAGGCACGGAACGCGGACAAACCACGGATTGTCCTGAGCAGCGCCGACCCTGCGACGCCCGAGAGGGAGGAATTGGGCCGGCGCTTCTTGCAAGAGGCGGAGGAGGAAGCGCGCGAGATACAGGAGGCCGTGGCCGCCGCAATGGATGGGCTCATCGCGGACGTCCGCGAGCGGTTCTTTGCCCGGTGCATGGAGCAGGCTTGGCTTGCGGCATGTTGGGTGGAGAAGACGGGCCAGTTCCCGAATGGCAAGCCGCTGGTGCGCCAGTTCCCGGGGGAGTTGTCGCTGATGCAGGTCTTCCTCGGTGCGATTGGGGACCGGATGACGCGCGAGATGGACGAGGCAGGAAAGGGCGCCGCAGCACCGCCAGACTTTGCCTTCTACAAGGGGGCTATCCCGGATGCCGCTTTCGGACAGACGGACGACAGTCTTGGTTGACTTCACCGTGGGGAACATCGAGCTTCCCGAGGGGTATGTTCAGGTGCCCGCGCGGATGGAGCTGGTTGACGACCTGAAGCAGGGGGGAAGCATTCACGGCGTCGGGGACTTTCTGAAGCAACTTGAGCTAGCGTTGGGGGCACCCTTCCGGCGCATGGCCGACCAGTTGTTGACAACCATCGTGAACATCTTCGCGAAGGGTGGCCCGGTCATCATCTCGCTCGGGGCGGCCATCTTCGGCGTGATTGTCGCTGTGCGGCTTGCCCTAGCCGCGTTCAAGCTGCTCAACCAGGTTCTCAGCATCCTCTGGAACATCCTCAAGTCCATCGCGGTCGGCTTCTGGAACGTGAATAAGGCCATCATCCAGTTCCTCGCCGCCCCGGTCGTCGCCACCGTCCGCAAGAGCATTGACGTGCTGCGCGAGTACGTGCGCATCCTCCAGCAGGTTGCGGACGCCGCCTACAACCTCGCCCATCAGTTCGTCACCAACATGGTCAGGAGCTTCGTAGAGTTCGAGCAGAACGTGGCGAACGCCGTCACGCGCATGGGCGAGTTCGGCGCGGCAGCTATGGAGATGCGCCCGCAAGTCATGCGCGCGGTGCGGGACATCACCCTGACCAGCCGGAAGATGGCGTCGGAAGCCGCGGAGAGTTGGTTGCAGATCGCGGCGGCGGGCGTGCAAAGCTTCGAGGACCTGCGGAACATGGTTCGGGGTTCGGTGGTCCTGGCGGAGGCCACGCTGAGTCCCTTGCAGGAAACGTCGAAGATTATGGTCACGATGATGAACCAGTTCCGCCTGAGCAGCGACCAGGCGATGCGGGCGGTCAATGCGCTGGTGGCGTCGGTTGAAGGGTCCCCAGCCAGCCTGAGTGACATGGCCAATGCTATGAAGTACGTCGGCACCACGGCCCACTTGTTTGGGCGCTCCTTGGAGGAGACACTGGCCTTGGCGATGGCGCTCTTCAGTGTTGGGACCAGTCCCAGCACGGTGGGCTATGAGCTTTCCCAGATTTTCAACGCATTGGCGCAGGCCAGCGACAAGACCACGAAGACCTTGGCGGCTGTTGGCATTGCGATGAAGGATATCTCCCCCGCGAAGAAGTCCATCGTCGAAATCGTGGAGGTCTTTGAACGTCTCCGGGACACATGGGCAAAGACGGTGGGTTTGAAGCAAGCGACCGCGAACATCGCGGAACTCCTGTATGCGGCCTTCAGCCAGCGGGCGGCGCGCGGCCTTGCTGGACTCATCACCGTAGGTAGCGAAAAGCTCCGCGAGATGGAACGGTCTATCACGAACACCAACATCGCTGAGAAGATGCAGGCCGACCAGTTGAACACCCTCGCCGGGGCCTGGGACATCATCCGGTCCAAGTGGGAGGAAATCTACTACGTGATCATGGAGCGGTTCGGGCCGGCGCTGCGGCGCGGCGTCGAATGGCTGAAGAGTTTCGTGGATATCATCAT
>Ga0116192_1001219_pt1 | contig 18350 bp, 14 predicted proteins | sample AD_UKC113_MetaG_FD_89876 | JGI IMG/M metagenome (GOLD analysis project Ga0116192, IMG submission 89876) | Active sludge microbial communities of municipal wastewater-treating anaerobic digesters from Hong Kong - AD_UKC113_MetaG | ecosystem: Engineered > Bioreactor > Anaerobic > Digestate... | reverse complement strand
CGGATATCATCGTGGGTTTTCCCGGTGAAACCGAAAATCAATTCCAGCACACGTATGACCTGCTGGCGGAGTTGAAGTTGGACGTGGTTCACCTCGCCCGCTACTCTCCTCGCAGCGGTACCGTCTCACAACGCACCCTGCCGGATGACGTGCCCGCGGAGGAAAAATGGCGCCGATTCCGAGCCATTGAGACTCTTCAGGAATCCATTGCGCGCGAAATTCATGCTTCCTATCTGGGAAAAACCACCCACGTCCTCTTCGAGCAAAAGGTAAAAAAGCGTTGGCGAGGTCGTACTCCTACCAACAAACTGGTCTTTGTGGAAAGTCAATCTGACCTGTTAGGAAAAACCCTGCCGGTAACAATTACCTGGACCGGACCCTGGTCCATGCTGGGTGAAATTACTGGCTAAAATGAACAAACGTCTTGGCAGAATTCTGATCTCTCTGCTGGTCATCATCCTCCTTGTGGCAGCCTACGAATTATGGCTCAACCCCGCCTTTCGTTCTTCCCGCTCGCGCGATCTGCTCAGTTTTCTGCGCCAGCCGGAGAGCCACACAGAATGGGTAACTCCCGCCCTGCAACGTTGTTCAGACGCGCCCTTTCAGATGCCCACCAGCGGTTATATTGGTTATTTATGGGAGGATTCCTTCCGCATCGGTCACCGTCATCAGGGAATCGATATTTTCGGCGGTGCTGCAGCGGGGGTAGTGCCCGTCTACGCCGCTTATGATGGCTATCTCACCCGCCAGGCAGATTGGAAATCCTCGGTGATTTTGCGCGTTCCGGCTGATCCCCTCAACCCTGACAGGCAAATCTGGTTGTACTACACCCACATGGCTTATGAAAATGGCGACAGTCTGATTTCGAGCGACTTCCCCTCCGGCACAAGCGAGGTATTCGTCAAAGCAGGCACTCTGCTCGGCTATCAGGGAAATTATTCCGGCACTCCGGATAATCCCACCGGTGTCCATCTACATTTTTCCATCGTCAAAGACGACGGTCAGGGGAAATTCCTCAATGAGCTGGAGATCGAAAACACCCTCGACCCTTCCCCTTACTTTGGGATGAATCTGAACAATAAGGCAGGCGGTCAGACTCCGGTCGTTTGTAATCCATAATCGCCTTATCCGCGCAGATACCCGCGACGATCTTCAGACACACTATCAGTCTGACGGTTTTTTTGTATTTCCACGTCGCTATGCTATACTCAATGACAGAATGTCAAGCGGATTTAATGCTCGCTATACGCTCGAATGCCCTGAATGCCAGCGGGAATTTGACCCTCTCACACCGCAAACCTATTGCGCGCAGTGTAATTCCCCGCTGCTTACCTATTTTAACCTCGCTGCTTTGCGAGGTGCCTTGCAACGGGAAGAATTTTCAAAGCGGGGGCGTGGATTATGGCGTTGGCATGAACTCCTGCCAGTTAATGATCCCCACTTTCAGCTCACCCTCGGAGAGGGAGATACGCCTCTCCTTTCCGCCAACCGATTGGGGAGCGTGCTTGGTTTGCCCCAGCTTTTCATCAAGGATGAATCCCTCAACCCCACCGGCACTTTCAAGGCTCGCGGTATGGCTGTTGCACTCGCGAAAGCCCTGGAACTGGGTCTGCGTGAATTTGTCATCCCCACGGCGGGGAATGCCGGAGCGGCACTGGCTTTTTACGCCGACCGCGCCGGCTGCCAGGCGCATATCTTTATGCCCGCCGATACCCCCTCGCTGATCCAATATGAAGTGCGCATGGCAGGTGCTGATCTACAGCTGGTAGATGGGCTGATCAGCGATGCTGCCCGCCTGGCTGCGGGGGAGGCAGCCCGGTCAGGTTGGTTTGATTTATCGACCTTCAAAGAACCGTTCAGGGTCGAAGGGAAAAAGATTATGGGGTACGAGATCGCCGAAGCTTTTGCCTGGGAATTGCCGGATGTCATCCTCTACCCCACCGGCGGAGGAACCGGGTTGGTGGGGATGTGGAAAGCTTTTGCGGAAATGGAAACTCTTGGCTGGATCGGAGCCAAACGCCCGCGTATGATTTCCGTGCAGGCTGCCGGTTGTGCGCCTGTCGTTCGCGCCTTCCATGAGGGAGCGGAGCGCATCCAACCCTGGGAGGGCGCTTCCACGCTCGCAGCAGGGCTACGCGTCCCTTCGCTTTTTGCGGATCGCCTTGTACTGCGCTGCCTGCGTGAAAGCCATGGCAACGCGGTAAGTGTTTCTGAGGAAGCCATTTTGAGTGCACAGCAAGAGCTCGCCCGTTTGGAAGGCATTCTGGCAGCACCGGAAGGAGCCGCCACCCTCGCCGGCTTGAAAAAATTGATGGAAAGTGGGGAGATTAATGAGCAGGAAAAGATTGTATTATTTAATACAGGAACAGGACTCAAATACTACCAGGGGAACCATGGCAGCTGAGGAAGAACGATCACATCTGGAGATTCTCTATAATGTCAGCCGCGAGCTGGCAAGCAGCCTCGATCTGCATGAGGTGCTGACCCGTGTTTTGATCCTTGCGTCTAGCAACCTCGGCGTGGAAAGAGCCAGTCTTTTTGTGCTCGATGCCGAAGGAAAACCAGTTGATGCTGTCGTGCTTTACCAAGGCGAAATCACAACCAATGATTCCCTTTATGTAACGGATCTGCTCCAATCGGGTCTGGCTGGCTGGGTAATGCGGAACAAGGCTCCCGCGCTTGTTATGGATACCCATCAGGATGAACGCTGGATGGCGCGTACATATGAAGGGAAGGTGGATAGCGCGCCAAAATCCGCGATTTGCGTACCCGTGATGATGCAGGAGGAAATCCTCGGTCTGCTCACCGTCGTTCATCCGCAGGTTAATTACTTTACCCCGGCGCACCTTCAGCTGCAACAAGCCATCGCTGACATGGCGGGTATTGCCATTCGCAATGCCCAGTTGTATACCGACCTGCAAAAAAACCGTGATCTTTACCAGGGGCTTTTCGAAGGGATCGCGGATCCCGTTTTCGTCACTGACTCGGATGGGTTGATTATAGAGTTTAACAAGCTGGCGCGTGAAGTGAGCGGTTACACGCGTAGAGAGCTTCTTAAAACCAATATGACCGATCTGGATGCGCGAGGGGCAAAAACCCTTGTCAGCTTGATGAACGATAAACGTACCCTCTCCATCAAGCAGTATGAATCCACCCTGCAAAAAAAAGACGGTCAGGAACTCCCGGTTGAGGTGCGCGTTTCCTGGAACCGTACCCATGAGTATGAATTTATCCAGTGGATCTTCCACGACATCAGCGAACGCCAGAAGTTGGAGGCGCTGCGGGATTCCATGACCGCCATGATCTACCATGATTTGCGTTCGCCGCTCGCTAATGTCATTTCCAGTCTGGAATTGATGGGCGAATTGCTGACTCCTGAGAGCGATCCACAAATCTGGCAGCTAGTACAGATCGCCAATCGTTCAAGCTCCATCATGCAGCGCTTGATCAGTTCCCTGCTGGATATCCGGCGTCTTCAGTCGGGTCAGGAAATTATCCGTAAGAGTAACGTGAATCTGGATGCGCTGGTGGATGAGGCAATAGAGACTGTCAGACCACTCTTTGAGAGCAAACAGATCAACCTGGAAAAAATAGCCACGGCTGAAACCCCCACGCTGGAATTAGATGAGGACATGATCCGGCGGGTAATCATCAACTTGCTCGAAAATGCCATAAAATTCTCACCGCTTAATACCACAATAACGGTTGGGGTAAAGCCAGGTCGTGATGAGGTAATGGTTTTCATCGAAGATCAAGGTCCCGGAATCCCGGAAATGTACCGTGAACAGATTTTTGAAAAATATTTCCGTCTGGATTCTGAAGGGAAATCACGGGGTCTTGGCTTGGGTCTTTCCTTCTGCCAGCTCGCCGTCCAAGCTCATGGTGGTAAAATCTGGGTCGAAAGTGGAAAACCTGCCGGGTCAAGATTTCTATTCAGCCTGCCTTACCCGGTACAACAGGCATCTCAAAAAGGATAAACAATGCTCGAAATTGCTCCGCAGGTATTCATTGAAAGAGACTACCCCGGTGTCACACTGGGGTTGATTCACTGGTCCATGGGGGTCATCTTAATTGACGCTCCGTTCCGTCCGGATGATATCCGCCAGTGGCGGATCTCGATGCAAACATTCAGCGGCAGTACCGACCGCCTGCTGATCAGTCTGGACGACCATTACGACCGCACCCTCGGTTCACGCCAGATTGAATGTACGGTGATCGGACATGACAAACTCGCTCAATGTCTCAAAGACCGTCCGGTCAATCTACGCCCGCAAGGACTGGAAACTGGCGCGGAATGGGAGATGCACAATTCTCTGGGCAACATACGGTGGAGTTCTCCGGAAATCACCTTTACCGACCACATGGAAATTCACTGGGAAAGAAACATTCTGCTGCTGGATGCCAAACCGGGTCCTTCACCGGCAGCCATCTGGGCGACCCTACCGGTGGAAAAATTGATCTTCGTCGGAGATGCGGTAATGCCTGAGGCAGTTCCCTTCCTGGGCAGCGCGGATCTCGATCAATGGATGAACGCCTTATCCGATTTGCTAAAACCCGAATTTCGTTCCTATCAAATCATCTCCGGTCGGGATGGTCTGCTCGGTCAGGCGGAAGTGAAAGCTCAGCTCAAAGTTCTTGAAAAAATTGCCAAACAGCTTGAAAAATTCAACGCACAACCACTGCGCAATGAGGATATTCAGAAGGCTGCCAGTCATATTCTAAAGGACTGCGCTGTCCCCAAGGCAAAGGAGCTGCAGAACCTTCAGCGCGCGCGTTACGGCATAGCCCAGTACTTACGCCGAACTACCGGTGCCCAGCTGGAACAACCCTCAGCTTTTTAAACGCAAACTCCATCTGCTGTTATGGATTTTTCTCCCCCGCAAGTGCTGATCCGGGAAGTGTTGAAAACACTGACCAAGTCTTATGGCAGCCCTCATTGGCGGGAAGCCCTTTCCCCCGTGGATGAGTTGATTTCCACCATCCTCTCTCAAAATACCAACGATGCCAACCGCGATCGTGCCTTCCAGACGCTCAAAAATCGCTTCCAGGATTGGGATACCCTGCGCCAGGCACCCGAAGAGGAGATCATCGCAGCCATCCGCGTGGCGGGACTTGCCAATCAAAAAGGACCGCGCATCAAAGCCGTTCTCAACCAGATTTATGCGGAAACCGGCTCTCTTGATTTGGGGTTCCTGGCAGATTTGCCGCTGGAGGAAGCGCGCGCCTGGCTGCTGCGCTTTAAAGGGGTGGGGCGTAAGACAGCCGCCATTGTCCTTCAGTTTTCCCTCAATCGTCCGGCTTTCCCAGTAGACACCCATATCTATCGCGTTACCGGTCGCCTGGGGGTGCGCCCTGCCAGCATGAATGTGGAAAAAACCCATCTCCTGATGGAACAGCTGATTGACCCTGCTGATTATTATGCCGGTCATTTAAACCTCATCCGTCTGGGGCGCGAAACCTGCCACCCGCAAAAACCGGATTGTGCGCATTGCCCGGTTTTAAACCTGTGCCGCTATCCACATAAATCGCAGGGCGAGGCGTAACATTACCTTAACAGAAATCTGCTGATGGATTTCATGTATAATCCAGCACTATGACTGAACTGTGGCTCGTCCGGCACGGGCAAACGGATTGGAATCTCAACGGCATCTACCAGGGGCAACAGGATGTTCCGCTCAATGAAACTGGCGTCGCTCAGGCTCGTACGCTGGCAGAGCACTTAAGGGGAACCCCTTTTTCTACCATTTATTCCAGTGATCTACTACGCGCCCACCAGACTGCGCTGCTTCTGGCTGAAGTGCTGCAGGTACCCGTCAGAACCGACCCACGCCTGCGGGAAATCAAGCAAGGGGTATGGGAAGGTAAAACCATTGACTATGTTCGCGAAACTTACCACCCGGATTTCTCCCCCAACCCAAAATATCTTACCACGCCGCGCGCAGAAGGGGCAGAGTCGCTCGCGGATGTAATCAGGCGAATGATCGACGCTGCCAACGAGTATTTTGCCCGTCATAACGGAGAACGTATCCTGCTTTCCACTCACGGTCTTTCGGCAGCGGTGTTATATTGCGCCGCACAAGGGATTCCGTTGGTCGAAGCAGGGCATCACATTCCTGAAAATGCGCGACCGCTGATCATTAACCTGAAGGCACCCATGCCACTGCCCGATTTTTTGCTTCCCAATACTTAGAACGAGTTTTCTAAAACACTTGACATATTAGAATTATTGTTCTATAATAAGGCTGTTCGGATCAAAAGTTCATCTTTCAAGGAGAACAACTATGAACCTAACCGCCTCTCGTCCCATGGTTGACCGCCCGCTCAAACTCATGCAGAAAAAATCAATTCACACCGCGGGCATTTATAGCGCGATTATTATTTTTGCGCTGATCGCATTTGAAGCCATCAATTACAGCACCACCGCCTTCGCCTTGCGCGATCTATTGGGGAACCTGAAATTTGCCGGCATTCACTGGTCCACCCTGCTTGCCCTCGCCTTTTGCAGCCTCGATTTCGCCGGTTTCGCCCGCCTGGTCACCCAAAAGGGTCATAACCGGGAGGAAAAGGGGGCATGGTATCTTTTTGCCGCCTGGCTGATTGCCGCCGCCTTCAACGCCACACTCACCTGGTGGGGTGTGACCATTGCCATTGCCAATCATTCCCTACGCAGCGCTGAGATTGTCACCATGCGCAATCTCACCACTCTTGTGCCTGTAATGGTGGCAATCATGGTCTGGCTGATTCGCGTCCTGATTATCGGGTCTCTTACTTCCGCCTTAGAGAAAAAAGCCGCTGAGTCCAACGCCGCATCCCATCCGGTTGTGCCGGCGCGGATTTCACCTGAGAACCGTCCAACTCCCAGCTATAGCCGCGGCAGCGCAGGCGTACCGGTTACAGGTCACGCGGTTCAACCGCGGTCTACTCCTCCCACCATGGCGCATCCGGTTGGTAATTCCAATCCATCCATTCAACATCAAACGGGGTTCAGCCCTGCCGAGTCCCGATCGGTTCAGCGCCGCTAAATTGTGATTCAGTCGCAGTCTCATGCCCGGTGTTTCCGGGCATGAGTTCGTTAATCTCCTGATCACAAATTTGCACAGCAAAGACGGTTATAATGATCCCTATGCAATCCATGCTCATCGCTCCTCCCGTCTGGGTGGACACACCCGACGCTTTGCTAGATCTGGTCAAAACAATACAAAGCGACCCCATCCTTGCGGTTGACACGGAATCCAACAGTCTTTATGCCTATCAGGAACAGGTCTGTCTTATTCAGATTTCGACCCCCTCGACGGATTACCTCATCGACCCGCTCGCCCTTGATGACCTCACACCGCTGGCACCGCTTTTTGCCAACCCCCGCCAGCAGAAAATCTTTCACGCCGCAGAATATGATTTAATCTGCCTCAAACGCGATTATGGCTTTCAATTTGCCAATCTTTTCGATACGATGATTGCTGCCCGGATCCTTGGTGAAACTCAAGTTGGGCTGGGGTCTTTGCTCGGCAGTTCCTTCTCAATCAACCTGGATAAACGGTATCAACGCGCCAACTGGGGGAAAAGACCCCTCCCACCGGCTATGTTGGATTATGCGCGAATGGACACCCATTACCTTTTCCAACTCAAAGACTTACTGGCGGAAGAGCTTGAAGTGCGCGCGCTTTTGGATCTGGCGCGAGAAGATTTTGCACTGGTTTGTGATGTTGAACCCTCCTCCCAGGCACCGAACGGCAATTCCTGCTGGAAGGTGGCAGGCAATGCTCGTTTGAATCCGCAAGAAACGGCAATTTTACAATCCCTGTGCAGTTATCGCGACCAGCAAGCCCGCAGCCTTGATTTACCACATTTCAAAGTGCTTTCAAACGAGGCATTGGTTGAGATCAGCCGCGCCGCACCGCACTCCATCGAAGAGCTACGTCAAATCCGCGGATTGAGTGAACGGTTGATTAACCGTTACGCTGAGGGTCTGCTTAAAGCGATTGCCGTTGGTGAAAATAATCCACCACCCGCGCGACCCTATCGCGCCAAACCGGATAACAATACATTGAAGCGCCTGGCAGCTTTGCACACCTGGCGCAAAAACGTGGGTCAATCTCTGCATATCGAATCAGACGTTGTACTGCCACGGAATTTTATGGAGTCGATCGCGATGCAAAACCCAACTTCACTGGGCGAGCTGAAGCAACTCATGGATTCGATTCCCTGGCGCTTTCAACAATATGGAGAGGCGATTTTCCAGGTTCTTCACACACAGGAGTAAAAATGAAAATTCATTTTAACGGGGCAGCCCGGACAGTAACTGGTTCTCAACATCTCATCGAGGTCAATGGAAGCAAATTGCTGCTGGATTGCGGTCTTTACCAGGGGCGGCGCGCGGATACCTATAAACAGAATCTCAGTTTTGGTTTCGACCCTACGCAGCTGGATGCGGTTGTTCTCTCTCACGCGCACATCGATCACAGTGGGAATCTGCCCAATCTCGTCAAGAGTGGTTTTAACGGACCAATTTACGCCACACCCCCAACTGCCACTTTGGGTGAGGTGATGTTAATGGATTCCGCGCACATTCAGGAATCGGATATTGAGTACTTAAACAAGAAACGCCTTCGCCGGGGAGAACCACCCGTTGAACCCCTCTACACCCGGCAGGACGCTGCCGCCGCCATTGAACATTATTACCCGGTTAAATACACCGAAGCTTTCTCGCCAGTTCCAGGAGTGACCGTGAGGTTTTTGGACGCCGGGCATATTCTTGGCTCAGCGGGTATCCGGCTGGACATTGATGAAAATGGCAGCCATAAAAGCCTCTGGTTCTCCGGGGATATTGGCAGGAGTGACCTCCCCCTCGTCACTGACCCGGTGCTGCCTTCCGACGTGGATTATCTGATGATGGAATGCACATACGGTGATATGGAACATATCACTGTAGAGGAAGCTTTCCAGTCATTCAAAACTGTGGCGCAGAAAACGTTTGATCGCGGGGGTAAGATCATCATTCCGGCGTTCGCAGTCGGTCGCACGCAGGAAATTGTCTACTTTCTCAACCGCCTCTTCTCCGAAGGAACCATCCCCGCCATCCCGGTTTACGTGGATAGCCCGCTGGCTGTCGAAGCCTCGCGCATCTTTGCCAGTTACCCCGAATATTTTGATGCTGAAACGAACGCCTTCATTCGCGAACATCGGCACCCCGCATTGGATTTTCCATCTCTCACCTACATCAGTTCAGTGGAAGAATCAAAGGCGCTCAATGATAAAAAAGGTCCGATGGTCATCATTTCTGCCTCCGGGATGGCAGAAACCGGACGCATCCTCCACCATCTTAAAAACAATATTGAGAATCCGCGCAACACCGTCATGATTGTTGGCTGGCAGGCGCCCGAGACCCTCGGACGCCGTCTGGTGGAAGGCGTAAAAATGGTACGGATTTTCGGACAGCTCTATGAGTGCCGGGCGGAAGTGGAAGTCATTTCCGGTCTATCCGCCCACGCCGGGCAGCAGGGTCTGCTTCGTTATGCCGCAGCCGCCAATGGACGGACGAAGAAGATCTTCCTGGTGCATGGAGAAGAGGACGCTGCCAAAGTGTTTATGGGCAAACTTGATGAAGCCCATATTGGTCCCTATTACTATCCCTCCAAGTTTGATGTGGCGGAAATCTAAGGGTTATCGGGTATAATTTCATCCGCTGGAGAGGTGCCGGAGTGGTTGAACGGGGCGGTCTCGAAAACCGTTGTGGCTCTCGTGGTCACCGTGGGTTCGAATCCCACCCTCTCCGCTCGCTGAATTTTGTTGATTTGGACCTACCTGAGTTTCTGCGCCAAACACCTTCCAGCTCCTGACATCAAGTAAATAAACCTGCCACTCATTCCACTCTTTACCGTCCAAAACCGCCATGCAGCTGCCAACGCTCACGCTTCCACAAGTCCGGTTAGTTCATCTTTCAGCTCAGGGTTTGCTCGCTGCACCTTCCGCCTGCGCGGATAAAGAAGCAGTTCTTCAATCGATTCGCCGTATGGGAGTGCTCCAGATTGACACCATTCATGTGGTGGCTCGTTCGCCTTATTTTGTTCTCTTCAGCCGGTTGGGTGAATATGCACCTGCCTGGTTGGAGGAGCTGCTGGCGGAAGGGCGCATTTTTGAGCAATGGGCGCATGCCGCCTGTTTTCTTCCACAGGAGGATTTCCCACTCATCCGCCGGTTGATTCTGGCAGGAACCCGCGACACCTATTTTTCGGGTTGGATTGACCGCAATCTTGACGCAGTGGCGACGGTGCGCCAGGCACTGATTGCCAACGGCGCTGTCCGGTCTGCGGATTTTAAAAGCGAAAAAGGTGCGGGGGGTTGGTGGAACTGGAAAGCCGAGAAATCAGCCCTGGAATACCTCTTCAGCCGCGGTGAGGTGATGGTGGTACGGCGCGAGAATTTTCAACGCGTCTATGACCTTACCCAACGGGTGCTACCCGATTGGGAGGATGACTCCCTGCCCTCACTCGATGAGGTTTATCGTGAATTAATCCGGCGCAGCGTAAGAGCGCTGGGTATCGCCCGCCCTTCCTGGGTGGCGGATTACTATCGTCTGCCAAAAATGACCGTGAAAACCCTCCTGTCCGAAATGGTCCGTTCGGGAGCTCTGCTTGAAGCGAGCGTTGAGGGCTGGCAGGAACCTGCGCTCACCGTAGCTGAGAACCTGCCGCTTATCGCGGCGGCGACAGAGGGGAAACTCAAGGCTTCCTGTACCACGCTCCTGTCTCCTTTTGATCCGGTGGTTTGGGATCGTGAACGTGCCCGCCAGCTGTTTGGTTTTGATTTCATGATCCAGGCATACACCAAGGCGGAGAAGCGCCAGTATGGCTACTTTCCTCTCCCGCTGCTTTATGAAGACCGGCTGATTGCCAGAGTGGATGCCAAGGCGAACCGGGCAACGAAATGTTTTGAAATCAAGGGCCTTTATCTGGAACCGGGATTAGAACCGCACGAAGCGATGGCGAAAGCCGTTGCCGCTTCTCTCCAACGCACCGCAAGCTGGCACCGAACTCCGCAAATAAGCCTTAGTCCGGAGGTCAATTCCGGCTGCCGGGAGTGGCTAAGCCCCTACCTGGTTACAGATTAACAAAAGACCCTGGAGCAAAGACCAGGGTCTTCGACAGAAGAAAAGAGCGACCGATTAATTCTGCAAACTGTCATGAACCGGTTCCATCATGCCTTCGAGAATAGTTTCGAGCGCCATGGTGTGCACACAACGTCCACGGCTCTGAAAGTATTCGCAATCGCATTTCCATTCCCCTTCCGCGTAGATCACTTCATGCGAATTGTTGTCACCTTTAACGGTAACTGTGAAGGAATGAAACTCAAACCGTTCCCGCTCCTGGGCATAGCGTTTTGCTTTTTCAATCTTTCCGATCAGACTGTAATCCATCCGTAAATCTCCTTTTCGGGAAAATAGTAGCAAAAAGGCACGCGAACGCAGGCGTGCCTTCAGTCAATTCCTTTTAATAAACATCCTTTTACTCGCATGGCGATCATATCTCCAGGTTATTATTATCTTATATCGGTCTGAGCATTAAGTCAACTGGCAATAGCATTTACATCAATAATTAATGGATGATTCTCGCCAGAGTGCGTTTGAGGTATAAATAAATTTATAAAGTTAAGTTTTTCACATAAGGCTGAGAACAAGATGAGAAAAATCGCAATTGCCACCCTGGGATTCTTATTGTTCGTGTTCGGTGGATGCGCGCCTTCCATGGAACCTGCTTACCTCACCCCCACATTTGCACCGCCGGTCATCCTCTCACCTGTCTTGCCAACGAATACCCCTTTGCCAAGCCCCGACCCCACCGGCACACCTGCTCCCTCCCCCACGCCCTACCAGCCCCTTGCCGGCACGGTGGCGATCAACGATGTCTTTTTGCGCAGCGGTCCGGGATTTTTGAACGAGCCCTATTGGACTTATCCACAGGGAGAGAAAGTGGAGATCCTCGGTCGCGCCCCAGGCAGCAGCTGGCTGTATGTTCATACCAGCAATAATTTGCTTGGCTGGATGAAGCTGGAACTGGTGCAGTTCGAGGGAAATTTTGAAGATCTTCCGGAAGTGATGCCTGAAGGATTCACTGTGATCAAAGGACATATGTATACGCATGAAGGCAAACCAGCTTCGCACATCACCCTTACGCTTACACCATCCGGAGGAACGCCTGCCGAGCAAGACGCCGCCACGACAGACGCTCTGGGTCAGTTTTATTTCTTTCTGCCGAAGGAAAGCAGCGGGACGTGGACCCTGGAAGCGAATGCCTATGGTTGTGAGAGCAGCGCTGTAGATGAGGCATGCAGTCTGGTCGGGCGCTTCCCGCCCTCCATGCAGATAAATGTAAAAGAGAGCGCTGAAGTCTGGTACAACCTGCAGCTTGAAGCCCCTTAATCACTAGCTCCTGGAACCGATTTACAAAATTCTCCTCATAAATGGGGAAAGGATTCTAATTTTGGCGATGGAACGGGGAGAATTTTGGGGAGAGTTGCCACCGGGATGGATAATTTCGCCAACTGAACTCCAACATCAAGGGAGGGCACGATTTCTCGTGCCCTCCACTATGATGGTTATAGCTGACTAATGGTGCAGGTCAAACTAATGGTTCGCCTCGGCACTGATCGCTGATGTGATCGGCTCAGTGTACCCTTCCGGGATGATACCATTATTCGCTCTGACAAAGTTAACTTCCAGCGATGAGGCAGTAGTGGAGCGCCACGCGCTGATACCTACTCGACCGATGCTGTGGGTGTCATCGTAGCCATAAGCGTGCAGAACATCATTGATGTAGAACTCCATATTGCCACCATCCGCCACGACTTTAAGGGTGTTCCAGCCATAGGGAATGATGTAAGGTGAATAGGTCCACCCGAGCAGCGGGGTTGCTTTCCCATTGTCAAATACCCAGATGCTGAAATTACCGGCATTTGTGTACTGGAACATATAACCATTCTTCCACTGACCGGCGGAATCGAGCGGGCTCGGCGAGGTGCGGAAGTGCAGCCGGTTTGGCAGTGACGCTTCACCACTCTTGCGGCGCATGCTGGCTTCCAACGTGATCGATCCAAAGTCTTTCTTGTAGATCGCACTGGCGATTTGATTCGGAACACCGCCCGTCTTGTAGTAGCCATTACTCGTGACCGTCCAGGTGCCCTTCACAGGAGTCCAGCCTTTAGCATTGGTGGTAAAGGTGGATTCGAAGCTAGTGGAGTCCACAGAGAAGGTAACGGATTTACTGCTCTGGTTACCAGCCCGGTCTTTGGCGTAAACCGTCAGTGTATGTTCACCAGCAGTCACTTCCAGAAGACTGATCTCGTCTCCATTTTTAACAGGGGTACCATCCAGGTCCGCCCAAACCGCAAGAACACCCGCAGGACCAACATCCTCGGCTGAGAAGTCGACCATGAAGGAATCCAGGTAGGAGTAAGGCATTGGGGAAGGTGAAACAATGGTGATTTCTGGAGCTTCCAGGTCATGGATGAAGGACAGGCGCCCTTCGATGGCAGGTGAAACGGTGCCTTCAGCGGTGATGTAGTCGATCACGGCGTCGCGCACGTAGTACTGCGTGTCTGCGACAGTCTGATCAAGCGGCCATAGAGTCACCCCGCCATCATTGAAGTTGCACGATCCCGCAGCCAGGTAGTTGACCGTGGACACGTTGTAATACGTATCCGCATCAGTAAAGTCAACTTCGTTGCCCTGAATATTGAGCGAAACCACATAGCTCTTTGTTGGATCATAAGGTCCTTCAGAAAGGTCGTTGTAAGTGATGACATTGCCCGCGTCGGTGTCGATCATACAGGTGGTGTAGTATGAATAACCACCGTAGCCCGGAACGTACTTGTAGTAGTAGTAGTTGCGGTAAGCGCGTTCCAGCACCGCTTTCAATTGCGGACCATTCATCCTCAATACCAGCAGGGAGTTCTCATAAGGCATCAATGAGAACATATCGCTGATTTTTAGCGTGACCGGTGATTCAGGGGTGGCACTATTTGCGACCTTCTTGTTGGTCATGGCACCGGAGAGGTGGAAGTCCACTTCGATGTCGGCATCGCGCAGCACGGAAACCGCTGCATCCGCCTGCAAGTTGGCAGCGTTGGTTTCTTCTGTGAAGGCTTTCAAGGCATCAAGTGGTACGGTTGTTTGACCAATTTCTTTATCGTTGTAGCTGGAAAGAGCAGTCACATAAGGTGCCATGGCAGCAGATACTTCGGCATCCTCGGTCGTCCCCATGGTCACCGTCAGGTAGCGACCGGTCTCACTGACCACTTCGTAGCCGCCGCCAACCTTTGCGCGCAGACCAAGAACCACTTCGCCCAAGGTATTATTGTAGCGGTAAGCCTGGTTGATAATGACCGGTTCACCATCTGCATTAGCCACAATCGTCGGCAGGAACTTGTAATCTCCGAAGCCACTCGCCGGGTTGGTATGACTGTGACCGCCGATGATGGCATCGACACCGGTGGTGGTCATCGCCAGGTTGGTGTCCACGTTTTCATCAACTTCCACACTGGAAGGGTTCTCAGTGAAACCAATGTGGGTCAGCGCGATCACAACATCATTGGTCGGTCGAAGTTGATCCGCCAATTCCTGTGTTTTGGCGATTGGATCGGTGAAAGTCAGGCCGGGGATGTTGCTCGGCAGCTCGTAGTTGGGAATGCGGTGATTGCCGATGCCCATGATGGCAACTTTGATCGCTTCGGGTCCGATTTCCTTCTCCACGAAGTCATCAACCGGAACGTCAGCCAGACCGTAAGCGCCTGAATCTTCCACGTTCGCCTGCAGCACCGGGAATTCCGCGTCAGAGAGGGCACTTACAAAGACGTCTTTGCCAAAGTTGAATTCATGGTTGCCCAGGGTCATGGCATCATAACCGAGCAAGTTAAAAGCTTTGATGAAGGGCACTTCCTGCATTTCCGCCGGCAGTACTGTGCCGTCAGAGGCATATCCCAGCCCAGCAGTGCGGAAGTAGTAGCTCATCGCATCGCCCTGCATGTTATCACCAGCGCTGAGGAGCAGAGTTCGCGTTGGGTTGTGAGCGCGTTCCTGCTTGATGAGGGTTGCCAGTTGGGTATAGCCAACGTAGGCTCCCTTTACCAGGTTGCCATGAGAGTCATTGTGATGCAGGATGGTCAATGGAACAATAGTGCCGCCAGCATCCGTTCCGTCACGGAGGATACGACCGTCCAGGGTACCATCCTCATTCGGTCCCTTGTAGGCAGTTTCAGCAGTGCCGTAATTCTCCTCGACGTAGGCATTGACGGCATTGAGCATATCTCCCCAGTAGGTGATGTTGGTCATGTACTTGAAGCCGTTATAGCCATCACCACCGGCAGGAGCCAGGAACTCGTTCGTTCCCACTTTGTATACTCTATCCATCTCAAGCGGTTCGCAATCCCCGGATTCCTTATCGATTACGCACACATCATAAGCGCCCCAGGCATAAGGCTGAGGACCAGGGTTGGAATCTTTGTAACTGAAGTATTTGTACTTCAACCCGGCAGGTTGGATGACGCCGGCGACATTCGGACCGTAATTGACCACTTCCAGAATGTGCGCACCGGTCATTTCTCCTACAGCCGTGGCATTGCCGAACGGCAGAACGGTGAACATGTTGCCATAGGTCAGCATACCCGGATCGTGTATACCCGTGACACAACCCGCATTGACCCAGGCTCCGCCCACATAACACCAATCGGTGCGGATACCTCCGGCATTGTTGAAGAAGAGGTCGACATCATTTGCCGGTTCGTCATCCGAGTTTAGATAGTTGTAGATGGCATCGTCAATGAAAGTCCCCATCATATTGTCGTTGGTATTCGACTTTGCAAGATCCACCGCTGAATACCCTATTGGCTCGTTTACCGTTGCCAGGTAATCGGGATCCGTAGCGTAATCGGTCACCACTGCGTCTACCGCGGGATCCTTTGCCCCACCAGTGAAGCCGGTTGTGCGGGACCAGACAATGGAAACAGCTCCCGCAGGGGTAACAGTCACATCTGCCCTTCCAACCGTGCGCCCGTTATAGTAGGCTTGCACGACTGCAGTGTTTCCAACCATAGTTGCAGAGGAAAGGTTGGTATGGCTGTGACCACCAATGATCAGGTTTACAGGTTTTCCGGCGGTATTCAGCTTGCTCGCCAGAGTTTGGTCGCCATAGACAGGGATGCCATAGCCATAACCGCCATCCGCATAACCCAGGTGGCTGAGCACAACGATGACATCCGCCCCATCTGCCTTCATGGAATCGTAGTAATGCATGATGGAGTCGAATGGATCTTTAAAGCACAGACCCGTTGTGGCAGTAGCTACGGTAATGATCGGCACTTCAGTGGTTGTCACACCAATGAAAGCCACCTTTACCGCATTTGGTGCGGTGCCAACAGTTTTGATGATGTACGGCGCATCAGCGAAGGATGGGAGATCCCATCCCGCGGCAGAACATTCGCCCGCACCTTTCAACACGATGTTGGCGGTGACGAAAGGATAGGTCGCCTGCAAGGTTCGCGCAGCCAGGTTGTCCTGTCCCCAGTCGAACTCATGGTTGCCAAAGGTTGCCACTTCATAACCAGTGGCATTAAAGCCGGCGATCGTTGCTTCACCATGAGTGAGGTTGGAAAGCAGGCTGCCTTGCATCTCATCGCCTGAATCCACCACCACTACCTTTGAAGCTCCTACCGAAGCTTTAATGTCGTTGATTACTTTGGCAACACGCGCCAGACCCGGGTTGCTGCCCGAGGCTTCCAGCTGACCGTGAAAGTCATTGGTATGCAGGATGGTAAAGGTCACCGGTTCAGCCGGTGCAGCCTTGGCTGGAACCGAGAAGGCTCCCAGTACCATTGCCAGCACGGTCAGTATTGTCATAAACTGCCAAGCATATTTTGTTTTCATGGATCATCCTTTTGAATAGATGAAGTGTAGATACCGGACGAACCTGCCCGCGGGCACAAAAAAGTGAGTAAAGTGGCTATCAGGATTGAAAATGATTTTTCCGGAATCAACTTTCCCCGCTGGTGGTGCTGATGGTCGGTTTTGGCTGCCAGGATGCGTCCGCCGGCTCGGCATATACCTGCAGCCTGACCGCGCCATTTTTTAAGGCTGGGAAAGTGAAGTCAGACACTTACGGGTTTAAGCGAACTGAAGCCTCCTCTCCGGCAGCGTGCGCCAGGATGTATCCGTTTTTTTAAAAGATGTTATGTAAATTATGTATTAATTTGACAGTAAAGTCAACTAAAAATGATGTTTTTTAAGGATTTTAGGAAAAAGCCTGGCTTAAATACTCCCTTTTGTGGGCGCTCATCCTTCTTTTTCATGTTCATGGCGGTGGTGGGCGTCGGGAAAATGAGCATGGTCATGCTCCAGCGCCTCATGCTGGTGCATGTGGCTGTGCCCGATGGAAACTTCAGCTGTATGGAGGTGTTCATGATGACCATCCTCGTGACTGTGCCAATGATTGTGTTCCATCTCAGGATGAAAATGGACGTGGCTGTGCCGCTCGGATACTGCCAGCCACACACCGGGCAGCATCAGCCCCAGCGCTGCCCAAAAAGTAAACGAGAGCGGTTCATGCAGCATCAACCATGCCAGTGCGCTGCCGATAAAGGGGGCGGCAGCGTAATACGCGCTGGTGCGCGCCGCGCCCAGCTCGCGTTGGGCTTTTACATAGAAGAAAATGCTCAACCCGTAGGCGGCAAACCCCAACCCCAGCCCCGCCAGGATTGCCATAAAACGGGCGTTGAAGCTGCCCCAGAATGCTGTTACGAGCAACGCCCCCAGCCCCGAGCCGAAGCCCTTAATCACCACAATCTGCAGAGGATCATGGAGAGAAAGCCGGCGGGTGGTGTTATTTTCCAGCCCCCAGCAGAGACATGCGCCAACCACCAGCAGCGCCCCGGTAGAAAAGCGCGCAGTCCATCCGTCCCCCAGACTGAGCAGCAAGCTGCCGGCGGTGATGAGCGCGATTGCCAGCCACAGACGCCGACCTACTGCCTCACCAAAGAGCAGGGCAGCAAAGAGCGCGGTGGCTGCCAGTTCAAAGTTGCCCAGCAACGCTGTGGTGCTGGCGTTGGTTTGTTTTAATCCCAACAAGAGCAAAATCGGAGCGGCAATATCCAGCAGGATCATTAATATGACATAAGGGAGGTCTTTCCAGGTCAATGCAGCTTCCCTCCGCGCCTCGCCCCGGTTGTGATTGCGCAGCCAGCCAAGGCACCACATGCCAGCTCCGGCTCCGAGGTAGAGAAGTGCCGCCAGGAAAAGCGGGTCAAGGCGCGCCACCAACAATTTGGAAAGAGGCGCGTTTAAACCAAAGAGCAGCGCGGCGAGCAGG
>Ga0116192_1001214_pt1 | contig 18382 bp, 11 predicted proteins | sample AD_UKC113_MetaG_FD_89876 | JGI IMG/M metagenome (GOLD analysis project Ga0116192, IMG submission 89876) | Active sludge microbial communities of municipal wastewater-treating anaerobic digesters from Hong Kong - AD_UKC113_MetaG | ecosystem: Engineered > Bioreactor > Anaerobic > Digestate... | reverse complement strand
AGTAAGTATTATTTTGAGGTGGCTAATGTGGAGCGCATGCGCCAGCTCTACAATCTCTATGAAATGGAAGCAAATGAAGCGCTCAACCATGGGCTGGTGTTGCCAGCGTATGACTACATTCTCAAGTGTTCGCATACGTTTAATATCCTTGACACCCGTGGAGCGGTAGGTGTGACCGAACGGCAGGCGCTTTTTGCCAGAATGCGCGAGATGGCACATCGCATCTCTGAAGCTTATGTGGCGCAACGGGAGGAGATGAAGTTCCCGTTCCTGAAGAAAATTGAAACAGCAACCCAACCGGTTCGCGCGGAGAATCCTCAAATCCGCCAGGAAGAAATTCCAACAGGTCCCGCTGATTTTCTTTTGGAAATTGGCACCGAAGAATTGCCGGCAGAAGACCTGCGCGGCGCTCTCGCGCAGCTTTCCAGTCGTGTACCGGAGCTGATGGATGAGCTGCGCTTGCCTTATGGCAAAATTCTCGTATTGGGTACTCCACGCCGCCTGGTGGTGATCATCGAACAGCTTGCCGCGCGGCAGCAGGAAAAGGAAACTCTGGTGAAAGGACCTCCAGCCAGCCGTGGTTTCGACGCTGCCGGTCAACCAACCCGCGCCGCGGAAGGATTTGCCCAGAGCAAGGGATTGACAGTCAAGGACCTTGAGACTCGTGACATGGATGGAGGTACTTACCTGGTGGCAGTGGTAAAAGAAACCTGTCGATCAGCCACGGAGGTACTCAAGGAAGCTTTACCCTCGCTGGTGCAGGGAATCAAATTCGAAAAAACCATGCGTTGGAACCAGACTAATGTGGCTTTTTCGCGCCCCGTGCGCTGGCTGCTCGCCATGCATGGGGCAGCCGTTGTTCCATTTGAATACGCCGGCTTGGTTGCAGGGAATCTGACCTATGGTCTGCGCTTCTATGAGCCCGGCCATCAGACGATCAAGACGCTGGCGGATTACCGCGAGTATCTCAGTGCGCAGCGAATTGTGTTGGATCCGCTCGAACGAAAAGACGCTATCCGCCAGCAAGTAGAACGGCTATGTATGGAGGTGGGCGGCAGTACGAAACTGGACGAAGATTTGCTTGATGAGGTGAATCAGCTCGTAGAGGCGCCGACCGCCCTCCGCGGAACCTTTGATCCCTCTCACCTGGAACTGCCCGATGAAGTGTTGATTTCGGTAATGAAAAAGCATCAGCGTTATTTTCCGGTCTTGGATGGAGAAGGAAACCTGCTCCCTTATTTCATTGCTGTACGCAATGGCGATTCAAAGGGTCTGGATGTGGTTCGCAATGGCAATGAACAGGTGATCCGCGCCAGATTTTCTGATGCGCAATTCTTTATTCGCGAGGACTTGCAGCACAAACTTGAGGATTGGCTTGAGCGGTTGGCAACACTAACTTTCCAGTTCAAACTTGGCTCGATGCTCGACAAATCACGCCGGGTAACCCTGCTGGTAGACCCGCTTGCAGATGAGCTCGGGCTTGATTCCGGTGAAAAAAAGCACGCACTGCGGGCTGCCAGGCTCTGCAAGGCAGACCTGGTGACACACATGGTTGTGGAAATGACCTCTCTTCAGGGGATTATGGGGCGGTATTATGCCCTTCATTCTGGTGAAGATCCTGAAGTGGCGGATGCGATTTATGATCATTATCTTCCACGATTCACCGGTGATGCCCTGCCGCGTTCAAAAGCCGGGCTGGTTGTGGGGGTTGCCGACCGGTTAGATTCGCTCGTGGGGTTATTTGCCGCGGGTCTAGCCCCGACAGGCACCAAGGACCCCTTCGCACAACGCCGCACCGCGATTGGTCTGGTGCAGCTACTTTCTGCTTCTAACCTCGATTTTGATCTGGAGAAATGGATGCAAACCGCTGCCAGTCATCTTCCACTGGAAGCAAGCGCCGAAAGCCTAAAAGCCTGTTTGGAGTTCATTTCAGGCAGGCAGCGCAGCAGCCTCATCGAACAGGGTTATCGTTATGATGTTGTTGATGCCGTCCTTGCCGAGCAGCAAAACAATCCGGCTGCAGTGGTGCGCGCAGTCAACGAACTCAGCGAATGGATCCGCCGCTCAGACTGGAACACGATTCTGCCGGCTTATGCCCGCTGTGTGCGTATTACCCGGGATCAAAAAGAGCAAAATCCGCTTGATCCTTCGCTCTTCCAGGAACCCTCCGAGCTGAAATTGTATCAGGCGCTCTTGAAAGCATTGGAAACGCCACGGCAGGCGGGCTCGGTAAACGATATGTTGAATGCTTTTCTGCCAATGATTCCGGCAGTGAATGAATTCTTCGATACCGTGCTCGTGATGGCGGAAGATTCAGCAATTCGCAGCAACCGCCTTGGTTTACTGCAGCGGATTACTGACTTGACCAGCGGTGTGGCTGATTTTTCAAGGCTGGAAGGTTTCTAGCCACCCTGGTCCCTGCCCAAGCAGTATCGTCGGTAAATTTATCTGGGCTAAAATTAAATAAAATGACTGCAGTCGATGAAATCAAAGCCAGACTTGATATCGTGGACATCGTCTCGGAAACGGTGAAATTGCGTCGTTCCGGGAGGAGTTATACCGGTTTTTGTCCCTTTCATCCCAATACCAAAACTCCAGCTTTTGCTGTTTTCCCGGATTCCGGAACCTGGCGATGTTTTGGTCAGTGCAACGAGGGGGGAGATATCTTCAAGTTTGTCATGAAACGGGAGGGATGGGATTTTGCTGAGGCATTGAAATACCTGGCGCAAAAAGCCGGTGTAACTCTTGAACCCTTGACCCCGGAACGCAAGGAGCAAGAAGATCAATTTGAGGTTTTACGTGGCATTCTTGAGGAGAGCGTAAAATTTTACCAGCATCAATTACTCAAGACACCTTCCGGGAAGCCAGCCTTTGATTACCTGATAAACAGGGGCATTAACGAAGCGTCGATTGAGAAGTTCGAATTGGGCTACGCCCCGGATGCTTATGAGGCACTGCTCGGTTACTTGAACGGAAAAGGGCACTCACTGGAACAACTGGCAGAAGCAGGGTTGGTCAACGAACGCGATAATGGTAGTTACTATGACAAGTTTCGCAATCGCATCATGTTCCCCATCCGTGATGCGGCTGGAAAGATGACAGGCTTCGGCGCACGCATTCTCAATCCTACCGATGTGCCAAAATTTCTTAATTCACCGCAAACGCCGCTTTTCAACAAAAGCCGCCTGCTTTATGGCTTGCACCTGGCAAAAAAAACGATTCGTGAATCAGACCGGGTGGTGATCGTGGAAGGATACCTCGACGTTATCGCCACTCATCAAGGTGGATTTTCGAATACCGTCTCTCCCATGGGAACCGCAATTAATGAAGATCAGCTTCGCTATCTGAAAAAATTCACCCGGCGCATCGTTCTGGCATTAGATGCCGACACAGCCGGTGAGAAAGCTACCATGCGGGGAGTGGAGGTGGCAAGGCAGGCATTGGATCGGGAGACAGAACTGGTGTTTGACCCGCGCGGTTTACTGCAACATGAAGCCCGCCTGCAGGCGGATGTCCGCGTGACCACCCTGCCCGCAGGACTCGACCCGGATGATGTGGTGTTGAAAGACCCTGCGAATTGGCAAAAAATCGTAGAGGAAGCCAAACCCATCGTGGTGCATGTGATGGATTCACTGGCTGCCGGACAAGATCTGGAGGATGCCAAGGTCAGAGCTTCAATTGCCGCTCAAGTTATCCCGTTGATTGAAGATGTGCCCTCGGCAGTGGAACGCGATACGTACCGCCAGCGTTTGGCGCGGCTGCTTAAAGTGGATGAACAATCATTGCTGGGCAGCCAGAAGGTTCGAACTCGGGCGCGTCGGTCAAGCCGCGAGACAGTTTCTGGTAGTGCCATCCTTAACCCTCAGGTGGTGCGGACAACGGACGATCAGCGCTGCCAGCAACTGGAAAAACACTGTTTGAGCCTGTTGCTGAAGAAACCGGGTCGTTATTATGAACTGGAACGTTCGCTCAAGCTGGCAGGGTTGGATTCATTCAAAGCAGGGGATTTTGAGGATTCTCAAAACAATGAGCTGGCTCAATTGTTCATTCAGGGCATCAGGCAGGATGCACTGGATCCGCAGGAATACGTGAAAGAAAACGCCAATGAGGAATTACTGGAACGCCTGCGCGAGATGTTGGAACCACAAGAGGGAGATGAAAGGGATGAAGAGCGGTTTTCTTCTGACTTGTATCGCACCATGATCTCCCTTCGCCAGATCCATATTCATCAAGTGTTGAACCAGCTGCGGTTCATGCAGGATGATGAAACTGAATTGCCAGAGGAACAGGCTTTGCAGCAATTAATTCTGGCGAATACTCTTGCCAGAGGAAAGCTGGATCAGGCGCTGGCGAAAACCACCACAAAACGATAAAAAAAAAGATTATGGTATAGTTAACCCATGCCTTCCAGTCCGGACAAAAAAAAGACAACTTCAGTAACTGCATCTCACAAGCCTGCCAGCGTTCGTTCTTCAACTGCCGACAGGAAAAGAGCAACTACGAGTAAAGCTTCCGCAAAAGCTGCGCAGTATCCTAAAAAAACGGATTCCAAACAATCCCTTGCGGAAACTCTGCCAGGCAATCAGGATTCGAATCCCGTCAACGGGCTGCTTCCGGTCGAGGGCGAGGATTCCTCCCTTGTCTCCAATGGGAGTGATTGGGGAGAAGTTCCCGTCGAGGACCCCCTTGAATTACTGGAGGACCCCTCCATCGCCATGGAGTTGACGGAGGATCCGGTCCGTTTATATCTCAAAGAAATCGGGCAAATCAATCTGCTCGATGCCGATTCTGAATTCCGGCTTGCGGCGAGGATCGAAGCCCGTGTCCGGGTGGAAACCTTATCCAAACATATTCACCCCGAACCGGGACAGCCCGGTTATTTTCATGCCCTTTTCGCTGCCATCCTGACGGATATGACCACTACCTGGGTGCGCCTGCAAGAGGACGCCGAGCGCATGGGGCAACGAGAGTGTCCGGATCTGGCATTAACCCTGGCAGAAGCCCAGCTATTGCGTCGTTCCTGGCAATCTGATGAACCTTCTTATTTGCGCAATTATCTTGACAACGGCTTGTGGGGAAAGGATTCGATCTGGGAAGAACTGGTTCGGGAGGCATTTACCCTTTTTCTATGCATGTACCTGGTGCCCGAAAAACTTGCCAACGCCATGCTGAAAGAAATTGCCAAAACAGATGCGCTCCCTCCGCTAGCCTGGATGCGCCGAAGACTTCCGGAAGAGGAAGTCTTACAGAAGGAAATCGAGGATTTAAACCAGCGCGCGGAAGAAGCCAATCAGACTTTAATTCGTGCCAACCTGCGGCTGGTAGTAAGCATCGCCAAACGCTACCTCGGAAGGGGAATCTCTTTCCTGGATTTAATTCAGGAGGGGAATTTGGGGTTGTTGCGGGCGGTTTCGAAATTTGATTCGACACGCGGTTTCAAATTCAGCACCTACGCCACCTGGTGGATTCGACAATCCATCAGCCGGTATATTGCAGAACACGCCCGTACAATCCGCATCCCGGTGCACCTCTTTGAAGCCATCACCCGCATCCTGCGCGTCCAGCGCAACCTGGTTCAGGTACTGGGGAGGGAACCGACGTTGGAGGAACTGGCACTGGATTCCGACCTCTTGTCGGCAGAGGACAGCCAGGCGATTAAATTCGCCCGGGAAAATAACCAACCCATCCCCCCCGAACTTCAAAGGCGTTGGAACTGGGCAACGATGAAAGTACAGCGGATTCTGCAATCAGCTGAAGAACCGATTTCACTGGAAAGACCCGTTGGCGATGAAGAAAGCAGCCAGTTGGGAGATTTCATTGAGGATGATGAAGCCCTTGAACCAATGGACGCCGCCGCTCGCGAAATGCTGCGAGAACAGGTTCAAAACGCACTGGCAGCTTTGTCAGAACGGGAACGCCAGGTACTGGAATTGCGCTTTGGTCTGATTGATGGGAAAGACCATACACTCGAGGAAGTGAGCCGTTACTTTAACGTTACCCGTGAACGAATCCGCCAGATCGAAGCAAAAGCCCTGCGAAAATTGCGCCATCCCACGCGCAGCCGGTACTTAAGAGAATATCTGGGATAAAGCAGCCCGAACAATATTTTTCATCAATCGCACGAATCAGCGAGCGCTGTTCCCAGACTGATGATAGTCCAATCCGTCTTCAGCAAAGAATCCAGTTCATCCAGGTTTTCAGGAATGACATGCAGAATGAGAATACTGCCGTTCTTCAGCGGAATACGTTTTGGTTCAAATGCATGCTCGTCGGCACTCCAGTAGACCGGGATTAAATCCTGTGCGCTGACTGCTTTCATGAAATTCGCAGTCCACAAGCCATAAGGTGCCCGGGCATACGGTACTACGCCTTGGCTGTAGAGGTCATCACCAATCACCGCGCGCAGAGACTCCGACCATTTTTGATAGTCCAACAGCCAGTCTTCATAAGTCATTTTCTCAATAATCGCCACATCTGGATGAGCATAAGAATGATAGGCGATTTCGTTGCCATCCTGTATCAAACGCACCAGGGTTTGTTTCTTAATCTTTTCTCCAAAGGAAGTTCCCACCAGAAAGAAAGTGGCTTGAACATTTTTGGATTCAAGCGTATTCAGAATCTGCTCCAAAATGGCGTTGGAGTAGCCATCATCAATGGTCAATACCACGAAGGAATCTTCGGTCTGAAAAGAAGCCAGCAAGTTTTTATCATTGTATTCCGGGATCGCATGAACCGGAAAGGCGGAACAAACAGGGAGGGTCTCTACTGAAGCGGGATCAATGGTCGCTGTCACTTCTGGAGGTGCGGTGGCATCGGGTACATTCGTGGCGGTAACAAGGGCAGGAGGGTCTGGCACCAAAGGGGCGCTGACCACCTGGCTTGAACAAGAGGTTAACCCTAAACCAATAAAGATTGTAAGGAGGAATACTACAGATAACGTGTTTTTCATGAAACCTCAGCGAAAGTTGACTTATTTATCTATAATTTTACCTTTTTCCTTCGTCTTGCATCTACCATTTTTCCATGTTATACTGAATTTACTTGATAAAAAACGATGCTAAAAAGGTAATTCTCCGGATTCACACAATAAATCCGGACAAATCAAATCCCGTCTTCTAAATTCAAAACTCAACCCCGCGCCTTTAACAGGCCGGAATCAAAACATCCTACCAATACTCAATGGATAACTAAAAATGAAAATCTTAGAAATGGAAAATGCCTCCCTGGCTTCACTGCGCAAGGTTGCTGATGATCTTAAGATCCCCAATGCGCACCGGATGAAGAAAGAGAATCTCATCATTAATATCCGCAAGGCGGAAGCTGAGCAGGAAGGTCTTGAAGTGCGCGGAGGTGTGCTGGAAATCACCCCTGAAGGCGTGGGCTTTTTGCGTACCAATTACTCAATTGGACCGGAGGATGTTTACGTTTCTCAGGCGCAGTTGAGGAGGCATGACCTGCGCATGGGTGACCTGGTGATTGGTGTGGTGCGCCCGCCACGGGATGCAGAGAGACATTACGGTCTGCTGAAAGTGGAAAGCGTGAATGGCATCAACCCTGACGAGATGCGTAACCGCCCCGCATTTGAAAGTCTCACTCCGATCTTTCCGGATAAACGGTTTGATCTGGAAACCGATCGTGGCATACTTTCCACCCGATTAATCAATCTTATTGCCCCAATTGGACGTGGTCAGCGCGGCATGATTGTTTCTCCTCCAAAAGCGGGCAAGACCACGATCCTGAAACAACTGGCGAACTCCATTTCCGCTAACAACCCCGAAATTCATCTCATCATTGCGCTCATCGGTGAACGCCCTGAAGAAGTCACTGACATGGATCGTTCTGTGGATGCGGAAGTGGTGGCTTCAACCTTTGATGAGCCGGTCAGCGCTCATGTCCGCACAGCCGAGATCACCCTGGAGCGCGCAAAGCGCCTGGTGGAAATCGGTCGCGATGTCGTTATTTTGATGGACTCTTTAACCCGCCTTGCCCGTGCTTATAACCTGGTGGTCAATCCATCCGGACGTACCTTGTCCGGTGGTATGGACCCCTCAGCCCTTTACCCGCCGAAAAAGTTCTTCGGTGCGGCGAGAAATATTGAGGAAGGTGGTTCACTGACGATCATAGCCACAGCTCTGGTGGATACCGGTTCCCGTCTGGATGATGTGGTCTATGAGGAATTCAAAGGCACGGGGAATATGGAGCTTCACCTTTCTCGCCGCCTGCAGGAACGGCGGGTCTTTCCGGCGATCGACCTGGAACGATCCTCCACCCGGCGCGAGGACCTGCTGCTCGGTCCGGACATTCTGCCACGGGTTTGGTTGATGCGCCGCATGTATTTGCAAATGATCGGGACGCCCCCCCAGGGTGCCGGCATGGATCCGGCAGTGGCTACAGAAGCCATCCTGCAACGGCTTTCCCGGAGTAAGGACAATCAGGAATTCTTGGAGAATCTCACGGAGGATTAGTGGTAAAGAAAATAGATCTCGCGGAGGAGTCCATGCCCGAATCTGCGGACAACAACTCCCCTGCTGAAGCCCAGACAAAGCATGTCCCGGCACAGAACAATTGGGCACTTATCCTTTCCTGGGTGGCAACCTTCTTAGTGGTAGCGGTATTGCTGGCAGTGCTGTTTCAATTCAACCCGTTGCAAAAAATTCAGCCAGCTGAAGAACACCCAAGCGAGGCGGAAGGGGTTACAGTTAATCTGCCAGTATTATCCAATAACCGGTCAGATTATGCGCTGGTGAGAGTAGTTGAACCCGTCACCACCATCCCGGATGGGACGCGTCATTTTGCGATCAAATACACTGTGGAAGAAGGGGATTCCATCTTTGCTATTGCAAAGAAATTTAATTTGAAAGCGGAATCCATCCTTTATGCCAATTACGATTTGTTGCACGATGACCCCACCTTTTTGAGCCCGGGCTGGCAGCTCACCATTCCACCTACCGATGGTGTTTATTACAAGTGGCAGCCAGGTGATTCGTTGGCAAAAGTGGCGGAAAAATACTATGTCGAGCCGGAGGACATTATCCGCTGGCCATCTAACCACATGGACATTACCAATCCTTCCACAGAGGGTCTGGAATATGTCATGATCCCTGGAGGGTACCGCGATATCCAATCCTGGATCGTTCCTCTTGCCTACACTTCGGGTGCTGGAGCGACCCGAGTCATTTCTGGACCGGGCGGCTGTGAAGCCACCAGTTATCAATACATTGGCAGTGGCAGTTTCATGTGGCCAACCCCCACCCGCGGGCTTTCGGGTTTTGATTTTTCCAGCTATCATCTGGCTATTGACATCTCCGCCATGACCGGCGACCCGGTTTACGCGTCTGACTATGGTACGGTAGTGTACGCTGGCTGGAACTCATCAGGCTACGGCAATCTGGTGGTGATTGATCATGGGAATGGCTATGAAACGCTTTATGCCCACCTTTCACAGGTTTATGTCTCCTGTGGACAGGGTGTGGCTCAGGGAGCGGTCATTGCCGCGGCTGGGGATACAGGAAGATCTTATGGTTCCCACCTGCATTTTGAAGTGCGATTGAACGGTGGCTTCGTCAACCCCTGGTCAGTTTTAAACTGATCGTCTGACCTTTACAGAAACAGGAGGCGGTCCCTTCTGTTTTTGATTTAAAGTAAATTAAGCGGATCCAAGACAAGATCCACCTGCAACCCGCCGGGCTGCCATGAGGTAAGCGGGTGAGCACGAAGTAACACACGTGGATCAGGAGAGCGAAGCAGGATCTGCCAGCGATAATATCCGGCACGTTTGGCATAAAAGCAAGGCACGGGTCCAATCAACGAGGTGGCGTAATATTTCTCCTCGTTGATCCACTGGGTGAGTTGCTCGGCAGCGGAAAGAGCGGCTTTTTGGGCAGTCAGAGCATCGCTGTGGCGAAATTCAATCTTGAGGAGACGGGAAAATGGAGGGTAGCCGGCGCGCTCGCGCCAGGCAAGTTCAGCCCGGTAGAAGCCTTCGGCGTCATAAGTGGCGGCATAGCGGATCGCATAATGGTCTGGCTGGTAGGTCTGAAGCACCGCTTTTCCGCCTAGACCGCTGCGCCCCGCACGACCAGCCACCTGGGTTAGCAATTGATAGGTGCGTTCCGCAGCGCGAAAATCGGGCAAATTTAGCGTGACATCCGCCAACACCACCCCCACCAGAGTGACCAGGGGCAGATCCAACCCTTTGGCGAGCATTTGGGTGCCGATGAGAATATCCCCGCGGTGCTGAGTGAAATGATCCATGATCAAGTCATGAGCACCCTTGTACCTCGCTGTATCCGCATCCCAGCGGAGTACACGGGCAGCCGGGAAATCCTTGTTGATTAATGTCTCGAGGCTTTCAGTACCCAACCCGAACTGCCGGATATTGGGACGACCACAGGAAGGGCATTTCTTCGGCAGCAAGCGGCGGTAATTGCAACTGTGACAGATCAGGGCGGAATCATCCGAATGGAAGGTTAATGGCGTATCGCATCTCGGACAGCGCAAGACAAATCCGCAATCACGGCAAAAGACATAAGAAGCACTGCCACGACGGTTGAGGAAGAGTATCGCCTGCTCGTGACGCTCCAGAACGTCAGAGAGACTCTCGCGCAGTGTCTGGCTGAGCGGGGAACGGTTACCGTGGATTAATTCCTGCCGCATGTCCACGACTTCAATTTGAGGCATTTCGGTGTAGACGGGGGAGGTAAGTGAAATATCACACTGGGCGGGGGATATCTGACCAAGGATGCGATTTGGCAGGCGGATCACGTTCCAGCGTTGCGTTTCGAACTTGTGGAGCAATTCAACACCGGGGGTTGCGCTGCCCAGCAAGAGCACTGACCGGGTGATCTCTGCCAATGAAAGAGCGGCGGAGATGGCGTGATAATAGGGCGGGGTGTCCTCCTGCCGGTAAGAGGTTTCATGGGCTTCGTCAATGATAATGAGACCAGGATCAGGCAATGGAGAAAACAGGGCACTGCGTGCGCCAATCACTACCGGCAACGAGCCTGATCGGATGCGCCGCCAGGTATCGTAACGTTCTCCGGAGGAAAGTTTTGAGTGCACCAACCCAACCTGACCGGGAAAGCGGGCAAAGAATCGTTTTACAGTTTGCGGCGTCAGCGAGATTTCAGGTACAAGGATGAAAACACCTTTCCCTTGTGCCAGCACTTCAGCGGCGGCGCGTAAATAAAGCTCGGTTTTTCCTGATCCAGTCACCCCCACCAGTAAATTCGGTACCTGCAGCGAAGGATTTTGTAATTGTGGTACTAGCTGTTCCCAGGCAAAAGATTGATCAGCGGTTAAAGTGGGGGGTTGGGTAAGAACTGGTTTCAGTTTCTCAAGGGGATCTCGCCAGATTTCCGTCTCGCCAAGTCGGATCAGACCCAGCTCTGCCAGACGGCTCAAATCAGCCGAATTGGCACCGCTTTCTGCATAAGCCCAGGAAACATTCACGGGTATGGCTTTGTCCTTCAGGAATTCAAGGACAGCCAAACGGCGCTCGAATGCGGCTGTTCCCGGGCGCCCAATGGCATTTGCCTGAAGAGATAACTGTTCTGGAGAGGCGCAAAACTGAGCAGTGCGCAACACTTTGGGTCGAACCGTTGGCGGCGGTAATATGGAACGGCTGCTGACCAGCCCCTGCCGAATCAGTGCCGGCAAGACCCCCCGCCACTCAATTCTGGGCATGGCGGCATCTATCTGCCGACCGCGCAGATCACCTCGTTTCTCCAGGATACGCAGCAAGCGGGTCTGCAAAGCGCCAAGCCCTTCCGGGAGGAGTACATTCTCCCGGTGCAGAAGGATGTCCGTGTGCTGGCTGAGCCCTGGCGGAAGCATGATTTCAAGGCATTGGGATAATGAAACCATGTTATCTTCAGCCATTTGACGGGCAAACTGCAACTGGTACGGAAGAATTGCTGGAAGGTCATCCAGTAAAGATTCAATCGCTTTGGTATCCGGGACGGCGGGTTCTTCCACAAGGTCCACCACAATTCCCTGAACGGGTTGTCTGCCGAAAGGAATGGTGACGAGTGACCCGGGGAGGACCCTGCCTTCAAGACTGGCGGGAATTTCATAATCAAATAACCCGGTCAACTGCGGTATATTGACCGAAATTCTGGCAAAAGATGTCATTTTAATGAAAAATCCTCACGCCGTTATTTGGTCACTGCCAGAGCGCCATAACCCACCACCCGGCTGGAATCGCCGGAAGCCTCAGCGGAGGTACTGTGATGGAGAAGAGTAACCTGACGGGCATCCAGAAACCTGGCAAGCCACAACATCAGAGCCACCGCGCCAGCACCACAGGCGAATCCTTCGCCGCATCTTTCAGCTTCGAGCACACCCTCGGGTGAAAAACGGATCATCTGGTTCAACATGGCATCGTCCAGAATGTTTGCCTCTTCTTCATCATAGAAATGAGAAAGGTCCGTGCTGGCGACAAGAAGCACATTTTTATCTTTGATCACTTCACTGATGGCACGTGCCGCACCTTCCAGAAGCGTCGGGTCATTGGTGCGAACCATTACCGGCAACAGTGAAAAAGGCGTGCTCAATGCGCGCTGCAGAAAAGGAAGCTGGATCTCGAGAGAGTGTTCCCGGTCATTGGCAATAGATCGCAAGGATTGGCTGATTTTTTGCTCCATGCGGATGGTAACTTCCGTAATTAAAGCCTGGTCGACCGGAACAAGCCCCAGAGGAGTGGAATACGCTTGGTGGGCGGTGGTGAGGAAATCATCGGGCATGTAATCATGCAGCGGTGAAAACACCGCGCATAAGTCAAAAGACTTGCCCTTCACGCAGCGATAGGCATAACCAGCCGTAGGACCGGAATAGAAATACCCGGCATGAGGAGCAATTACCCCGATCACTTCACCCGGGAGATCAGGGGGTTGGGCTTGATCGATATACCCATCAATTTCAGCTTGGAGGATTGCCGGGTTGGATGGATACCAGGCTCCGGCGATAGGGGATCGGCGGACAGGAGGAAATGGATTCATAGTCACCTCACGTTCTTATTATACAGTCGCCAGCGCCGGGAAAAAAGCACCCCGGCTTCTTGTTGTTGAAGACCGGGGTGTGAAGACATTAATGTTGGATTACTGGAGGAAATCCCAGGGGTTGACCACACCGTAGGTTTCATTACGCAGTTCAAAATGCAGGTGGGGACCGGTGGAGTTTCCAGTGGTACCCAGGAAGCCAATCTGTTCGCCCTGGTCCACATTGTCGCCACAATACTTGAGGTAATTATCAAGATGGGCATAAACCGACTGCCAGCCGTTGCCATGATCGATGACGATCAAATTACCGTAGCCGTTCTCGTTCCAATTCGAATACACGACCACACCGGCATCCACTGCGTAAACGGGGTTGCCGAGACTTCCGGCGATGTCAATCCCGCGGTGGTTGGTTTCGGGTGAATAGTCAAAACCGGAAAGATAACGTTCAGTGGTAGGCCAGACGAAGGTGCCGGAACCAATAAAGCCCTCGGTAATTACGCCGCAAGCGCTGCCTGAGATGGAGGACTCAGCCGGTTTTTCACGAGTGTAATGAGGCAGCCAATCCGTAAATTCTCCTTTCCCGCCTGGAATAAAGAGCATTGTTCCAGCCGGGATATTTGGCAGGGAGTAATCTCCAATGGTGGCGCGGTTTAAATTATTTGCCGGCCAGTCAATTATGGTGTCCGGAGAGACATCATAAAATTTTGCCACGCCATTAAGACCATCGCCGGTGTTCCAGATGTAAATTGCACCATCCATCGTCGGTATAAGAATTTTCACCCCGGGAAAAATGTTATGAGGGTCATCTCCTAGAATGTGACGGTTGCTCCATAACAGGGTTTCCGGCTGCAGGCCGAATTTTTCTGCGATTCCAAAAATCGTATCCCCTGATTGGATGACATAATCAATAATGCTTGTTCGTGGCTGCGCGGGAAGATCGGTATGGATTTGCGCCAGGCGTTGAATGGCAAAACCGCTCAGCAATACTTCATCCGATCCGCCACCGGCTGCTGCCTGCAGGGCAGGCATCTGATCCGTGATAACCGGTTGAGTGGTCGGTTCAGGTACCTCGGTGGGAAGGGACTGATTTTTCAGCACGTAGCTGCTCATGATCCACACAACAACGCCCACCAAAATGAGGGATACCACTCCGGAACCAACCCGCAATGTGGTTTCACCAAGACCGAGATGAACCACGCGCCCCCATAGTCTTTCAGCCGTTGAGCGTTGATCTAACGGAGAGGAGGGTTCGTCGGGTTGAAGGGAGTCGTCCTGTGGGTCGATTCCATCTGTGTTTTTTGATTGATTTATCATTTCTACCTCGGTGAAAAATCATAACATCCTGATTCCATCCGGTCAAGTTCTCCAAACTGACGTTTCCCCTACGTGTGATTAATAGGAAGAGATCAGGTGAGTGAATAAATCAAAGGTTTTTTCGTGTTAAAATACCCGCATCGAATGCTTCAACATGAGGTGAACAATGACTGAAAACATTCTGGTCGCAGCCGCCTGGCCCTATGCCAATGCGGAAATCCACGTGGGAAATTTGACTGGATCCTATTTGCCTGCCGATATTTTTGCGCGCTATCAGCGCATGCGCGGTCGGAATGTGATTTTTGTCTCTGGATCGGATAGTCATGGCACCCCCATCACTGTCAGGGCGGACGCGGAGAAAAGCACTCCCTACGAGGTGTACCAGCGCTATCATGCGGGTTTTATTGATCTGTTTCAAAAACTTGGTCTCACCTATGACCTGTTTACCAGCACGCATACAGATAATCATGCCGCTGTCGCGCGCACCGTGTTTATGTCCCTTAAGAACAATGGGTTCCTCTATAAAGAAAGCCAGCAGCAATGGTATTCCACCCGCCAGCAGCGGTTTTTGCCGGATCGATACGTGGAAGGGACATGTTACATCTGCGGATTTGAAGGTGCACGCAGCGATCAATGTGACCGGTGCGGGAATATCCTCGAACCGGAGCGATTAATCAACCCCAAGTCAAAAATTGATGGCAGCACGCCAGAGCTGCGCAGCACAGAACATTATTTCTTGGATCTCGCCAAACTCCAGGATCTGGTGGTGGAGTTTCTGAAAGTACGCGAATCCTACTGGCGTCCAAACGTCCTACGGCAATCTCTGGGACAGATTCTGGCGGAAGGGTTGCGTGGTCGCCCCATCACGCGCGACCTCGATTGGGGAATTTCTCTTCCACAGCAGATTCTGGCGGAAGGGAAGGAGTGGGAATCAAAGTGTCTGTATGTGTGGTTTGAGGCGGTCATTGGTTATCTCTCGGCTTCAATCGAGTGGAGTCAATTAAACGGCAATCCCGATGCCTGGCGGTCCTGGTGGCAGGATAGTGATGCACGCTGCTACTATTTTATAGGAAAAGACAACATTCCCTTCCATGCCATTATTTGGCCTGCTCAATTGATTGGAATGGGCGATGAATTCGACAGGTTGTTGGGCAGCAAGGACCCGAGCCCTTTGGTCCTTCCTTATGACGTGCCGGCAAATGAGTTTATGAATATTGAATCGCAAAAGATATCCGGTAGCCGCAATTGGGCGGTGTGGGCAGCCGATTTTCTCACCCGCTATGACCCGGATGCGCTGCGCTACTACCTCACGGTTAATATGCCGGAAACCAAGGACACCGACTGGGATTGGGACGATTTCTTCCACCGCAATAACGATGAACTGGTGGCAACTTGGGGAAACCTGGCGAATCGGGTGCTTTCCTTTGCCTACAAACACTGGCAGGGTGTGGTGCCGGATCCTGGCGAATTGACGTCCTTAGACCGCGACCTGCTTACAGAAATAGAGGATGGATTCAAGACAGTCGGAGGAGAGTTGGAAGCGGTTCATCTGCGCGCGGCTCTGGCAGAAGCCATGCGGCTTGCCTCAGAAGTTAATCGGTATCTTGATGTGACCGCGCCTTGGCAAACAATCAAGACGGACAAGTCAGCCGCGGGTCGGGCGATCTTTACCGCGTTGAAAGCGATCGACTCCTTGAAGACCCTCTTCGCGCCTTTTCTCCCCTTTACCAGTGATCAACTGAACGGTTTTTTGGGGTATGAGGGCAGCCTGTTCGGCAGTCAAATTCCTCATAAAGTGCAGGATGGTCTGGGGGAACATACCGTTTTGCGCTACGATCCCTCAGGTGCAACTGGCAGGTGGGAACCCAGCACCCTGCGCCCAGGTCAGGTACTCCGACAACCGTCGCCGTTGTTTAAGAAATTGGAACCGAAGATTGTTCAGGAAGAGCGCGAAAAGTTGGGAAAAACCAATTCGTAAATTAAAACTGGAGCTTCGGCTCCAGTTTTTTCTTCTTAATAGCCGGCACAAGCAATCCAGGCAGTGAGGGAAGCAAGGAGGGTGCGCATCACAGTGCGGGCTTTTTTCGCAAAGTCACCTTGCTGGTAGAGTTCTCCGCCATCCACCCCGACCAGGTCGCTGACACCCCTCAGGATGAGGAGTGGAAGCTGGTTGCAACGGGCTGTCCAGGCAATGGCACCGGATTCCCAGTCTGCGGCAATGGCGCCGAATTCCTGATTAAGCCGGATGACCTGATCCGGGTCGATATCTTGATCCGCTGACAGGAGCCGCCCAACCCGAACTGGCTGCGGGAACGGTTCGGCAAGGAAGGAGAGGTCAAGAAAAACCGAATAGCGCTCCAGCGCTTCACGAGCATCACCCATGCGTTCGATGATGTCATAAATAATGGTTTCGCGGACGAGGATGATTTCGCCTGTGGAAATTTTCTCCTTGAAGCCGCCGCAGGTGCCCAGGTTGATCAATAATTGCGGCTGCCAGCGATCAATCAAATACTGGGTGGCAGCGGCTGCAGCCACCTTTCCCCACCCTTCATGGAAGAACACCAGCTGGTAATGAGTATTTTCTTGAAGAAAATAGTCTCCGAGCGGAGAGGATTGAACTCTGGCTTCCGGGTAGGCTTCTAGGGTTGCCTCCCATTCGGCTTTTGCAGAAATAATGACCCCTATCAAGGAGCAAGGGCAGGAATTTGAGGGAATCACAGTTTACTTTTTGAGCCAGGTTTGGAAGGATGGGTGTGGTGAGCGGGATGATGTTCCGCATGAGCAAGGGCTGCTTTCCACAGGATCTCCGCGACCTGGAAGGCTGCTTCCGGTCTACCGACACGGCGAGCGTTTGCCGCGACCTGGCGAAGCAGCGCACCATTGTTCTCGAGCAAATGCTGCAGCGCTTCCAGTAGTTCAATCGGCGAATTTATCACAAAACCAGCCTGAGTATTTTTCACGTATTCGGCATTACCGGTTTCCTGTCCAGGGATGACCTCAGTGAGCAGTAAAGGCAGACCACAAGCAAGGGATTCGGTGACAATTAGACCCCCGGCTTTGGTGATGATCAGATTCGAGGCTTTCATTAATGCGGGCATATTCTCTACAAAGTCATAGGAATGTACCGGGATGTGCCAGTGTTCTTTTTCTAATTGCTGAAAGAGCGCTTCGTTTTTCCCTGCCACAACTGCCAGCTGCAAGGACCCGCCAAAATGGTTCACTACATTGAGCATTTCCGGGAGTTTCTCCATGCGGCGGCTGCCCACAGCCAGGACGGTGGTAACATCGGATTTCCAGCCGAGTTCGGCGCGCAGGGCATCCACCGGGCGGGTTTCCAGCGCAATATCGGGGTAAACCGGTATGCCGGTGATAATCACCTTGTCTGCGGCGACATTGTTACTCAATGCCATCTCGGCAACAATCCGGGTGGGTACCAGGCAGCCATCTACTTTACTGTGAAACCAGAGCCGGTGCACAGACACCAAATCTGTGATCACGGTGTAAAACGGAATATGAACCCGGTGAGTTTTGTAATATCGGGAGATAGCGGCTTGATAAAGCGGGTAGGTGGTGAGGACGACATCCGGTTTATAGGTCGTAAAAGATTCTTTGATCGACTCGTAGAGGAGTACAGCCAGAGCATCCTCCAGTACGCGGGTTGGAATAATCACTTCGCTGGCTTCATAGAAAAATTTATACAGTTCAGGTACCTGTTTGACCCACATATCATAATCGGTTTGAGAATCGCGCAGAAAAGCAGGTGTTTGCGGGCTGTTAAGCGGGTTGACGATGACCGGATCAACCTGATCTCCATAGCGGATCTTCAAAGCCTCAGATACCGCCAGAGCGGTGCTGCGATGACCAAAACCGGCATCCGCAGTCAGAATCATCACGCGAGTAACATTATTGCTCATCTTTTCTCCGGGAGGGTGAAATTCATTCAGTTAAGGTTTCAGGTGGAAGGGTATGGGTAAGATAGTGGATTACCAGTTGAAGTGCCTTCCGGGCGGCGGAGCGCTTGTTGTGAATGCGATCACCTTGAAACTGGTATCGCCAGGCTTTATCGCCTT
>Ga0116192_1001212_pt1 | contig 18388 bp, 19 predicted proteins | sample AD_UKC113_MetaG_FD_89876 | JGI IMG/M metagenome (GOLD analysis project Ga0116192, IMG submission 89876) | Active sludge microbial communities of municipal wastewater-treating anaerobic digesters from Hong Kong - AD_UKC113_MetaG | ecosystem: Engineered > Bioreactor > Anaerobic > Digestate... | reverse complement strand
TGTCGACCCCGGTCCGAGCTCCTGCCGATGGCACGGTTGAGTACGAGGGGCGTTTCTCGGGATACGGGAACATGCTCATGCTGCAGTGCGGCCAGCACATGACGCTGGTGTTCGGCCACCTAAAGTCGTTCGTCGTCAAGAAGGGTGCATCCGTCAAGCAGGGACAGACTATCGCATTGTCCGACAATACCGGGTGGAGTACGGGACCTCACCTTCACTTCGAGGTCCGGATCGACGGTACGCCCAAGAATCCATTCAACTACCTCGGCCCCAAGCCGTAGTCACTGTCAGGGAGATACTCATGCCATCCAGGAAAACTGCCCTCATCAGGGGTGCTGCGCTCCTTGTTATCGTTGCTGTGTCGTTCTGGGCTGGATTTCTGCTGTATCCGGTCCTCGGTCCGCGCCTTGTATCAACACAGAGGCCTGCGTCAGTTCAGACCACACTGACCAGAGATGAGTACCTGAAGCTCTCCAGTGAGATCTATGACACTCTCTCCCTGCAGTACTACCAGCAGGTCGATGCTACAAAGCTGCTGAAGGGCCAGGTGGCAGGACTTGGCGACCCATACACCGTCCTGTTCACGCCGGCCGAGGCTGCCGACTTTCGGGAGGAGCTGGCAGGAGAATACGCCGGCATTGGCGTCGTCATCTCCGAGAATGCTCAGGCAAACGCCGTCGAGATTGTGCGCGTCTTTCCGGGCACACCGGCGGAAGAGGCCGGCCTGAAGGCGGGCGACCTTATTCTGAGCATTGATGGCGCTGACGCCCGCGGCGTGGACCTTGACGTGGTGTCCACGCGCGTGAAAGGCAAGGTCGGCACGTCCGTTCAGCTCAAGATCGGGCGTGGCGGCACGTCCCTGGACTTCACCATCGTGCGACGTCAGGTCGAGTTGCCCGTTGTCGAGAGCAAGATCATCGCGGGCGACGTGGGGTACATCTCTGTGTCCTCCTTCAGCTCTGGTGTGGCAAAGAAGTTCTCTGCCGCGCTGAAGACCCTCGAAAGCAAGAAGATCACGGGGCTCGTGATAGACATCCGTGATAATGGCGGCGGCTACCTGAACGAGTGCCTGGACATGCTTTCAGACTTCATACCCGACGGAACGGCGCTGTGGACGCAGGCCGCAGGAGGCGAAATGAGCCCGGTGACGGTCCACGGCAGGTCTGTACCGTACCCCGTCGTCGTGCTCGTGAATCAGGATTCGGCAAGCGCGTCGGAGATCTTTGCTGCCGCGCTGAAGGAGAACAAGGCAGCCACGATCGTCGGAACGACGACCTATGGCAAGGGACTCATCCAGCGCAGCTGGGATCTCAGCAATGGGTTCGAACTCAAGGTGACGGTTGAGGAATACTACACTCCCAACAAGAACGCCATTCAGAAGAAGGGACTCACGCCGGACGTCGAGGTCCCAAATCCCAGCGCGGGGGAGTTCGGAACGCTGCCCGGAGATGGCCAGCTGGCCCGCGCCGTTCAGCTGATCAGTCAGGGAGAGCGGCCATGATCGTCGTTGTGTCAGGTCCAGGAGGGGTCGGGAAAAGCACCGTAGTAAGCGAGCTTCTGCGGCGACATCCGGAAATGCACCGGTCGGTCTCCGTGACGACACGGAACCCGCGACCGGGCGAGCGGAATGGGATCGACTACCATTTTGTCACGGAAGCGCGCTTCACAGAGTGGGTTGACAAGGGCCTTTTCGCCGAGTATGCTGATGTGCGTGGTCATCGGTATGGAACACTGGTGCAGTCGCTTGAGAGCGTCCAGCCGAACGAGGTCATCATACTGACGATCGATGTTCATGGAGGCACTTGCATCAAGGCGCAGTTTCCGCAGGCCCTGATGGTGTTCCTCAAACCCCCGACGCAGGGTGAGCTTCAGCACCGCCTGGCTTGCCGAGGGTCCGAAACCCCTGAGGAAATTGCAGGCCGGCTTGAACTGGGCAAGGAGGAGATGACGTTTGCTGCGGAGTACGACTACATGGTCACCAACCGGGACCTGCGTTCAACGGTCGATATTGTCGACACGATCATACAGTGTGAACTGCGGAAATAGGAGCGTACATGGAACAGACTCAGGATATGCCAGGTTTGTCTGCACACGAGCGCGAGCTCGCGAATCTCTATCTCGAAACGCTCGTTGCAAAAGTGGACTCGAACAAGTACCGTCTCATTCGCGAACTCCTGGACACGTCGCATGAGTTCCTTGAGGACAAGCCGGACCCTCTCCGCGAACCGGTCGACGACGTTCTGCGCAAGTCGGCTGCTCGTCTGCTGGCCTCATCTCACCAGAAGACCGTCAGCGATGACGCGAGTGGGTCGAGCGACCTTCAGGGCACCTAGCCACCAGGGTTGAATCAGGTATTCTTCCGCAAGGAGGGTTTATCATGGACAAGAGTGCACGGACCAGCCAGACCGTAGAGTTTGTTACTGTCGGACATCCAGACAAGGTAGCCGATCAGATATCGGATGCCATTCTCGACCAGCTGCTGACCGACGACCGCTATAGCAGAGTCGCATGTGAGACGTTCGTGACGCACGGGCTCGTCATTGTAGGTGGTGAGATCACGACGCATGCGTTTGTCGACGTCGACGGGATCGTGCGGTCGACCATTGGCAGCATCGGCTACAACGACCCCAAGTACGGCTTCGACGCCAAGACCTGCGCCGTGGTGAATGCCATCGGGCGTCAATCCCCCGACATCGCGCAAGGCGTAGATGCGGGTGGCGCGGGAGACCAGGGCATCATGTACGGGTACGCAACGGATGAGACCCCGGAGTATATGCCCCTTCCCTACGTGCTGGCGCGGAGGCTTACCATTCAGCAGGAGGCAGTCCGCCGTCAGAACGTCCTTGACTTCCTGGGGCCGGATGGCAAGAGCCAGGTCACCCTCGAATATGACGGTGGCAAGCCCGTCTACCTGCGTTCAGTAGTGCTGTCGTCACAGCACCTGGACACGGTGCTCGATCCCGCCAATCCGTCCCGGATGTCTGAGCACGCGCGTCAGGAGATCATCGACAAGATCGTTCGCCCTGTACTCCCCACTGAACTGCTCGACGACAAGACGACCATCTTTGTAAACCCGACAGGGAAGTTCGTCGTGGGCGGTCCCCAGTCTGACACGGGCATGACGGGGCGAAAGCTGGGAATCGACACCTATGGCGGTCGCATACCACATGGGGGCGGCGCGTTTTCGGGGAAGGACCCAACGAAGGTGGACCGGTCCGCAACGTATCTCATGCGGTATCTTGCCAAGAACATCGTTGCTGCCGGCATCGCCCACCGGTGCCTGACACAGGTCGCCTACGTGATCGGGCAGAAGGACCCTGTGTCGTTTGAGCTCTCCTTTGAGGGGACGGGCAGTCTTCCGGAGGCGGTTGTTCGCGATATCATCGCGCAGAACATCGACATGACGCCCATGGCCATCATCGACTATCTTGGACTGCGCAAGCCAATCTATCGGGAGACTTCGATGCGCGGGCACTTTGGATTGCCCGGATTCAGCTGGGAGGAACTCGACCTGGTCCGGGAACTCAAGAACTGGCTGAAGCTGTAGCTCGTGGTTGGGCAATTCGCGGTTCTCAACCAACGAGGACCGTTCTCGCGCACGCTGCTCTCGTATGACATGGCAGCGTGCCCTGACCCTGTTGTGCCCGGTTCCTGGTACCTGGTCCCCCTGCTCCACAATGTCTCGCCGGCGCTCCTGGTGACAACGTCTGCTGCTCCGGCGGACGTACCGGGTATCCCCGAGCCTGTTCTTGGCATGTGCAGCGCTCCCGGCATTTATCCGCCGCTGCAGGACCAGGTCGAGGCTCTCCGCCGTCTTCTCGAGGAAGAAGTCTTGGGATGGGATGATGCGTTGGCGGCTGTTCGCTTTCTACAATCCTCCCAGGCGCACGCCAGAAACCGTCCGGCGCGTCTCGCGGTGAGTGACGCTTCCAGTCTGCTCCACCAGCTGCAGGTTGTCTCGGCACGAGATTCGGTGTTTTCAGCCAGCACGTCCGGGGCACGCGAGCTGTTGTCCCTGCTGACCGAAGGCGAGGACCTGGGCCACGCGCTCTGGCGACTGGACCCTGCCACCCGGCGAAACCTCTACGCCCAGGGATTGGTTGTGGATGCCGCTCTTGCCGAGGCAGAAGGCACGTCCTGCCCATCCAGCACCTCCTCTGACTCTACGGTGTTTCTCGTCGATTCGTTCGAACGGCGGGCGGCGTCGTTCCTCCCCTCCGTCCGACAAGTGCTGGAAGCAGGCTGCAGCGTTGCTGTCATCACCAGCGCCGACCCTCTGACGGACCTGTATGAATCACAACTCCGAGGTGAGTGGAACCTTCCCGTCGTGCGGTGGCCTGCAACCCCTGCGAGAAGGTTCAAGGGCAATCCTCTGTCAACAGTGTGGCTGAGCACCCGACAGTTCTCGTCTGTCCTCCTGCCACAGGTGCGCCTGGTCGTTGTCGACCTTGGCGTCCCTGGCGAGTGGCCGTTCTTCTGGCAACGGTTCTCCCAACGCACTCTTGTCGGCCTGGTTCAGGCGTTCTGCCAAGCGCGAGGCGCCCCCTGCCGGATTGGCGCCAGTATTCCGACGCTATCTCTTCTCGACGCGACCGGCAACCTTCGTCCTACGTCGGGCAATGCTGTCGTCACGCCTGACCGTTCGGCGTCCCCAGTCTTCGTTGTTCGTTCGAGCCCGAGAGGTTCATCGGTCGAGCCAAGACCGGGTATTGTGCTTCCAGAAACGATGAAGCTACTGCGGCACACCTTCGAGCAGCACCTGTCGTCGCTGGTGCTGCTCAACCTGCGAGGCTATGCGACGCTCATTGAGTGTGCCGAATGCGGGTATACTGCGACATGTCCGGACTGCGGTGCAACGCTGACGTTGAACAACGACCGGACCGCGCTGTTCTGCAAGCAGTGCGGGCACACGGAGCAGGCGCCCGATGTCTGTCCCAATTGCGGGGGACCCACGCTCCGTGCACGGGGTTACGGGCTCGATCGACTGGAAAGGGAACTTGGCAGGACCTTTCCAGTATCGGCAATCCAACTTGCCGGAGCTCCCACCGCATCGCAGCCACTCATTCACCTGGGAACGTATGCGGACGTGCAGAGGGTCGCCGAGCTGCGGCCGGCCCTGGTGGTGTTCCCGGACATCAGCATTGGCCTCCGGCATCCGGTGTTCGACAATGTGGAACAGCTGGCAGCCGTTGTTCTTGGTGCGGTTGTCGAATCTGCTCCGGGCTCCGTGGTCATCCAGCTTGACCGGCGGTCGCTTGGTCTTCGCAGTCACCTGGAGAGTCTCGACGCTTTTTCGGATTTTCTGGAGTCGGAGCGCACACAGCGCCGGGCGCTGGCAATGCCGCCCTATTCGCGTCAGTTCGTCGTGCAGGTTCCGCTCCCGCCTCGACGGTCGTCGGACATCGGGGCGCTGACGGCGGAACTGGGCCGTGCCCTTGCCGCCCAGAACCTCGAGGTGCAGGGGCTGCACGGAGACCTCCTTCACGGCGCGGGCGGTCATGCCACAGCCTCCCTGGAGTTTCGAGTAGGCCGTGACCATGCGAGCCCGGGAACATTGGTAAGCAAGGCGCTTGCTCACAGTCGCCTCTTTCGGACCGCGCTGGTCCGGGTATACTAATATTATGAAGATTGTGCTGATAGGCAGCCCCGTCCTTCGGAAGAAGGCGAAACCAATACGTAAGGTTACGAGCGACTTCGTTGACCTCGCCGCGTCCATGGAGGCATTGATGAAGCCCAACGGAGTTGGCTTGGCCGGACCGCAGGTTGGGCTGGAGCTGGCTTTTTTCATTTACGATGTCGGCGACGGTCTCCGTCTTGTCGCTAACCCCCAAATCCTCGACCACAAGGGAACGGTCACGAACGAGGAGGGCTGTCTGAGCATTCCTGGCATCTGGGCACCCATCGAGCGAGCCGAGCAGATAACGCTATCGTATCTGGACCGGTCCGGGAAGCGGCGCATCCGCGAGTTTTCGGGGCTTGAGGCGCGCGTGATTCAGCACGAAACTGACCATCTGCAGGGAAGGCTGTTCATCGACCACATTACGGATCCCTCGACGATTACTGTCGAGGAGGGGAGTCCTGTCGCTGAGATCCTGGCTCAGACCATCGAGGCGCGAGCAGCCACCTTGTGACCATGGCAACCGACGTCCGTATCGCGGTGTTCGGTTCATCGCCCATATCGGTTCCCATCTTCGATGCCATCGCGGAGCAGTACGCGGTCGTGCTTGCCGTGATCTCCGAACGCGCGCGCGTCAAACGGGGGCGGGTCATCGAGAACCCCGTGCAGGAGTGGGCAACCACACACTCCATTCCTGTCATGAACGGCGCCGACATTCTGCCGGACGCGCTACGTCAGACCATCCAGGCGAACGAGGTCGATGTGGTGTTCCTTTGTTCCTATGGGAAGTTGCTGCCGCAGGACCTTCTGGACAGTCCCAGGCTCGCGTCAATCAACCTGCACCCGTCGCCTCTGCCTGGCTACCGCGGAGCCGCGCCCATTGAGCGTCAGATCATGGACGGGTGCACTGTATCGGCGGTCACCATTATTCAGATGAACGGGGCGCTTGACCGGGGTGACATTCTCGCCCAGCAGGAGTTCCCAATCGCTGACACCGACTACCGTCCTGACGTGGAGCGGTCCGTCATCACAACAGGCATTCCCCTTACGCTGTCCGTGATCGAGCGCGTTACACGCGGTGATGTGGAACGCCGGCCACAGGTGGGTCCAGGCTCCTATGCTCGCAAGATCAGTGCGGAGGACGAGGTGATCGACTGGACGCGCCCGGTCACGAGCGTGTACAACCAGATTCGCGCATTGTCCCCGGATCCATGCGCCGTCACCAGCCACGGGCAGGAAAGGCTACGCATTGTACGTGCCTCGCCCCTTGCCACGTCCCCGGACGAAGCCGCAGTGGTCCCAACTATCCCTGGAACACTGTCGCTGTTCAGCGGCAAGCGCGCCGCGGTTCGATGTGGGGAGGGGTGGCTTGAGCTCGAAGTCGTCCAGTTCCCCGGCAAACGGCCCATGTCTGCGGGCGAACTGATCAACGGGCGGCGTCTCACCGAGGGAATGCTTTTTTCGCTGCCGCTTCCCTGACAGAGAGTTGGGAAAGTTACTGACAGCCTGGGTACGGTAGCATAAATATTGATTTATGCTACCCATTGTGACGAGATGTCCCGGGATGAAGGAAGTCAGTTTCCTGGCTGACCCCTGACCGTGGCAGTTCCAAGGGCAATGTCCTTGCCCCTCGACGCTGACCGCTGCTTAGTGAGCCTGTAGCGTGGCACCTGAGGCAGTCCATCGATTTCAGGGCCTATAAGCGCATCTCGGGTGCAGTGATGCATACTGCTCGAGGCAAATCTCTTCCTAGGGCCACTTTTTCGATGGAAGCGCAGGGGAGCTGGCAGGACAGCTATATCTTGATCGTCTTCTCCGCGGCGTGCTCGATACGGTCGCCCGTGTGCACATAGATCTGCGTCGTCGTGATATTCTGGTGGCGCAGCGTATCCCGCACCTGCTCGATCGTCGCTCCGTTCTGCAGTGCCATCGTGGCAAACGTATGGCGCAGCGAGTGGGCGGACACCCTGGAACTATAGACACCAATGCCCATGAGCCGTTTCTTGACATCCATGCGCAGGGCCTCTGTGCTGAGCCGCGCTCCGGCGTTCGACCTGGAATGGGAGACAAAGAGTGGGCTGCGAGGGTCGCTGCAACGGCGTCCAGCAAGGTACCGTGCAATCGGCTCATACGTCTCGCGCGTGAGCACGACGAAGTCATCCTTGCCATCCTTGCCCTTGCTGCGGACATACAGGAGGGTGGCGTTGGCGCTCTGGCGGATGTCGCCCACGTCCGACCCCACCACCTCCATGGTGCGGAGTCCCGTCCGCAGCATGAGGTTGATCATCGCATAGTCGCGCATGCCGACGAGGCTTGAGCAATCAATGGCGTCCAGGAGCTCACGCGCCTGCTGCACAGTGAGGGGTCCCGATTGAATCCACTGGAACGCTTGAAGCCCTTGAGCCCGGCAGCCACGTCGGGGTAGATGCGGTTGACTTCAAGGTAGCGAAAGAACTGACGCAGGGCAGTCAGGTACAGATTGCCTGTGCGGGGCGACATCCCCTGGGCGAGGAGATGGCTCTTGTACTGGACGACATCCGTCCTTGTGAGGTAGCCTGTCGCGCCGCTCGCCTCGCGCAGCTGCAGGAACTCCTTGAAGGGCTTGAGGGCACGGCGATAGACAACCTTGCTCGCAGGGCTGACGTCCTGCTCCAGCAGGAACCCCTCGATGAGCTGGTCCAGATTCGCCGCAAGCGCGCCTGCTGGTTGCCGCGCCACGAGCTTGTTCATTTCTCTGGAGGACATTCCCCTTCTGCGGCGTCTGCAGCGGCCGCTGCTCCTAACCCGAGGTTCTTGAGAGCATCCTGCTTGATCATGGATGGATCCCATGGCGGGTCGAACACAAGGTCTACATGAACACTCTTGACGCCTGCGATGGTCCGCACGCTCTCCTCGACCTGCTGTGCGAGGTATCCGCTCATGGGGCACTGCGGCGCTGTCATAGTCATGCGGATGCCAACGTCGCCCTCAGGCGTCACGTCAACCTTGTAGATCAGGCCCAGGTCGACGACATCTATTGGAATCTCCGGGTCATACACGGAGCGCAACACGTCGAGAATCTGCTGTTCCTCTATCATCGAATACCTCCCTGTCAGACAACACGGGTAATACGCGCCCCCAGTTGGGCAAGCTTGCTGTCCAGGGCCTCGTACCCCCGATCAATGTGATGGATGGACTTCACGGTCGTAGCGCCGCGCGCTGCAAGACCTGCGAGAACCAGAGCAGCGCCGCCGCGCAGGTCTTTCGCCTGGACAACAGCCGAGTTCAGGGACTCAACCCCCTCGACAATGGCCGTTTCTTCCGTCACCTTGATCCGGGCGCCCATGCGCTCGAGTTCCAGAATAGCACCGAACCGGTTCTCAAAAATGCTCTCAACGATGACAGAGTTCCCGTGCGCTAGAGCAAGGTAGGCCATCATTTGCGGCTGGGCGTCCGTGGGGAATCCTGGAAACGTCAGGGTGCGTATGTCTGTCGACCGATACTCCGGACTGCCTTTCACGACTACGGCATCGTCTCCTTCCACTTCCACCGTGGCCCCTGTCTCCCGCAGCTTCGCAATGATCGACCAGATATGCCGAGCATCGACGCCTGTGATCGTCGCCTCCCCCAGCGTGATAGCCGTAGCCAGCATCAGCGTTGACGCCTCGATCCGGTCACCGATGACACTGTGTGAAGCTCCGTGCAGTTGTCGCACGCCCTCGACGCGGAACCCGAACGGGAAGACCGGGACAATGCGCGCGCCTGCCTTGTTTAGGAACGAGATGAGGTCGTACACCTCCGGCTCCTGTGCTGCATTGAACACACGGGTCGTTCCTTCGGCCAGTGCGGCCGCGAGCAGCAGGTTTTCTGTCGCGCCGACGCTCGGAAAGTCCAGATAGACGTCACACGCCCGAAGCGCCGATGCGTGACCGCTCAGGTAGCCATCTTTCCACTCGAACTCCGTGCCCATGGCATGAAGTCCCTTGATGTGAAGGTCAATTGGCCGGGCCCCGATGCTGCATCCGCCCAGCGAAGGGAGCATCGCGCGATGTTCGCGCCCCAGCAGTGCACCCACGAGGGTCTGTGTTCCCCGGAGACTGAAGCCGTTGACGTTTTCGACTCGCGTCTCAATCGGTCCCGAGCTGTCAAGCGTCAGCTCTCCACCTGCAAAGGAAACAACCTTGACACCCATGGCTTCGACCAAAGCGAGCAGTGACCGCAAGTCCGTGATGTCGGGGACATTCTGGAAGGTGACGACATCCCGAACAGCGATAGCCGCCGCGACGAGCGGCAGGATGGAGTTCTTGGCGCCACTGCAGCGGACTGTTCCGTGCAGGGAGTGCCCACCTTCGACGATGAGGCTCTCAGTTGTATCCACCATGCTACTCCTTTCCACCTGGCCCGCAGAGAAACTCGTTGATGCGGGCAAGAATCTGCTGTGACGTGGTTCCATTGCCGTACGGATTCGCCTCCGCCGATGGCAGGACGGCAAACCCATGACCCGCCAGCTCCTCGAACGACGACAGAATCAACTCCTCGTCCTGACCGACAAGCTTGACCCACCCGCTGGCTACTGCCTCAGGACGCTCGGTGACCTCCCGCAGCAGGAGCATCGGCTTGTGCAGCGTCACGGCCTCCTCCTGAATCCCACCGGAGTCGCTGAGAATCGCCGAACAATGTTGCAGCAGGTACAGAAAGTCAAAGTAGGGCAGTGGATCTGTAAGGATCACATTGCCGAGGCCGGATGCCTTGGTAAACACGGTGTCGCGAACGACCGGGTTCAAGTGCACAGGAAAGACGAAGGTGAACTCTGGATGCCGCTTGGAAAGCGTCACGAGCGCATCCGAGAAGATGCCGATGCCCGTGTCCCAGTTCTCGCGGCGGTGAGCTGTCATGACAATCAACGGGCTTGCTGCCTGGTTGACCTGCTCCATGACCTGTGGTGCATGCAGATGCGGCAGGGCCAGCTGAACTGCGTCGACGATGGAGTTGCCAACGACACTGATGCGGCTCTCCCCGATACCGGCGTCCAGCAGATTGCGCTTGGCCTCGTCAGTCGGGGCGAAACACAAATCGGACAGCTGATCGGTCAGGACGCGGTTGACTTCCTCGGGGAAGGGGCTGTATTTCCTGTGCGAGCGCAGTCCTGCCTCGACGTGCCCCACTGGAACCTTGCCGTATACGGCAGCGAGCGCGCCCATGAACGTCGTTGTCGTATCTCCATGGACGAGGACGAGGTCCGGCTTCAGCTCCTCGACGGCCTGCGAAATCTGCGTGATGAGGGCAGCGGTCAGGTACGGCAGTGTCTGGCGCTCCTTCATGACCGCCAGGTCCCGCCAGATGCGAAGGTCAAACATCTCGACAACGTCATCCAGCATCTGCATGTGCTGACCAGTCAGCAGAACGTGGCTATGGAACCTTGCGTCGGCCTCCAGGGCCTTCACGACCGGCGCCATCTTGATGGCCTCCGGCCTCGTGCCGAAGATGCACAGGATATCGCGCCCCATGTCAGCGGGCTCCTGCGAGCGCAATCACGAGGCCGATGGAACACAGCACCAGGGTAACCACGTAGTACAAGGTCGTAATCCGCCTCTGGCTCCAGCCACGGAACAGCAGGAGATAATGGAAGTGCCCGTTGTCGGCCTCCATCGGGGACTGGTGCCTGGCCACGCGCCGGAAGATGCTTGAGGCCGTTTCCGCAATCGGGATGCCCAGGGCAAACACGGACAGCACGAGCATGATGGTGGTCGGCAGTTTCAGTGTTCCGTAGATGGAGAAGCTTGCAATCATGAATCCAAGGAACTCAGACCCTGCATCTCCCAGAAAGACCTTGGCAGGATTGTAGTTGAACACTAGGAAACCCAGGACGCTCCCCAGCAGCGCGGCAAGCAGTGCCGCCAGGGTTGACATGTTCTTGAAAACGGCGAAGAAAAACATTGCCAGCAGGATGAGCGAAGCCACGCCTGCGGCGAGGCCGTCCAGGCCGTCGATGAGATTGACGGCATTGGTAATCCCGACGATCCAGATGTACGTCAGCAGGATGCCAAACGCTCCGAGCTCGAAGAATCCTCCATGAAGGAAGTCGGTCAGAGCAGTGACACGCACGCCGAATGAGATGACGACGATCGCCGCAATCGACTGTATGAGCAGCTTGAGCACAGCGGGAATGTCGAACATGTCATCCAGCAGCATGCCCACGAAGACAATCGTGCCACCGATGAGGATGCCCTTCAGTTCCAGGGTGAGGCGACTAAAGCACAGTACCGGGATCACGAACGCGAGCGCAACAGCAATCCCGCCGGTGCGCGGGGTCACCTTGGCGTTTACCCTGTGCCGCCTGGGGTGTGCAGCATCATTCGCTTCCTCCACCGGCTTGTCAGTGATGCCCCAACGCAGGCCCAGTCTGGTGACGAGCGGTGTCATCACCAAGCTCAATCCCAGAGCAACGACGAAGGACAGTATCTGTGCCTGTGTCAGAATGATGCGCATGACCTACTTTGTCCCATAGATCCTGTCGCCTGCGTCACCAAGGCCGGGCAGGATATATCCGTTCTCATTGAGCTGTCGATCGATCTCCATCGTCACGACCTTGACGTCCGGATGATCACGATCAAGGACTGCTATTCCCTCTGGAGCCGCAATGATACAACAGAACGAGATGCTGCGTGGGTGGCGCTCCTTGACAAGCGATATAGCAAGCGATGCGCTGCCACCCGTTGCAAGCATCGGATCGACGACGAAGACGTCAGACTCGTGCGTGTTGTCCGGCAGCTTGCAGTAGTACTGGACTGGCTCCAGCGTGTTCTCGTCGCGAAAGAGGCCAATGTGACCAACCTTGGCATGAGGAATCATGTCCAGCATGCCCTGTGCCATGACAAGCCCGGCCCGAAGAATGGGAACGATGGTGACCTCGTTCTCCAGTTCCTGACCACAGTACGGCTCCAGCGGCGTTTCAATGTGGCACGCTCTGGTGTGCATGTTACGGCAGACCTCGTAGGTCATGAGTCCTGCAAGTTCCTCCGCAAGTTCGCGGAAGTCCTTGTGCGTCGTATTCCGATTGCGCAGCAGGGTCAGTTTATGCCGGATGAGCGGATGGTCCAGAACCTGGACGTTACGATACTCCATGTCTTCTCCTAATATGCGAGACCTGTGTAGATGGGGAATCTTGCCGTCAGCGCGGAGACCCGACTTCGAAGCTTGGCCAGTTTGGCCTCATCAGAGCGGTTCATGATTGCCTCATCGATGAGGGCCGCCGTGTCCCGCATCTCCGATTCGCGCATGCCCCGCGATGTCGTTGCAGGCGTCCCTACCCGAATGCCACTAGCTTTGGAGGGTGGCAGCGGGTCGAAGGGGATGGCGTTCTTGTTGACTGTGATGCCTACGGATTCTAGCAGCGTCTGGACGTCCTTGCCCGTCATGCCCTTGGATGTCAGGTCCACCAGCATGAGATGGTTATCCGTCCCCCCGGACACAATCCGGTACCCGCGTTCTGCCAGAGCTTCCGCCAGTACCTTGGCGTTCTGCAGTACATGCTGCTGGTAGACGACAAACTCAGAGGAAGCAGCCTCCTTGAACGCTACTGCCTTGGCAGCAATGATGTGTTCCAGCGGGCCACCCTGGCTTCCGGGGAAGACCGCGCTGTTCAACTGCTTGGCAAACTGGTCCTTGAAGAGGATCACGCCTCCACGGGGGCCGCGGAGCGTTTTATGTGTTGTGGTCGTGACAAAATCGGCGTAGGGAACGGGCGACGGGATCAAGCGTGCCGCAACCAGCCCCGCGATGTGTGCCATGTCGACCATGAGCACGGCTCCAACGGCGTCCGCAATGTCGCGGAAGGCAGCGTAGTCGATGAGTCTAGGATACGCGCTGGCCCCTGCCAGAATGAGTTTGGGATGCTCCGCCAGTGCCAGGGTTCGCACCTGGTCATAATCGATTGTCTCGGTGTCCTTGCGCACTCCATAGGAAACAATGCGGTAGAGTTTCCCTGTCAATGACACCGGGCTTCCGTGACTGAGATGTCCGCCATCGGCGAGAGACATGCTCAGAATTGTGTCCCCGGGCTGCAGGACGGCAGCGTACACCTCGAGGTTCGCCTGCGTTCCAGAGTGCGGCTGGACATTTGCCCCTTCCGCCCCGAACAACGCCTTCGCTCGTTCAATCGCCAGCGTCTCTACCATGTCGACGTATTCACAGCCGCCGTAGTATCGTCTTCCTGGATATCCCTCGGCATACTTGTTGGTGAGCACCGAACCCTGTGCCGCAAGCACCTCGGGCGAAACGAAGTTCTCCGACGCGATAAGTTCTATGTTGTTCTGCTCCCGGTGCAGTTCCCGGTTCAGAATATCTGCTACTTCAGGATCCACTCTGTCCAGACTGCTCATGATGACCTCCCGTCGCTCATGCTACCAAACTGCCACGCAGTATTCTACCACAATTGGCCGCCGCAGGCTTACGCAGACGCGTCCTGACAGGCAACGATGGCCCGTGCGACCGCGGCCACGACCTGCCAGGCGTTGAGTCCGCCTTGAAGATATCCCACATACGGCTTGCAAAACGGTCCATCGAAACTGAGTTCGACGGTCGACCCCTGCACCAGCGTTCCACCCGCCATCAGGATGTCCCGATCGTACCCCTGCATCGACCCAGGTTCCGGCACCGCATCGGCGTCAAGAACCGAGCTTTCCTGCACGGCCCGGGCAAATGCCATGAACCTGTCCTCGGACCCGCACTCTACACGCAGAACGATGTCACCACGCCGCTCGCCGGCACGTGGGTCTACCGCAAACCCCTGCTCTGCAAGCAACGCACTGGCCAGCAGGTTTCCGATCAGCACCTGCTCGAGCACAAGAGGGGCAAAGAGCAGACCGCGCAGAAATGTCTCAGCAAACCCGAGGTTTGGTCCGATTTCCGCACCAACTCCTGGACTCGAGTAGCGAGTTGCAGCAAGCGACACCGCCTCCCGCGTTCCCACCACGTAGCCACCGGTGGGCGCGATGCCCGCCCCGATGTTCTTCATGAACGAGGACGCAACCAGGTCAGCTCCGTCCATGGTCGGCTCCCGCGTTTCCAACAGGTCGCCATAACAATTGTCCACGACGACCTTGCAGGCAGGTGCAACGCTTCGCACGCATGCTATCATGTGCGCGATTTCAGCTTCCCCGACGGAGCGTACGCGCTTGTATCCCCTGCTTCGCTGGATTAGGACGACGCGGGGCAGCTCCCCGCCAAGGCACCTTGCCACGGTCTCACCCCAGTTGCTCTCCGGGATGGAGGTGAGGTCACATTGAGCATACCGGATGCCAAACTCAGCCAGGGACCCCGGCGATGGACGGATGCCGATGATCTCTTCCATCGTGTCGTATGGGGCACCCGTGACGCAGCACAGCAGATCCCCGGGGCGCAGAATACCAAACAAGGCAATAGCGAGGGCATGCGTGCCGGAGATGATCTGGGGCCGGACAAGTGCCGCTTCGGCGCCGTACAGGAGCGCAAAGACCTTCTCTGTCTTGTCCCTCAGCGTGTCACCGATTCCATAGCCGGATCCCGGCCGCAGGTCCGATGTCGAGAGATGCACCTCGTGGACGGCGTCAAGGATGCGCTTGAAGTTCGCGCGCTCCACGTGCCGGATTTCGGCAATCTCCGGCGCCAGAACCTGCTCCAGTTCGCCCGCCCGCTCCATAAGCTGTTCTACAGTCAGCATGCCACCTGCTCCTCTCGTGCGGCACTCACGAGGGAGGCTGCTTGTCGCACCACGTCGGCTTCAGTCATGTGAGAGACATCGATCCAGTGAACGTCCCTTTCTCTGCGGAACCACGTCTCCTGCCGCTTCGCATAGTTGCGCGTCCGCTGTTTCCAAAGGGCAACGGCCTCCTCCTGTGAGGTCTCTCCCCGCAGCCAGGCTGCAATCTCCTTGTAGCCGATGCCCTGCATGGCAGTGTCGTCCGATGTCACTCCCGATGCGAGAAGGCCGCGTACCTCTGCCTCCATTCCTGCCGCCATCATGGCGTCCACCCGTCGCTCGAGCCGCTCATACAACAGGCTCCTGTTCATGGAGAGTCCGATACGCAGGACTCGCCATGCCACGGCATGCTGCCGGCGCTTGACCTCGCTGGGCAGCGCCTGTGTCTCCTCTGCTATCTCGAGGGCCCGCGAGAGGCGCCTGCAGTCCCGGGGAGCAATGGCGTGCTCTGCCACTGGGTCCACCAGCGCCAGGCGCGCCCGAAGTTCCTGCTCGGGAAGCGAGCGCAGCCGCTGCCGCGTACCGGCATCTGGTTTCTCTGCCAGGAACTCGTAGCCGTCAAGGAGAGCCCGTACATACAGCCCTGTGCCCCCGGCAACGATCGGAAGGCGCCCGCTTGCCAGCGCTCGTTCAATCGCGTCGGTTGCCAGCGACTGGTATTCGGCCACCGAAAAGTGGTGCTGGGGCCCCACCACATCAATGAGTTCATGCGGGACGCCGTGGCGCTGATCCAAGCTCAGCTTTGCCGTCCCTACGTTCATGCCCTGATACACCTGCATTGAATCGGCAGAAATGACAGTGCCTGCAAACTCCGCCGCGAGGGCGACCGCAACGGCGGACTTTCCTGTTCCGGTTGGGCCGATAATAGCCACGACAAGCGCGCTGTCATGCGCTGCAGATGCCATACAGCCCTTCCGTTGAAGCATGGTTGATGTCCACTCGTACGAACGACCCAACAGCATGGGGCAGGCGACCCTTGTCCTCGAACCAGACGTTCCGTCCATCGCTCGTCTTGCCGAACATGCCCCCCGACGCGCCAGCGGTCAGGACAAGGACATCGACGGAGCGACCGACCATCGCAGCGTTGCTCTGAAGGCTGAGGTCGCGGACGACCTGAAGAAGAATTGAGTGGCGCTCATCGATGGTCTTCGGCGGCACCTTGTCCGGCATGGCCGACGCTGGGGTACCCGGGCGATCGGAGTACTTCGCGAGGAATACCCCATCGAACCGATGGCGTCGCACGGCAGCGAGGGTGGCCTCGAAGTCCTCATCGGTTTCACCCGGGAATCCGACGATGATGTCGGTGGTCAATGTCCAGCGGGGGTCACTTCGGACAGTGTCCGCGAGTGCGTCGTACTCAGTCATCGAATACCTTCTGTTCATATGCTTCAGGATGCCCTCGCTGCCCGATTGGAGTGGGAGGTGCACGTGGCGCTCAACATGTTCCAGCTGCATGAGCTCCTGCACCTCACCGCGGTGGAAATACGCCGGATGTGGACTGAGGAACCAAAACCAGAACTCGCCATCGAGACGGTCGACTGCTGACAGCAGCTCGATGAGTCCTCCCCCGCTCCAGTGATATCTGTTGATGTTCTGGCCCAGCAGGAGCAGCTCCCGGAACCCGTGCTGGATGCTGTCTTCAACCTGTCGCAGCACGACTTCTGCGTCCGCAACTGTCTCACGACCCCGGGCCTTGGGAACGATGCAGTAGGTACAGTAGCTCTCGCAGCCGCGTACCAGTTCGATGTCCGCCGTGGGAAAGAGGGAATGCGGGACCGCGGGTTCCACTCGCGCACAAGCGGCAATGGACTGTACCCTCGCGAGCACTTCTTCGATGCCGGCGCTTCCCGGTATGATATTCACCTCACGGCCAGCGATGCGCTTTGCCCTTACCTGGTCAAGCGTTGCGCTACATCCCATGAAGATGATTCGGCTCGCATCCACTGCGTTGGCCGCCTCTCCCAGGAAGCTGAACGCCTTCTCCTGTGCTTTCTGCCGGACGGCGCAGGTGTTGATGACAACAAGAGAGGCATTGTCGAGCGTCCTGGACTGCTCATATCCCGCACGCTCCAGCATCTCTGTGACGGATGCGCTGTAGAGCTCGTTGAACTGGCACCCGAACGTCTTGACAACGAATGTTGGCATGTTCAGGCGTTCCTGATAAGGGGCATGATGGAACGGCTTCGGCCGGTTGCCGCGTCCACGTCAATGAGGACTGCCATGAGAACAGCGTCACCCGTCGCGACCTTTGGATGCTGCGTTACACCCGTTCTGAAGTGTTGCAGCATGACGCCCGGGTCGAGCCCGATGATGGAAGACTGCACGCCAGTCATGCCGACATCAGAGATGAAGGCGGTCCCCCGTGGCGTGACGCGTGCGTCAGCTGTCGGCACATGCGTGTGAGTACCAATGACCGCGGAAAGACGCCCATCCGTCAGGCATAGCATGGCCGCCTTCTCGGCAGTCGCCTCCGCATGGAAGTCCAGGATTCGGACCGCCGCCCCAGCGATGTCCTGCTCATCCAGCAGTTCCTCGAGGTAATGGAACGGGCTGTCGACCCCGTTCATGCAGTACTGACCCATGGCATTGATAACTGCCACGGAGCCATCAGGCGTAGTGAATACGCCGTGCCCGTGTGAGCGCACTGCGGGGCTGATGTTCCCCGGGCACAGGACGTTGGCGTGTGCCGTCATGAGCTCGAGCGACTCCTTCTTGCCCAGCGTGTGGTTCCCTCCCGTGAAAACATCCACGCCGGCAGCGGTCAGCTCCTCATAGGCGGGCTGGGTCATAGCCGTTCCGTGGGTGGCGTTCTCCCCGTTTGCAATCACGAGGGCTGGCGCAAACTCCTGCCGGATGCCTGGCAACACCTTCTTGACGGCGTCTCGGCCCGGACGACCAAAAACGTCACCGACAAGCAGAATTCTCATGTGAAGGGTGGTCAATCGTCAGAAGCATGTTCGTACAGCAAAAGCGCTGGCCCCGCAGGACCAGCGCACGCCATGCAAGCAACGTAATTCGAGCAATGCAGCGTCGACCTACTTCTTGGGCGCAGC
>Ga0116192_1001206_pt1 | contig 18447 bp, 17 predicted proteins | sample AD_UKC113_MetaG_FD_89876 | JGI IMG/M metagenome (GOLD analysis project Ga0116192, IMG submission 89876) | Active sludge microbial communities of municipal wastewater-treating anaerobic digesters from Hong Kong - AD_UKC113_MetaG | ecosystem: Engineered > Bioreactor > Anaerobic > Digestate... | reverse complement strand
CGTCATACGGCTAAAAGGGTATATGACCGGCTCAAAGCAATATACAGTCCTGGTTTTGACTGCTCCTACCGCCTGGTGGCCGCTATGTGGCCCAGAAGAAAAAGGTTCTGTACATTAGGCAGGATCAATTCTACATGCCACTTGAACACATCTGCGGGGAAGCCCAGGTGGACTTCGGTGAGGCCGACTTTTTTGAAGGTAATGTGCGCTACACAGGCCACTATCTAAATGTCTCCTTCCCGCAAAGCAACGGCGGCTACCTGCAGTTGTTTAAAGGGGAAAACATGCAGTGCCTGGCCGAGGGCTTGATGAACATCTTTGCCCATATCGGCGGAGTGCCCAATAGGATCTGGTTTGACAACCTCTCACCGGCAGTTAAGAAGATCTTAAAAAACCACGGTCGGGAACTGACAGATGCTTTTCTATACCCCTTTCAGGCAAAGCTGTTAAAAAAAAGAACCGTCAAGGTTTCCACTTCAACCGGGTCCAGGAAAACCGCATAAAAAATCCCCGCGCAACATTTGCACAAGGAGTTATAAAATGCCCAGCCCAATCTATTTTTTAGCTTTTCAGACCCTCTTTTTGGTCTGCCTCTTGGTCTGCATAGTTCCGAAAACCTAGATAAATCAAGGGTTTCTAATAGAACCAAAAACCATGTTAAATGCTGCTCTAAAAATTAGAAAAGCCTTGAAAATCAAGGCTTTCAGGGATTTTAATGGTCGGAGCGACACGACTCGAACGTGCGACCTCTACCACCCCAAGGTAGCGCTCTAGCCAAACTGAGCTACGCCCCGATAAACTCTTTATATACTAGTAATTCTATCTTTTCTAGAGTCAAAAGTCAAGGAAGGCTGAAATTTAATCCTTTGTTAATATAAACGTACCGTAACCCAGGTGTTTTCTGTTTTTTGCCATCAGGCTCATATAAGCAAAAAGCGTTTTAATCATATTCCAGTCAGTTTTCGCTCGCGAAACTTCCCGGAAGGGATCGTAGCAAAACAACTCCCGCAGGCTTTCCACAAAACCGGGAAACCTGTTTTGCCGAACTTCCGCCCTGGTAAAACCGGCTTCCCTGAAAAAATCTATCCATTCTTCCAGGCCGGGTAGTTGGAATAGGCCGCAAAATGCCCTTATTTGTTCCGCGGCGGCGGGGGGAAGTGAATTTTTCATAATCAGTTCGATATCGACCAGTACTCCACCTTTTTTCAACACCCGGAAGCATTCTCTCAAAACATCGCGAACGGGCAAAAAAATCAAAACTGATTCAATGATAATAAAGTCGGCGGTTACATCACGGAAAGGCAAGTCGAGAGCGTCCCCCAAAACGAAATTAACGACGGCTCCTTCCTGCGCAGCCCTCGATCTCGCCTTCGCAAGCATCTTTTCGGAGTTATCCAGGGCAAAGACATAGGCGCCGTAGGTTTTTGCTATGTGACAGGCCGTTCTTCCCGTTCCGCAGCCTATGTCGAAAACAATATCATCAGGTGAGATGGAAAGCCTTCGCAAAGTCTGGAGAGTATGCGAAAATCCGCCCGGGTGCAGGCTACCCCTTCCGAGAGCCGTAACGGCATCAAGGTATGCGCTCATGATCGACCTGCCTTTTTAATTTGATAATTAACTCTTTGTCTGTAGCCTTCATTCACATCCTATGCCGTCGAACCGCAACCGGTTACAAAAAACGGCCGTGCCCGGAGGACGGGTGTTTTTCAAGATTTTCTATTCACCTGCTACCACCTTTTCCAGAAGGGTGAGATTTCCGGCAGAACCGCAGGCGATCAGAAGGTCTCCGGCATAAAGTTTTTCGGCAGGGTCCGGGTTGACGATGTCCTCCTCTCCGCGTCTGATTGCAAGAATCATGACACCGTAGCTTTCCCTGATCCGGGACTCCTTCAGCATTTTTCCCGCCAATACCGACCTCTCGCTTAAAAACAACTCTTCCAGGTTTAAATCAATGTCGCGCTCTTCCACCAACGATTCTACAAAAGCAACGCTGGCGGGTTTCAGGGAAGCCAGCGCCATACGGTTGCCGGCTATTGCGGACGGACATACCACCGTGTCGGCGCCGGCCCTTCTCAGCCTGACGACAGACTCGGGACGGTTTGCGCGTACCACCACGCGTGCTTTAGGATTGAAGTCTTTACATGCTATAACGATCATCAGGTTTTCCGAATCCTCTGGGAGAGTCGAAATTACGCCTTTTGCCCGCCGCAGCCCGGCATTCAGAAGAACCCTGTCTTCCGTGGCGTCTCCCGAAATGAATAGAATCCCGTTTATGGAACGAAGCTCCTCCAGGCGGGCGGGATCTTTTTCAATAACCACAAACTTTTGCCTTTCCTGAAGCAACTCGGCCGTCACTTCTTTGCCGACTCTCCCGGCTCCGCAGACGATAAGGTGTCCGTTAAGTCTTGAGATTTCTTTCATAATCTTCCGCTTCCCCCAAATGTCAGCCAAACGTCCCTCCAGCATCCCCGAAAAAACTGCCGAGATTACATATATAAGGAGGCCGAAACCGCTCACCATCAAAAAAATGCTAACTGACCTGCCCGCATTAGTAACTGGAACCACGTCTCCGAAACCGACGGTGGTTATATTCATCATTGTCAGCCACAGGGCATCACTAAGTCCCATGTTTTCCAGCTTCACGAAAAGGAACGTGCCGGCTGCAACTATCAGTATCAGGGCAAGCGCAGCATAAATAATGGGACGCATTGACGTCAACCCGGGCTACACCTCTTTTCAAACTCTCATTCTCGGTCCGCGCTCATCCAATCTGCTCGTTCACACCCTGCGCCACCCGCCCCGGCCACGTTTTTCAGCTTATCCACCGCCCGGTTACAAATATAACGGATATTACCGAAAAGACAAAAACCGAGATGATCGAGTAAACGTTGACAAGCCTGTGCTTGTGAAGAATCCTGGCAAGAGTGATGTAGCCGGGGAACAAGACTATAACGTATCTAGGCATGCCCAGCGGCAGGTTGTCCACCACCGAAGAAAACGGTATCAGAAAGCCAAACACCAGAAATATTAAAAAGGAACGGTTTTCAACATATTTGAAGCTCCTCAGGACCAGGAACAAAAACAGGATGGCCATACCCGACTCAAAAAGGCTGTAAAATTCACTGTTTTTTAAAAAAAGCGACAGGTTGAGAATTTGTCCGGCGCCCGGATAGGCCAGGTGGCGGTAGCCCCAGTACTCCCTGTTTAATGAATGAACAAAGCCCAGGGGGTCTCCCGTAGACACCCGGAGAACCCACATAAAAACTGTCAGTGACAAAGGTATCAGCAAAAGCTGCGAAGCCTGCTTGAGGTTCAGCTTGTAACCGTTTTCCTTGTAGCTTTCATAAACAAGTGCCAAAAACAGAACGACCCCGATGTTCCTGGTAAGGGCAGCGCATGCCCCGAGAAACGCGGCTGCAAGCCACTTCTTTTTTCTGGCAAAGTAAAAAGCGCCGAGAGTGAAAGCCAGAAAAGGCGACTCCGAATAAATCGAAGTAAAAAATATGGCGGTCGGGAAAAAAAGCATTGCAAATACTGCCGTCACGGCGATCTCTTCGCCGTAATCCTCCCTCACCATCCGGTAAAACAGGAAGCAGGCGGTAAAAAAGGCCGTATTGGAGATGATAAAACCGGACGCCACACCATCACCGGTAACAAAAGTCAGGGCTCTGATTAAAAAAGGAAACGCGGGGAAAAACGGCGCGCTGTCAAAATCGTACCCCTGTCCCGCAATGCGTAAAAACCAGCCGGCATCCCAGTGAATCAAAGAATCAAGAATGACGTTGGGGTGCATCCCTTCATAATTTCCCGGCAGGAAAGGGCTTAGCACCTCCCTGGTCAACCATATCAAAAAGATGATAAGAAGCTTGTTTAAGGTATAAAGGTAACCCACCCGTTTTAAATCTTCTTTGACCACCAATCAGCCCCCGGATGTTTTGGCCACCATTTTGCCCTTGCGGAAAACCCAGACCTTGCTGAGTGTAAAGTTAAAAGAAAAGGCGACAAAGGTGGCCAGAAATAGAGATACGATTTGCACCAGGCCCATGCTCAGGAAAAGAAATATGGAGATGCTGTTCAGCCCGATGCCCGCAACACTGACCAGGGCGAACTTGGCAAACCTGTATCCCTCGTGTTCAGCCGTATATGCCTTGAACGTCCAGCACCGGTTCAACAAAAAACTGTTGACAATTCCGCAAAAATAACTGAAACCCTTTGCAGCGGTATACAGAAAAATGCTTTCCGACGGAAGAATTTTTATTATCGTAAAGTAAACAGCCCAGTCAATAAATGTGTTGACACATCCGACTGCCGCAAACTTGAACAACTGCGTTAAATTTTCCGTAATCATTTCGTCTCCCTGTCAAAACTTCGCGCGGTCCGCCGTTCCCGGCCGGCTCCGGCCTAAGAAAAACTGCTCTTAAGCCTGAAAAGCTCCACAAAAGCTTTTATTATCACCGAAAGCTTTGCTCCCGTCTGCTTGCCGGCAACCCGCGGGTAGTGGTTCACACCCACTTCGGCAATCAAATATCCCTTGGCTTTTGCCTTTGCCAGCACTTCCGTATCGATGAGCGCACCCTGGGAAGTCAGGTCGATGTCGTTGAAGATTCTCTTTCTGTACAGTTTGAAAGCCGAGTCCACATCGGTTACATTGATGTTAAAAAGGGCGTTTACAAGAAGGCCCCACAAAAAGGCGTTCGCCTTTCGAATGAAGGGATCTCTTCTCTTTATCCGGTATCCGGATACGATGTCGTATTTCTCTATCAAAGGCAGGAGTTTGGTAATCTCCTCGATTTTGAACTGGCCGTCACCGTCCGTATAAAAAACCAACTCTTTCGTTGCGTTCTTAAACCCTGTCTGCAGAGCCGCCCCGTAGCCCTTGTTCGTTTCGTGGTGGACGACCCGGACCGCGGGATTCTCCCTGGCCAGACGGTCTGCAATTTCACCGGTGCGGTCTTTGCTGCCGTCATTTACTATGATGACCTCATAATCGTCCGAAATTCTTTGTGCTACCTCCAGAGCCTCCCTGGTTACCCTTTCAACATTCTGTTCTTCGTTGTAACATGGAAAAAAAATTGAAATAGGGTACTTCTTCATACATCCTCCCCAACTTTTTACGGTGGAAATCGCGCCATATGTTACCTTCGACGCATTTATCCGTCATCCTTCTTGTTTTGCGCTGATCCAGAATTACTTTTAACTGTCATTAAGTTTAATTTATATAAGTTTTTTTATGCAGGCCTGGACACAAAAATATCAATAAAATTATAGCACCTTCAAAGCGTTTTTTTGATCAAAACAAGCGTATTTTTTTCCTTAGAAAGCAAACAATAACTCAGATACCATGTTTGGGAGGAGTATTCCGTGTCCGGCCAAAAACGGCAGAGCCTTTTGGGTAAATTGATATCCCTTCTGACATACAAGCCCGTCAGCCGATCCGAATTCGTCCTCCCCGAACTTGAAAACGAAAACAGCCGAAGAGCCGCCCCCGAAGACAAAAGCAACCTAAGTTACGAAAGCGAAGACTCCGGGAACAGCGGCAAAGAAAAAGACACGGCGACGAAGAAACCGGTCAGGGCAAGTAAATGGAACAGGGTGAAGGGCGAAAAAGGTCACGGTGACAAGGGCAGCCGGCCGCAGGAGATCTCTCCGGATGTCGACGTAAACCTGGAAATAATAAAGGACGAATTCAACATCCCTACCAACATAGACGTAATCATCCGCGAGTTCAAGCTGGCCGGAATGGTTGACGCCTTCATTGTTTTTATTGACGGAATGGCCGACCGCGGGGTGGTCAACGACTTTATCCTGAGACAACTGATGAACCCGGGCCAGTTCGAAAATTACAAAGGTGGATGCGTGCTTGAATATGTAACCGGCAATGTTCTTTCGGTAAACCAGGCCAAAAAGTTAAAAAAATACGAAGAAGCCATCACCCAGATTCTCATGGGCGTCACCGTTCTATTTGCGGACAGGTGCGATTCCTGCCTGGCCATAGAAACCAGAGGGTACGAAAAAAGAGGCATTGAAAAGCCGGCCACCGAGGCGGTGGTACGCGGGTCCCAGGAAGCCTTTACGGAAAATCTGAAAACCAGCGTTACCCAAATCAGAAGAATAATAAGAAACAAGGATCTCGTTCATGAATTCTTTCTTATAGGCAAACAGGATAATTCAATGGCTTCCATTCTCTATATAAAGGGTATTGCCAATCCCGACGTGGTAAAGGAAGTAAAAAGAAGGCTGGCGAGCATAGAGACCGATTTCATAGCCGGGGACGGGATGCTGGAGCAATTTATCGAGGACCATCCGTGGATGCTGGTACCCCAGGTTCTCACCACCGAACGTCCCGACCGGACCGCCGCCAATATTCTCGATGGGAAAGTGGCCATATTGACCGAAGGCACTCCTTTCGCCATAATTGTTCCGGCCAATTTCTTCGCCTTTATCCAAACGCCTGAAGACGCTTATTTGCGCTGGCAGTACGGGACGGTCCTCCGGTTCCTGCGGATATCGGCGTTCTTTATCGCCCTGCTGCTGCCCGGAATTTATATCGCTCTTACGAACTACCATCCGGAAATGCTGCCCACAGACCTGGCCATAGCCATCTCCAAATCCAGGGAGGCTGTTCCCTTTCCTTCTATTGTCGAAGTTCTGTTGATGGAGACTTCTTTTGAACTGATCCGGGAGGCGGGAATCAGGGTTCCCGGCTTAATCGGCACCACTCTGGGCATAATCGGCGCGCTCATTCTCGGACAGGCTGCCGTGGCAGCAAACATTGTCAGCCCGATTTTGATCATCATCGTCGCGGTAACCGGCCTGGGTAATTTTGCCATTCCCAACTATTCGCTCGCCTTCGGGGTCAGGATATTAAGGTTTTTCTTCATCATACTGGGCGGCATAGCCGGTTTTTTCGGCATCTCAGCCGGCCTGGTGATGCTGGTCGCCCGCGCCGTGAGCATTAAGTCCTTCGGCGTTCCATTTATGGCACCCGCCTGGCCGAGGGCCGGTAGAAGCCCTGATATTCTTACCAGATACCCGGTATGGTATCAGGAACAAAGACCGGACCCAATAAGTCCCGTCAACAAGAAAAGGCAGCCCGGCATATCGCGCGGCTGGGTGAAGGGAAAACCACCGGAAGGCAAGAGGGAGTGACAATGCTCAGAGAAGGCAAAATCGGGGTTTTTGAAGCGATAAGTGTGATAACCTTCATGAGTGCTACAAAAGTGCTGTACAGCAGCTCCAGGGCGCTCGTGGAAGCATCCGGCACGTCAGGCTGGCTTACTACCATAGTAAGCGGCGTCACCGCTCTGGCCGGTTTTTACTTCATTATCCTCCTCATGAGCAGATTTCCCGGCCAGGAACTGGTATCAGTATTTGAAACAGTTTTCGGCAGGTTTGCCGGAATCATCTTTTCACTGCTTATGAGCGTCTTTTTTCTCCTCAACTCGGCCATGTTCGCGCGCGAATTCATTGAGGCGGTTAAGGTGTACGCGTACCCGCTTAGCCCGCCCAGCTTTTTACTTGTAATCTTCATACTTGCAATCATAACGGTTCTTTATTTCGGGTTTGAGTGCGTTGCCAGGACGGCGGCCCTCTTCGCCTGGCCCATGCTTGCCGGACTGGCGGTAATCGTTATTTTGGCCGTACCGCTCTACGAAATGTCAAATCTCTACCCGGTCCTCGGGCACGGCCCGGCCTGCATCATAAAAACCGGTCTGTTGAGGAGCTCGGTTTACGGCGACGCCCTTGCCCTTGCGGTAGTAATAAACTCTCTTCAGGGAAGCGAACACTTCAAAAAGTCCGGCGTAACGGCAATTATTCTGTCTACCGCGATCATCGCAACCGGCTTTCTGATCTACAATCTCTCTTTTCCATATTATATAGCGTCCGAGAGCACCATCCCCCTGTACGCTCTGACCAGATCGATCGAATACGGCCGGTTTTTCCAGAGATTTGAGGCAATTTTTCTTTTCGTCTGGAGCATCAGCGGCATTCTGGCCTCGGCTATCAACCTTTATTTCGCCCTCAGCACCTACAGCAAGGTTTTCAGGATCGACGACCACAGGGCTCTGATCCTGCCCCAGACTGTAATAATATTCAGTGTTTCTTTAATCCCGCTGGACATTTCTTCAATTGCTTATGAACACGTGAACCACATCAGGCAATACGGCTCTGCTATATATTTCGGGATTCCCCTGCTCGCCCTTCTGGTAGCCGTCATCCGTGGAATAAGAGGTGAACAGGCCGGTGCGTAAAAAAACCGCATTGTTGTCGCTGCTGCTGCTATTGTTACCGGCCGCCGGCTGCTATGACCGGCGTGAGCCGGACGAAATTGCCTATGTGGTGGCCATAGGGCTTGACAAGGGCGTCACCGACCGGCTGCGCCTCTCGCTTCAGATAGTCAGGATGGCGGATGAAAGCGGGGCCAGGGGGATGCCGGGAGGCGGCGGGCAAGACACAAGCCCGGGCGACGAACCGATCATCGTCACTTTGGACTGCCCCTCCCTTTTTACCGGCATGAACATGGCAAACTCCAGCATCAGCAGAAAGTTCAACCTGATGCACGCCAAGCTGATTATCTTTTCCGAGGAACTGGCCAGGAGCGATGATTTCGAAAAACAGATCTCTGGCCTCATGCGCTACATTGAAATCAGAAGGATCATGCACATCCTGGTAACCAGAGGAAAAGCCGAGGACTTTATAAGGGAAAACAAAACCCTTATCGGGAAGAATCCCCCCAAAACCATGCAGATGCTTACCGATAGTTCGGCTCTTACTGGTATGATCCCGGATGCGAACCTGTTCAATTTTTACAACGACTTCAAGTCGACTTTTCAACGGCCCATTGCTATCCTGGCGGGTTTGAACACCTTTGAAAACCTGAAAAATCCGGGGCGGGGTGAAATACAGGAATCGACAAGCGGCGGAAATTACCTGGCCGGCGAACTACCAAGAAAAGGCTATTTAAAAAGAGAACTTCTAGGGACTGCCGTATTCAACGGGACTGAAATGATCGGGGAACTGAACGGTACCGAAACAAGGGCGCTGGCTATGATAAGGGGGGAATTCAAGAGGGGGTTTTACACGATAAAAGACCCCTTGAAACCGGATTATTTGGTTTCCCTGGAGGTTTTTCCGGCCAGAAAGCCGTACGTAAAAGTCGACCTGCGCGGGGAAACCCCCGAGATATTCGTAAAAATTCGCCTCGAGGGCGACCTCCTGGCCGTTCAGAGCGCTGAAAACTATGAAAAACCCGATATGAAACCAGTTTTGGAACAGGCCTTTGAAAGCGAAATAAAAAGCCAGGTCGACAGCCTTGTCGCGAAATGCCAGAAGGAATTTAAAAGCGACATTTTCGGGCTCGGCAGGAGCGTTGCGTCAAAATTCTTGACGATTGAGGATTGGGAAAGATACAGGTGGCATGAAAAATTCCCCGGCGCAACCGTCAACACCGAAGTTGATTTCATAATCAGAAGAACCGGCTTGATTTTGAAGCCGTCTCCTTTGGTAACGGACGGAGGTGTTCACAAATGAGGTACCTGCCTTTTCTAATTATAGCCGCCGCCCTTTATCACACTCTCAGCTACGCGAAATACAACTGGGACAACCAAAACGTGTCCGCCGCCGCCGGAGCGGTGATCATGGCGCTTGTGGCCCTGGTTTTACCGCTTGTCGTAATGTATATCGTAGGATGAACGCTGGTCGTCATTATATTTTTTGTTTTTTTAGTATAACTTTTTGTAACTTTTAGCATAATAGAAACATCACAACCCGGGAGGTGATAATTAATGGAATGGCTGTCCCGCCTTGCCCTGGCCCTTGTCATTATAGGCGCCTTGAACTGGCTGCTGGTTGGTCTCTTTGAATGGGATCTGGTTACCGCCATTTTCGGCGGCGACGTGATCAGGTCGTCGTCAGGCATAAGCAGGTTGATTTACACCCTGGTGGGTCTCGCAGGCATTTATTCGATCTCATTTTTCTTCACAAAGAATGCTGTTTTGAAAAACGAAAAATAATTCTGATCCGTTTGAAAACAGGGAGTGCGTATATACGCACTCCCTTAATTTTGTCCAGCAACTTTTTCAGGTATATATTGAGCAAGGCAAGGCTATAATACTAAACAAAGAAATGCAAGGAGGGATAAACCGATGACTCCACGCAAGAAGAACCGGATCCAGAACCCTCAGACTGTTACCCCCCCGGTGGAAGACAACAGCAATGCCTGCCCCCCCGGGACGCAAGAAGGCTGCAGCCCGGATTCATGCAGTATAAAAAATGACGAAAAGTCTTCATGCTGAAAGAGACCTTAGCTTAAGGTCTCTTTTTTAATCGAAAATGGGACAGAAACAGGGTTGTCACAGAGGTAATCTAATGCTATATTTGGATTACTCAAATATTTTACGGGGTGATGCAACCATGAACTACCAAAACAAAAGCCGCACCAGCGACTACCGGGTTAATATACTGAACAACGGTACAATCATCAGCGTTGAAATTACTTGTTGCGGCAAACACATAGGCGAAATGCGGTTCAAAGATGGCGAAAGCAAAAAGTGCCCCCTCTGCGGCGCGGCTCACTCTGTTATCATCCAGCACAATCACTTCCACATCCGGTCCTCCAAACCGGCCGCCGGAGAAGCAGACGTTCAGTTCAGCCGCAAGCTTGCGGGCATCGAAGAAAAAGCCTTATAGCCCGCTCAAACTGTCCGGCCGCCGGAAGGCCATCCAAATCCGGAACCTTTTACAGATTTATTTAAAGAAGTAAAAAGAATTTTTTTCTGCTTCAAGAAATATTCCGTTTCCACAGGCATTCGGGGAAATTTGAAAACCCCGGCATAAACCCCCTGAATAACAAGTTCTTTTCCGTTCCCCAAAACTATGTCGGGATAATTTGGATTTGCCGCTTTGAGAAATATCCTCCCGTCATTTTCTTGGAAAAAAATTTTAAGAGTGCTCTCTTTTCCGTCGACAAGGGCGCAGACAACCTGACCGTTAAAATCGACACCGGACTGACGTCTTATTAAAACCAGGTCGCCGTCGCAAATTCCGATACCGCTCATCGAATCTCCCCTTGCCTCGAGGAAGAACAGCGTGCCTTTCTGCAAGTCGTGCGGAAAAGGAATACAGCCCGTAATATTCTGTTCCGCGCAAACCGGCTCGCCCGCCTTTATCAATCCTATTACCGGAATACCCGTTAAGTCGTAAAAGAAGCCCCGCCCCATCGTGTCTTTTTCATCAACCTGGGATACGTCTGCAAGAAAATAGTCAACCGGTTTTTTCAACGCTGCAGCCAGCCTGTAAAGATCGTCAATGCTGATTTTTCTTTTGCCTTTTTCATAGTAATTAATGGCAGTAGCGGTCATGCCCAATCTCGCACCAAGCTCAGCCTGGGAAAGGCATTTCTCCTCCCTGGCTTTTTTTATTCTGCCGCCGATCCTGACATACATCGACAATGCTCCCCTTTTTCAGTCCGGTTTGTCCCGCATGGCTTGTCCGGAGACGGAAGGCTTTCGTTTCAACTCCCGTTCCTTATATTCCATGAATTTTCACTTTTCCCTCTTGCGGCTTTACGCCCGCCGGCAAGCCAGCTTGAAAAAACGGGACCCGGTCCCGTACGGTTCAGGCCTTTTGTACTATTTACTCAAGCAATCAAACCATATATATAATAAAATAAAAAAGAAATCGGGGGTAAACGGCATTGTCGACCAGGGAAACCTTGACCTTGTTCTGCTTGAAAACAAATCGGGAAGTAATCGGCCTGATTAAGAAAACCCCTGCAATAACCGGGAACTCCGAACTGAAGTGGGAATATTACTGCGTTTACTGTTCCGGCCAGGATAATTGCGGAGAAAAATCCGCCAACTGCCCCTACATCCTGTGTCAAAACACAAACTTGCCAAATTAAATTTTTGCTCTCCTTACCCGAACCCATACTATTTTAAACGGTCTTTTGGGACCGTTATTTTTTTACTGCCATTTAAGTTTATCGATGGTTATTTGCTAGGAATATAATAGTAAAATTGTCATTTTATAATATTTGAACATAAATATGTATAAGGCGATTTTTTTAGCCGGGCCAAGGAGGTTAATCAATGAAAAAAGATCAAACCATCGAACCTGTTTCTACGGTGCGCTGCTGCCAGAGTACGGCAGAAGGAACTGCAAACCTTACCGTTGTGGTCAGAGACGTTATCACCGGGGAGCCCATCCCGGCGTTTAAATTTATTATCAACGAAAATAACGCGGGAGATCCTCAAGTCGAAATTCCCGAGGAAGAACGGGACCCGGATCTGTTTCCGTCACTCAAGCCCGCTGCCAGCCACAGCCCGGTTGTTGCCGCGGGGGAGGCTTCGGAAACCTCAAACCCGACAGTGTCGCTTCCCGCCGGGAAATACCTTGTTTCAGTGCTGGTCCCCCGTTACAAGATGGGCGGCAACTGGGTAACAATGGACGGCGGCGATAAAACGGTGGAAATTGAACTTTACCCTAATCCTCTGCCGCTGTCTAAAATAAGAGTGCACGTGTTTTGCGACATCAACCCGGTAAACGGTGAGGACGATGTCCCGCTGGAGAGCGGGCTGGAAGGTTTCAGAATTATTGTTGAGGATGCGGTCGGCGAGGTAACGGTAGACTATTTCGGCAACCCGCTCGGTACTGAGTACGTGCGGGACGAGTACGGCAACCTGGTTCTGGACGCCGGTAGCCCCGTTCCAGTCCCGGGCACCGGTGGCATTATACTCACTGACGGCAACGGGGACGCCCTGATCGACAATCTCCCCCCCGGCAAATACGGGGTGCAGGCAATCCCGCCGGATGGAACGGATTGGATACAAACGACTACCATCGAAGGAACTCATACCATAGACGTCTGGATCGAGGAAGGCAACGACGGTTACAGTCCCCGGGAAGGCTTCAAGATGCCCCTGGTATGGTTCGGGTTCGTCAGGCCCGTGGAATTTGGCCCGCCGGTCCCCTGGGAAACCGGGGAAATTACCGGCAGGGTACGCACAGTCATTGAATTTATCCCCCCTTTCAGGCCGCTGACTTTAGGGGAGCCGGTGGATCGCCCCTGGATCGCGCTCAGCGACATTGGAGCCAATGACCGGCAGGTTTATACAGGACGCGGCGACACCAACGGTAATTTCACCATCAAGCGCGTCCCGCCGGGACTTTACCAGATGGCCATCTGGGATGAACCGCTGGATTATATTATTTCTTTCCGCACAGTACAGGTAGGTCCCGGCGAAAGGGTTGACATGGGGGACATCGGCATACCGAGATGGTACGGCTACATCAAGGGTACGGTGTTTAACGACCTCAACGATAACGGTATTCGGGACCCCGGAGAGAGCGGTATTCCCAACGTCGAGGTAAACACCCGCTTTAAAGACGGCAGCATTCAGTACACCACCGTAACAGATATGCGTGGCGACTATGAGTTTAATGAGGTTTTTGAACTGGAGCGCTTTGCCGTAGCCGAGGCGGGCTTTACCCGCTTTGCCCGCACAGGAGCCGCGGCTGCCCCGGACTATGGCCTCCCGGTGCCCGAGCCAGCCAACCCCGGTGCTCTGTGCCGGGACGCCCGCGGCAATTACGTCAGGTGCACTCAGACTTATCCCGGTGTATTGACTCTCACTGTGCTTACCTGGGCGGCCAAAACCAACCGGATTGACTGGGGCAAAAGGTTGTACAACAGGGGAGAAAACGGCGGTATTTCCGGCATGGTTTATTACGCTACCATGCGCAATGAAACCGATCCCAGGTATGCAGTGGCTGAACCATACGAGCCAGGTATTCCCAATGTAACTGTCAATCTTTATGCGGCAACAACAGACGCGGAAGGCAAGGTGGTTCAGGGGGACCTGATCAACACCGTTGTTACTGACGCATGGGAACATCCTGCAGGCTGTATGGACCCTGACGGGAACCCCGCTGAGAAATGCATAGAAGTTCCCGGCATCTCAAACCAGGTGAGACCCGGTGTGTTTGACGGCGGTTATGCCTTTGAAACTTACTGGGACCCCTATTGCGGGCATCCCAGCGCAGTAGAAAAACCGCTCCCTTCCGGCACATATATCGTGGAAGTGCTCCCGCCTGCGGGATACAAGGTGCTGGATAAGGACGGCTCTACCAATACGGACCAGGGCGACGAATTTGCGGACGCCCCGCTCTTGCGCATGCCACCCCCGCCATATCTTCCCACCACGCCTCCGGATTTTGATATCTGCAAGAAAGTGGTCAATGTTGTCGAGGGAATGAATGCAACAGCGGACTTCTTCCTTTTCACCGATGTCCCAGTTCCAGGCCGCATCGTGGGATTTTTGCTTGACGACGTTAACCTGGAGACCGATCCCGGCTTTATTTACTTCGGTGAAAAAAGAGGCATCCCCAATACTCCGGTAGGTATCCGGGACTTCACCGGCAGGCTGATCACCACGGTCCATTCAGACGTTAACGGCATTTTTGAAGTGCTGCTGCCCTCCACGTATACCCGGAACGTACCCACACCGTCCGGGGTTGTGCCGGGAATGTACCAGATCATCGGCAACGACCCGGGAGATCCGCACAAACCCAATCTCCATTACAACCCCAATTACCAGACTCTAAAGCTGGTTTTTGACGTATGGCCGGGAAAAACGACCTATGCCGACGTGGCTTTATTTCCCATTACGGCTTTTACCGGAACACCCGGAGCACAATTCTCACAGCCGCCACAGTGCGGTTTGCTGAAAGATACGCCTCAAATATTCGGGGTGAGCCGTGTCCACGTAAATGTAACGGCCCCCGGTAACCAGGACCGGACGGTTGACATTATCGGTACTGGATTCGGAAATGCGCCGGGCAAAGTAACACTGAACGGGCAGGAAATAAGCATCCTGGAATGGACTGACCAGAAAATTCAGGCTATTGTGCCGCACGGTTTTGGCGCTGCCGGCCCGGGCCCGGTACAACTGCTGGTAACGAATGCCCAGGGAAAAACAAGTCCGGCGGGAATCACCTTCCATCTCTGCCGGCAAGGTGAATACTGGCCGAATATAGCGGTGGTCAAAAAGGACGGCACTGCCGACTACATCACCATTCAGGAAGCTATCGACAATGAATCGGACGGGACAATTGTCGTTGTGTCGGCTGAAACCTATTACGAAAGCCCCATCCTGTACAAAAACATCAAGCTCCAGGGCGTGGGACCAGGCGGCGTAAGGCCGGATAGTTCGGCCGTGGCCGGATCGGTAATCGACGGACGCTTTTTCCTTTCCTATACCGACCAGTGGCTTGATAAACTGGCCGCTATAGACTTTGACGGGCCGGAACTGGTGCCGCCCGATCAGGTAAAAGAAATCACGAGGGGGCAGGTTTTGACGGTAGTCGCTAAAGCGGGGGCTTTCGGCAACACGTTTAGACCCCAGGTGGACGGTTTTAAAATAACCGGCGCAAGGGGTGAAGACGGCGGCGGCATATACGTCAACGCCCACTGCAGCCACCTGGTTATAAGCAACAACATCATCCAGAGCAATGGCGGCGGTTTCGGCGGTGCGATCACCGTCGGCAGGGCCTACGCAGGGAATAACTACAACGATAATATCCAAATCTACCACAACCGCATCCTCAATAACGGCGGGATCAGCCTAGCCGGCGGGATCGGCGTCTTCAACGGCGCAAGCAACTACGAGATTGCCTACAACGACATTTGCGGCAACTACTCAGCCGAGTACGGAGGAGGCATATCTCATTTTGGTTACAGCCCGGGCGGAAAAATCCACCATAACCGCATCCTTTTTAACGCCTCGTTTGACGAAGGCGCCGGCGTATTCGTGGGCGGGGAAAAGCCTGTCCCGCCGGCATCACTTACGGCCGGATCGGGAGAAGTAGATATTTACAACAACCTTATCCAGGGCAATCTCGCCAACGACGACGGCGGGGGTATCCGGCTGCTGCAGCCTCTGAACTACCGGATCAAGATATATAACAATGTTATTGTCAACAACGTTTCCACCGACCTTGGAGGGGGAATAGCCCTTGATGACGCCTCCAACGTCGTAATAGCCAACAATACCATTGCTAAAAACATTACCACCGCCACGGCAGAGGACAGCGACGGGCTGCCCCACGCTGCCGGGCTGGTAAGCGAATCCAACAGCGCCGCCTTTCAGGCTTACCTTGATGAAAAGAGCCCCGGCTCACCCAATTTCAGCAACCCGGTCCTTTTTAACAATATTTTCTGGGATAACAGGGCAGGCACCTTCAACCAGACCCTCAACGGGGGCAGGGGAGGTATCAGCGGCATCGGCGCTGCCGGGGACCTGCAGCCTGTCAACGTTATGGACCTGGAGGTATTTGGCGTCCCCGCCCTCCTCGAACCCCTGTATTGCAGCCTGTCCCGCCCGTATGGGGGCGGCAGCAGCAACGTTTACGGAGATCCGGCATTTGCCGGTGAATATGATACGGAAGTAACAGTTGTTGCCTTTAACATGGAACCCGACTTCAAGTCGGTCAAAATAGTAACCGCTGTTCCTCAACTGACCGGAGATTACCGCCTCACATCCGGTTCGACCGCAGTCATAGACCGGGGTACTGGTGAAGTCACCAGAGGAGAGGAAACGTTCCAGGCTCCAAAAACAGACTTTGACGGAAACGCCAGGCCGCAGGGCACCGGCTACGACATCGGTGCATACGAGTATCTGCCATTTCCCGGGTCCGGAAAGGAGCAATAATGATGGCCACAATAAAAAGGCGTTTAGGTGCTACAGACGGCTGGATAAACATGCCCGACGGCACCAGCCACTATATATTTGGTTTTGTTGACATAACCGGCGCACCGGAAAATCAAATCTTTCAATACCGGGGCAAAGCCACCTTGCTGGCCCCTTTGCTGGAAGCATACGAAGGCGATGAGGTTTACTTAACCCTGACCAACCTGGGTTTCCCCGGCAGGCCGGATTTAGACGACACCCATACCGTGCACTGGCACGGCTTCCCCAATCAGATTCCTCTCTGGGACGGTGTTCCCGAGGCTTCCATTTCCGTACCGGTAGGCAGGGATTTCACCTATTATTACAAGCTGCTGGACCCCGGCACTTATATCTACCACTGTCACTTCGAGTCTGTGGAACACATTCAGATGGGCATGGTCGGTCCTTTGACGGTGCGCCCCCGGATGGAAAAAGACCTGGGCCGGAAGTTCGCCTATAACGACGAAAACACGGCGTTCGACCGGGAAGCCCTTATTTTCCTGACGGAGCTAGATCCGGTACCGCACCGCCTGGTGGCCGGTGTCCAGGAGTTTGACTGGACGGAGTACCGGCCGGCTTACTGGTTGATCAGCGGGCGAAGCTATCCCGATACGGTCAAGCCGGCGGATGATCCCGGCCTCCCCCGGCAGCCGTTTTCATCGCTTGTTGAGGCTTACGAAGGGGAAAAAATACTGTTGCGCTTTGTAAATTTGGGCTATGAGCAGCACTGCCTTCAGATACTGGGAATCCCTTTAAAAATAGTTGGATTGGACGCCCGGCAACTGCGCGGGTATAACGGTGAAGACATCAGCTATTGGAACGACACCGTCTATATTGCGGCAGGCCAAACGGCAGACGCCATCTTTACCGCACCGCGCCCCGGAATATATCCCCTTTACAACCGCAACCACCATAAAAACACCATAGCCGGGACGGCATTTGGCGGCATGGTTACGGAAATACGGGTCTTGCCAAGACCTTAATATCTTTAAAAAGTTGCAATTCTTTTAGCCGCCGGTCAAAAATGTTCAGTAAAAACCAAGGAGAGAATGAAATGCCTGTGATAAGCCTTTGGGCAAAAGACGGTTACTTAAATATCCCTGACGGAAACAGCATCTATTTCTGGGGTTTTGCCAAAAGCGAAGCCGGGTCTGCCCAATTGCCGGGGCCCAATATTATTGTAAAACAGGGAGAAACAGTTACCGTCAACCTGTACAATACACTGCCCGAACCGGTCTCGGTTTTTTTCCCCGGCCAGCAGGGTGTCACAGCCGGGGGACAGCCTGTAAAGCCCCAGTACCTTGACGGGCGTTTGCTGTCCTTTGTCAATCATGCTATGCCGGGGGAGGCAGTCTCATATACTTTTACGCCGTCCCACCCTGGAACCTATATTTACGAAAGCGGGACCAACCCGCCCAAACAGGTCCCCATGGGGTTGTACGGGGGGCTGGTGGTGCGGCCTGCGGATTTCGATCCCGATGTAAAAGAATTAAAAACAGCTTACGGTGCCGGGACGGACACGGAATTTGACCGGGAATACTTGCTGATAACAGGCGAAATTGACCCTTGCCTGCACCAGGCAGTTGAAAACGGCAAGCCGTACCTAGTCAGCAAATACCGGCCCCGCTACTGGACGCTGAACGGACGCTGCTCACCCGACACCATGTTAATGGACCGGCCGGACTATCTTCCCCACCAGCCATACGGTTCTATGGTGATG
>Ga0116192_1001205_pt1 | contig 18454 bp, 16 predicted proteins | sample AD_UKC113_MetaG_FD_89876 | JGI IMG/M metagenome (GOLD analysis project Ga0116192, IMG submission 89876) | Active sludge microbial communities of municipal wastewater-treating anaerobic digesters from Hong Kong - AD_UKC113_MetaG | ecosystem: Engineered > Bioreactor > Anaerobic > Digestate... | reverse complement strand
GGAGTAGCCCCACAAATGGCAGAAGGCCTTGTTCCAAAGGAGAACAAGGCCTTCGCAGACTACCTGTACACAGCGCCTTACTTCAATGTCACCAGCTGGTAGTGTCGTGTGCCCAGACCGATTTCCTCGCCATGGACCAGCTGCGACTCCCAGTCCGTGTCCTCGTGCACACGGGCGAACTTGTCGCCGCCTTTGTACTGCTTGTCGCCGAGAACGCTGTTCTGTTGAGCTGCAGCGCTGTTGACCAGGTCAACGCATGCCTGGTCCAGGGCGACAGGGTCGAAGCTTGCCGCGATGCCGATATCCGGAACAATGGCAGCATCATTGACGACCCAGCAATCGCAATTCGGGCTGACGTTCATGATGAAGCTCACATGGAAGGACGGCTTGTCCCGCAGAACAGCATAGGCGTACTCCGCAATCTTCTCGTTGAGCGCCTCGTTGGTACCATGAAACACCGGTTTGGCGGCGTCATACATGCACACGGCGACGCACTGCCCACAGCCGATGCACAGTGAGTAGTTGATGGACGCCTTGTGATCCCCGTCCCACGAGATAGCCCCCCGGGGACACGAGCGCAGGCATGTTCCGCACCCAATGCACCTGGCCTTGTCGATACGGGGCTTGGACTCAGAGTGCATCTGCATCTTGCCCCCGCGCGACCCGCTCCCCATGCCGATATTCTTGAGAGTGCCACCAAAGCCGGCCTGATCATGCCCCTTGAAGTGTGTGAGCGATATGATGATGTCCGCATCGGCGATGGCCGCCCCGATTTTCGCCGTTTCGCAGCGCTTGAGGTGAATAGGGATCTCACGGTAGTCCGTTCCCTTGAGACCGTCTGCAATGATGACGTCGGCGCCTACGGCGATTCGGTTGAACCCGTTCTCCTGCGCTGACTGGAGATGGTCAACGGCGTTTGAGCGGCCTCCTTTGTAGAGCGTGTTGCAGTCCGTCAGAAACGGCCTGCCTCCCAGATCGCGGATCAGCCGTACCACCCTTGCTGCGTAATTTGGCCGAAGGTACGCAAGGTTGCCAGGTTCCCCCAGATGCATCTTTATCGCGACAAACTTGTCCTTGAAATCGATGTTCCCGACCCCGGCGGCCCTCATGACAGCTTCCGTCTTGTCCAGCAGCCCATGCCCGGGACGCGTGCGCATGTCGGTGAACCAGACCTTCGACAACTGGTCCCTTCTTGTCACATCGTCGTTCACAGGCCGTTGTTCAGCATCGGTTCTTCTCATGGATCCTCCTGATTAGGCGCAACTGCTCTGGTCATTATACTACCGGCCTGCGCGCATGCAGCCGCGCGCGCTCTTGACTTTTTTCGTGGCTCAACAAAACTGCACTATGGATACATTCCCTGTTGTGTTGTCTGGTCGCATTCGTGGGTTCAGATGCCCCGTTGGTCTATCTTCTGGAGGACTGTCCGTCACCAGCGTCTTGGTCACACGCTGCACCGTTTTGTCAAGACCGAATCTATAGCCGTAGAGGAGACAACATGCGAAGGATTCTCAGCAGTATTCTCGTCTGTGCACTCGTGTTCACGCTTGGAACCGGTTGTTCATCGACCGCCCAGAAACCTGCAGAGCAGGTCGTCAACCTTGGCGGTATTCAACCCATGACGGGGGGAGCCGCAACATTCGGTGCGTCCGGGAAAAACGGAGCCGAAATGGCCGTGGAAGAGTTCAATGCCGCGGGCGGAGCGATGGTCGGTGGCATCAAGACGACGGTCAACTACATCAATGAGGACGATGCAGGTTCTCCGGAAGTCGGAGCCAGTGCCGCGCAGAAGCTCATCAACCAGGACAAGGTTATCGCCATATCAGGTCCTCTCATGAGCAAGGTATCGCTTGCCGTGGCGCCCATCTGCCAGGAGCGCGGTATTCCGATGGTGTCCAACGGCTCCACGGCGGTCAGCGTCACCGGTGTAGGGGATTACATCTTCCGCGCCTGCTTCATTGACTCCTTCCAGGGCACTATCATGGCCAGCTATGTCTGGGACACCCTGCATCTCAAGACGGCCGCAGTCCTCTACGACAACGGGAACGACTACAACAAGGGCCTTGCGGAAAGCTTCAGGAAGGTGTTCGAGCAAAAAGGCGGCAAGGTTGTTGCCTTCGAGGCATTCACGGACGAGGACAAGACCGTGGATTACAAGCCACAGCTCACGAAGATAAAGGCTGCGAACCCAGAGTTCTTGTATCTGCCCAACTACTACGCCTCTGCTGCGACCACTCTGAAGCAGGCGCGCGAGATGGGTCTCGCCGTTCCTGCTGGAGGTGGCGACGGCTGGGATTCTCCCGACCTTGTCAAGATCGGAGGGTCTGCCGTCGAGGGTGGCGTGTTCTCAAACCACTTCTGCAAGGATGATCCCAGCCCCGTCGTTCAGTCGTTTGTCAAGAAGTACACCGAGAAGTATGGCATGGCCCCGGATGCACTGGCAGCCCTAGCCTATGATGCAACAGGCTTGATCCTCGATGCGTTCAAGCGGGCAGGCTCGACACAGGGGTCCGCGATCAGAGACGCACTGAAGGATACCAGCTTCTCTGGCGTTGGCGGCACCTACCACTTTGACGCGAACCGGAATCCTGTGAAGATAGGATACATTCTGGGTATCAAAGACGGCCAGCAGGTCTTCGTGGCAACCGTGAACCCTTAGCACGAGCGGGAACCATGGCGCGGCGGCACTTAAGACAAGTGCCGCCGCTGGATCATGCCCAGGACGCTGCCTTCGCCTTCACCATCACACGTCCGTGCGACATGGCCTTGACTTTCCCTTTCTGACCCCCTATAGTGTGCCATGGCAGTTCAATGCGCACGACCAACCTTGCATACTCTTTCCCGCCGCAGTCATAGCGGCACGCATCCTTTCCAGATGGTCATGCGCTGAAGGCTGTACCCGTCCATCCGGGGCAGCCTTCTCCGCTTCCCGCCTAGTACTGTTGGCGGGATTTCTCATCCCTGCACGTTCCGGCGCATGGTCTGCCATACCATATCCACACTCTGGAAAGGAGACGTCATGAGAAGATCCATAGCTGTTCTGCTTGTCCTACTTGTCTGTATCGGTCTTGTCGCACAAGGCTGTCAGGTAACCGGATCCAAGGCATCTGACCGTGTCCTGACTCTCGGAGGCATTTTCCCCGTTACCGGAAGTTCTGCCGTCTACGGCGTCAACAGCAGGAATGCCATGACGATGGCGGTGGATGCGTTCAACGCAGAGGGAGGGGCCACTGTTGATGGCGAACATGTCACTGTCAAGGCTGTTGTCGAGGACGACACGGGCTCGCCCGAGGTGGGGGCCAGCGCCGCACAGAAACTTATCAACCAGGACCACGCAATAGGCCTTATTGGCGCAGTCATGAGCAAGGTGAGCCTGGCATTCGCCCCAATCGCGCAGAAGGCTGGCGTACCACAGATTGCCACTATCTCGACGGCCACGGAAGTCACCCTGGTGGGCGACTACATCTTCCGTGTATGCTTTACCGACCCCTTTCAGGGACGGGTCATGGCAGATTTTGTCTGGAACAATCTGAAGCTCAAGACAGCGGCCGTGCTCTTTGACAATGGCAACGATTACAACAAAGGACTGGCAGAGGTATTTCGTTCACGTTTTGAGGAACTCGGCGGCAAGGTCGTGTCATGGCAGGCATTCACAGATGCTGACAAGACGATCGACTACCGTCCACAGCTGACGAACATCAAGGCAGCAAACCCGGAGTTCCTGTATCTGCCCAACTACTTCATGTCCGCGACCACCTGCCTCAGGCAGGCGCGCGAAATGGGGATCAGCATCCCCGCCGGCGGCGGTGACGGGTGGGGCTCGCCCGAACTCATCAAACTCGGCGGCACTGCAGTGGAAGGTTGCTATTTCTCTGACCATGTGTCGCTGGATGATCCGCGTCCGGAGGTGCAGAACTTCGTCACCTCGTACAAAGACCTGTATGGCGACCTGCCGGATGCAACAGCGATTCTGACGTATGACGCCACGAAGCTGTTTCTTCAGGCCCTCAAGACAGCCGGAACGGCCACCGGGTCGGTTCTGCGTGACACCATTCGAGACATGACCTTCCATGGTGTATCGGGGACCATAACGTTCGACAGCGACCGCAATCCGGTCAAGTCTGCGGTCATTATCCAGGTGAAGGATGGCGCCTTCAAGTATCTGACCACGATCGAACCATAGCAAGGCCCACGCGCCGGGGGCAGGCAGGTTTGTTTCCTGCACTCTCTCCAAGTGGAAAGCAGCCAGGAGTCCACGGCCGAACCACAGTCTGGGTCCGCATGCGGGCCGCTCCCTCGAGCGGCCCGCCTACAGTCAACATGGCGACATCACAGGACGTGTCCCCGCGTGCTCTTGACAATTCTTTCACGGTTGTGATAGTATGCGGAAGAAGGGTTGAGCATTCAAATCATGCGGGTAACAGTGGAAGGAACAGATACGCACCTGCTGGGGTGCTGAATGGACGCTATCCAAGCCTTGCGTCCAGTGCCTGGATTGATGTCATGAAGATGGTTCGTTGGCACCGCCGCCTGTGCATGGATCCCCTGGAGTGTTGCAGCGCTCCATTCTGGGATCCTGGCGGGGACTTGGTTCCGACTCCCTTCGCGTCGAGCCACGCTTCCTCAAGACCCCGGGCTGCACCCTCGGCTTGCACCAACCGTTCCCTCTTGACTTTTCTGGTCCGTCTGCAAGAATGGCTTATGGTCATTCGAACGTTTCCCTCCTTGGTCTCATTCGTGGATTTGCCACACCCATCCGCTCTGCACGTGCGGCTTGCCCCCGATACCTGCACATTGGACCCGCCGGGCCCTGCAGTTCCCGGGCTTCTTCCTGGGAAGAGACCCAAGCTCTTCCTGCCCATCGACGAACAAGGACCTTGCTCTGAGCTTGCTGCGAGGTCTTTTTGCTATCTTGGGAGGGAGGTGCAGCCAGGACCGCAAGCCTGACATGCCATTTGTTTTGCAGCACTCACACTCATTTCGCTAAAGGAGAGGAGAAACTATGAGAAGAATGCTTGCGATTTTCCTTGTCTGCGCCCTTGTTGTCGGTGTCGCCGCCGGATGCTCGAGCACCGGGGGAACCCCGAAAGAAAAAGTCATCAATGTCGGCAGTGTCTGCTGCATGACTGGTGGTTCTGCCACCTTTGGTAAATCGAGCAGCAACGCCATCGCCATGGCCATCGAGGAATTCAACGCTGCCGGTGGAGCTACCATTGATGGCGTCAAGACGACCATCAACTATATCAACGAGGATGACGCCGGCTCTCCCGAGGTCGGCGCAAGCGCAGCCCAGAAGCTCATCAACCAGGACAAGGTCGTCGGGATTATTGGCGCCATCATGAGCAAGGTCTCCCTGGCGGTGGCACCCATCTGCCAGGACAACAAGGTTCCCATGATCTCGCCAACCTCAACCAACCCGAAGGTCACTCTTGTCGGCGACTATATATTCCGCGCGTGCTTCATCGACCCGTTCCAGGGAACCGCCATGGCCAACTATGTCTGGAACGACATGAAGCTCAAGACCGCCGCTGTACTGTATGACAATGGCAACGACTACACGAAGGGCCTTGCCGAAAACTTCAAGGCCAGCTTCGAGAAGAATGGTGGAAAGATCGTTTCGTATGAAGCCTTCACCGATGAGGACAAGACCGTCGACTACAAGCCGCAGCTTACGAAGATCAAGGCGACCAATCCCGAGTTCCTGTACCTGCCTGGCTACTATGCTTCTGATGCCCTTGTCTGCAAGCAGGCACGCGAGATGGGTCTGAACGTCCCCGTGGGTGGCGGTGATGGCTGGGATTCGCCAGACCTCGTCAAGATCGGCGGCACCGCCGTGGAAGGCGCGATTTTCACCAACCACTTCTCCAAGGATGACCCGAGCCCGAAGGTCCAGGCCTTTGTCACCCAGTACAAGGCGAAGTACGGAGAGACACCAGATGGATTTGCCGCTCTGTCCTACGACGCCACTGGATTGCTGCTCGACGCTTTGAAGACATCTGGTTCAACGGACAGCGCAACCCTTCGCAACGCCCTTCAGAACACGACCTTCTCGGGTATCGCTGGAGCCTACAAGTTCAACGAGAACCGCGACCCCATCAAGGCGGCGTACATTCTTCAAATCAAGAACGGTCAGCAGACGTATCTGGCAACAGTAAATCCGTAATGGTGTGAGGCATCTCGGCACCGCGCCGTTCCCACGGGACACGCGGTGCCGGCAGCTGGAGGAGAAAACATGGGCCAGTTCCTGCAACAACTCATCAACGGAATACAAATTGGAAGCATCTATGCCCTGATCGCTCTGGGCTATACGATGGTATACAGCATTCTCCGGCTTATCAACTTCGCCCATGCGGACATCTTCATGGTCGGAGCCTATATGGGATTCTTCCTGGCACCTGTCATGACAAAGGTGTTCGGTAGTGCCTTTGTTCCGACGATTGTTGGCGCCATGGTCGTCACCGGGTTGCTGGGGTTTGTCATGGAGAAACTGGTGTACCGACCGCTGCGCTACAAGTCAAAGCTGTCGGCTCTGATTACTGCACTTGGCGTATCCATGTTCCTCGAGAACTTCTGCTCGCTGCCGTTCGTATTCGGGCCGACCTTCCGCAAGTTTCCCGACCTGATTGTCACCAAGCAGATCAAGATTCCTGGCAGCCTGGGGTTGTCCGTGTCTAACGTGCTGCTGCTGGACGTCGGCGTATCCGTACTGTTGATGCTGCTCTTGTTCTGGTTCGTCAACAAGACACTGGTGGGAAAGCAGATGCGTGCCGTCGCGTTCGACAAGGCGACGGCCAGTCTCATGGGAATCAACCTCGACGTTGTCATTAGTACCGCGTTCCTTATCGGACCTGCGCTGGCCGGCGCCGCAGGTGTCCTCTACGGAACGACGTACGGGATGCTTGCATCCCCCTTCCTGGGGACTTGGCCCGGCATCAAGGCCTTCATTGCCGCGGTCCTGGGTGGCATCGGGAACATCCCCGGCGCTGTCCTAGGAGCCTACATCATGGGCATTTCGGAAGCATTCGCGACGTCTGTCGATTCTAATCTGGGCTATGGTATAGCCTTCGCCATTCTCGTTGGCATCCTGCTGATCCGGCCGAGTGGCCTCCTGGGCACGTTTACGCCCGAGAAGGTGTGAGATGCGCTTCCTTCGTTCACATCGCACGCTGGCAACTATCTTGGTCTTTGTGCTTGCGTACGTCGTCATCAAGGTGTTGAGCACGGTGCCGCTGGTCGGTGGGCAACCCCTCATGAACAGATACTATGTCCAGTTGCTTGCGCTCGTCGGCATCAACATCGTCATGACCGTGAGCCTTGGCATGGTCAATGGCTTCACTGGACAGTTTTCCATCGGACATGCTGGCTTCATGGCAGTGGGCGCATATACGTCCGCACTGATCACGACGGTCTGGCTGCACGTTGGTACTTCCAACCCGTGGGTTGGCTACCCCGTCTTCGTCCTCGCCATCATTGCAGGAGGCGTTGTTGCCGCAGGCGCTGGATACCTCGTCGGCGCCCCGTCCCTGCGCCTCAAGGGAGACTACCTTGCTATCGTGACCCTGTCTGCCAATGAGCTTATTCGGACGGTCATCCGCGTCACCCCGGTCCTGGGAGGGCCGCGTGGACTGGGAGGCATTCCCAGGTTCACGAACCTCGAGGTCATTTTCGTCTTTACCATTGTCAGCGTCGTCTTGATGCGCAACTATGTCTTCTCCTCGCACGGCCGTTCCATGAAGGCCGTACGAGACTCGGAGATTGCGGCTGAAGCGTCAGGTATCAACACGACACAGCAGAAGGTGTTGGTCTTCGTGTTCTCGGCCTTCTTTGCGGGAATCTCCGGTGGCGTGTTTGCCCACCTGCTTCAGTTCATTCACCCGGACAACTTCAGCTTTGTCAAGTCGCTCGAATACCTGATCTACCTGTACGTGGGCGGATCCATGTCGCTCAGCGGGGCCATCGTCGGGCCCGCCATCTTCACGCTGCTCCCTGAACTCCTTCGGAACCTGCAGCAGTGGCGTCTGGTTGTGTACCCTCTGGTTCTCATCCTGACCATGATTTTCCGGACGGAGGGAATCATGGGGCTCAAGGAATTCAGCTTCATTCTGATTCCTCAGCGTCAGCAAAAGGGGGCAGATGCATAATGGCACTCCTTGAGATCGAGCACCTTACCGAGTTTTTCGGGGGCCTGCGTGCCGTATCCGACTTCAACATCCGCCTGGAGCATGGGGAAATCGTAGGACTCATCGGGCCAAACGGTGCGGGAAAGACTACAGTTTTCAACGTCATCACCGGCGTCTACCGTCCCACCCAGGGTACGATTGTGTTCGACGGGCGAAGCATTGTCGGCAAGAAGACACATCAGATTACGCAACTGGGCATAGCGCGCACATTCCAGACCATCAGATTGTTCAGCCAGTCGAGCGTCATCGACAACATCAAGATAGCGTATCACTTCCGAATGCCGTACGGCAACATGGACTCGTTCCTGCACACCCGCAAATACTGGGAGGGCGAGCGGATGGTCGACGACTACGCTATCGACTTGCTGCGCATTTTCCATCTGGACCAGCAGGCAGACAACGTGTCCGGTTCGCTGCCCTACGGCGCTCAGCGCCGTCTCGAGATCGCCCGTGCACTGGCCACGAAACCGAAGTTGCTGATCCTCGACGAACCAGCGGCGGGCATGAACCCGGCCGAAGCCGACGAACTGATGACGATGATCCGCTGGCTGCGTGACCAGTTTGATCTCACCATCCTGCTCATCGAACACCAGATGAGAGTTGTCATGGGCGTCTGCGAGCGCATCAAGGTTATGGATTTTGGAGAAACCATCTGCGAAGGCGTACCAGAATACGTACGCAACGACCCCCGGGTCTGCGAAGCATACCTTGGAAAGGGGGCCTGACATGCTGCTCGACGTTCAGAACATCAACGTGTACTACGGTTCCATTCATGCACTCAAGGACGTTTCCTTCACCGTGGAGAAGGGGGAGATTGTCACCATCATCGGGGCCAACGGTGCCGGCAAGTCCACGACTCTTCGTGCACTCTCGGGTATCCTCCGGTCATCCACGGGTGCCATCGTGTATGACGGTCACGACATTACACACACGCCACCGCATCTCATTGCGCGCATGGGTATCTCCCACGTGCCAGAGGGGCGCGGTATCTTTGGAAATCTTACGGTTCAGGAGAACCTGGACGTTGCCCTCTCTTCTGTCAAAGACAAGAAGACCGCGGGTCCCAACCAGGACAAGGTCTTTGGCCTGTTCCCTCGGCTGAAGGAACGGCGCAAGCAGATCGCAGGAACACTGTCCGGGGGTGAGCAGCAGATGCTTGCCGTCGGCCGTGGTCTCATGCAGAACAACCCATTCATGCTGCTCGATGAACCTTCCATGGGACTGTCGCCTGTCCTGGTCGAAGAGATTTTCGGCATCATCACCGAGATCAACCACCTGGGAAAAACCATCCTGCTGGTCGAGCAGAACGCTACAAAGGCGCTCTCGATCGCGAGCCGTGGGTACGTTCTGGAGACGGGAAGCCTGGTTCTTTCAGGCACGTCAAGCGAACTCCAGAGCAACCCCGACGTGAAGAAAGCCTACCTGGGCGGCTAGGAACCGCCACTCCTCCTCACTGTTCCCGTCAGCGGAATGCCCGCTGACGGGAACATGGTGTTCCTCTATTCAGCTTGCTCCATTTCTGCAGTGTAGGCTCCAGCCCGGGCAGCGCTGTTGCACATGGCCCGATGGTGGAACGCCTTCTGAGCCGCACCGACGTTTGCCTCATCGCCGTGCCAGATCGTCAACGCAGGTTCCTGCAGCGCGCGCCCGTAGGAGTAGCTGAGCTCCCATGGGTGCGGTCCCATCTTGTTCATCGCGTTGAGATGGGCAGTAGCCACTTCGGATGACTGTCCCCCTGACAGGAACACGATGCCGGGAACGGCCGCCGGCACAGTACGGCGCAAGGTTCGCACGGTGGCTTCTGCAACTTCCTCCACGCCCGCCTGCCGAACACACGCCTTGCCCGAAATGACCATGCTCGGCTTGAGCAGCATACCCTCGAGCAGGACACCCTGACGGGCAAGCTCCTTGAAGACGCTCCCCAGGACGCGTGTCGTGACAACCTCGCACTGTTCCTGGTCGTGATCTCCGTCCATGAGCACTTCGGGCTCGACGATGGGAACCAGTCCCGCTTCCTGAGCCAGCGCGGCATAGCGCGCCAGGTCATGCGCATTGGCTGCAACGCAGGCCTGCGTCGGAATGCCGGCCCCGATCGTAATGACTGCACGCCACTTCGTGAACTGTGCCCCCATGGAGCGATACTCGGCAAGACGCTCACGAAGGCCATCCAGCCCCTGCGTGACCTTCTCGGCCGGATGCAGGGCCATGTCGGTCGTTCCTGTGTCTACCTTGATGCCCGGAATAATGCCGCGTTCAGCAAGCAACTTCGGGAACAGTGTTCCCCCCAGCGACTCCTGACGGATTGTCTCGTCAAACAGAATCACGCCCGAGATGTACTCTTCGATGCCGGGCGTAGTAAACAGCATGTCCCGGTACATCCTGTGTGTTTCTGCCGTGGAGGGTATGCCCAGCTTGGCAAAACGCTTGCCAATAGTCCCGATGCTCTCGTCTGCTGCCAGGATTCCTTTACGAGGTGCCACAAGAGTCTTTGCCGTCTCTCTCAGTTCACGTTCGTACGTCATCTCATCCTCCTTGTCCGTTCACCTGCGCTGCACTTCCGACGTCAATCATCACTCGTCCGCCTCCAGCGACTCATCGTCCTCCCCGCCGCCCAGCTCTGCTGCCTGGCTGCGCATCTTCTCGGCAAGGTCCGTCTTTCCCTGCTCCTCGTAGGCCTCGCTCAATTCCCACAGGAGCTGCTGGCGGAGTTCGAGGTCTGGCGTCAGCGCCTCCAGTTCCAGTGCCTGCAGGAACACCTGGACAGCCTGTTCGTAGTCCCCTTCCAGCGCATCAGCATCGCCCATGGTCTGCAGGGCGCGCGCCCTAAACAGTGTGTCGCCCAGTTCTTCTCCCAGCGTCTTCCCTTGACTGGCGAGCGTGCGTGCCGTGCCGGCGTCTCCCTGAGCAATGGCTACCTGGCTCATGACAAGCAGCGCATCGGCTTCAAGCTCCCGGTTGCCCATGGCCTGCGCCGTCGCATGTGCCAGCTCAAAGTAGTGCATCGCCCGCTCCCACTCTTCCAGCTCTGTGTACATGCCACCCAGATCGCTGGCAAAGTGGAGCGTGAGTTCGGGTTCCGGCTGCAGGGTTGCCGCAAGGGCCTCCGCCTTCAGAGAATAGGAAACACCCCGTTCCAGTTCGCCCAGCATCCCGTACAGCGGTCCCATGTTGACATAGGCGCGCACCAGCCCGGGAGTGTCATGCGCTTCCTCGTACAGTTCTGCGGCTCTCTCCAGCAATGCCAGGGCAGGCTTGAATTCACCCTCCTCAGCGAGGTCCACCGCCGTGTCCAGCAGATGTTCCCCTTGGGAAACACCGGCGGGACATGCCTGTTCCACCTGGCGGACAAACCCTGCCGGGCTGCTCTTGAAGGCACGAATCAGGTTGCTATTCTGGCGTCCCTCGTCGGACTTGCCTGTGTGTTCCATCGGTCGTCTCCTGTGTCCCTCATCTTCCGCTGCAGAGTCCATCGCGTTCCCTGAAATCCCTGCAGCACCTAGGTACCACGCACAGTATAGCGAGGCTGCCCGGTCCTGTGCATGAACGGGGCGCCGGTACCCGCCCACAATCGTGATGGACCGCCGCCTGGGTCGCCATCACGGTATGCCGTGTTCCTCCCGCCAGCAGCACGGCTATACTGCTATCGTACTCTCAGGAGGAGCCAATGGAGTCTGTCCGTGAAACAATGGCAGGAGCCACGGTCACCCGCATGCCCGTCGGTCCACTGCTCACCAACTGCTACGTCGTACAGTCAGGCACCGAACTCATGCTCGTCGACCCTGGCATGACAACCAACCGCGAGCTTGAGTGGGTGGCCACGACGATTGAAGGAGCCAACGCACGCCTGCGCTGGGTCGTCTGCACGCACGGCCATGTGGACCACGTGGCAGGCGTCGACGCGGTCATGGCACGATTCCCCGAGGCCACCCTTGTCATGAACCCAAGGGAGGCGCTGCTCGCAAGGGACCCCGCTGCAAGCTACGCAGCCCAGCTCGGCTCGACGTTCTCCATGAAAGCGCAGGCCGCTCCGCTCGCGGCCGGCCAGGACCTGCCGCTTGGGCACGTTTTTTACCGTGTCGCGATGATCGAAGGACACACGCCGGCGAGCACTGTTCTCATTGCGACCGACCATGCGTTTGTGGGAGACACACTCTTTGCAGGAAGTGTCGGACGTACGCCAGACCAAGAGGGACTTGAACAGCTGCTCGCAGGCATCCGGGCCACGCTCATGACCCTGCCGCCGGCAACGCGTATCTTCCCCGGCCATGGTGAGCCGACCAGCGTCAGCGCCGAACTCAGCGAAAACCCGTGGTTGTAGCTAGGCACTGCCCGGGGGCCAGTCTGGTACGTACCACCGGGGCCATTTCGTGATACCATAGGCACAGCATGCGCACGATGGGGAGGTTGGTATGGTAGATGTGATCGTTATTGGTGGAGGACCTGGAGGCTACGTGGCCGCGATTAAGGCCGCCCAGCTGGGATTGTCCGTCGCACTCGCTGAGCAGGCGGCCATGGGCGGCACCTGCACGAACGCCGGCTGTATACCGACCAAGACAATGCTTGCCAGCAGCAGACTGCTGACGCGCATGCAGGAGGCGCAGAAGTTTGGGCTCCACGCTGAGGCTGTCGCGCTCGACTTCGCAGGCGTCATGACTCGCAAGGACCAAGTGGTTCTTCGCCTGCGCAAGGGCATCGAGTACCTCATGAAGAAGAACAGGATTCAGGTCTACCCAAGTCACGCTACCCTCAAGGACGCGACACACGTTCTCCTCGATGCTACCGGCGAGGTGGTCGAAGCCAGAAACATCATCCTCGCAACGGGCAGTGCCCCAGCCAGGTTTCCGCCCTTCACCGACCCAGGCATCTGGACAAGTGATGACGTGTTCGGCATTGTTCAGCAGCCAGCGAGCCTTGTCATCATCGGGGGCGGGGTCATTGGCGTCGAAATGGCCACGTTCTTTAGCGCCATTGGCACCGAGGTCACCATCGTCGAGCTCATGCCGCACATTCTCCCCACTGAGGATGAGGACATCGCACAGGCCCTCACAGCAACGCTCAAGAAGCACGGTGTCCGCATCGTGACCAGTGCCAGAACCCGGACGGTCGTGACAGAGGAGGAAGGGTACCGCCTCACGCTTGACGTGAACGGCGAAACCCAGGAAGTACGCGGGCAACATGTGCTTCTGTCTATCGGGCGCAAGGCAGTACTCGGCCCTGAGCTTGCTGCACTTGGCATTGCGACGTCTTCCAAGGGCATCGTGGTCGATGACCATATGCGTACCAGCCTTCCAGGCGTCTACGCCGTAGGTGACGTGAAAGGCACCTTCATGCTGGCACATGTCGCCGAAAAAGAGGGGGTCGTCGCGGCAGAGAACATCGCAGGTCGCGACAGTCACATGTCGTACGCAGCTGTGCCGTCCGTCGTCTTCACCGACCCTGAAATCAGCGTCGTGGGCAAGCGGGAGGGGGAACTGCGCGCGGAGGGCACCCCGTACAAGGTCGGGACATTCCCCGTGAGCGCAAGTGGCAAAGCGCGCACCATGGAGGAGAGCATCGGGTTCGCGAAGGTCCTGGTGCACGCCGAAACACACCAAGTTCTTGGCGTCGCCCTCTACTGCTCGGAGGCGACCGACCTGGTCATGGAGCCGGTCCTTGCCGTGGAGCTGGGCCTGACCGCAGAGCAACTGCTGGAAGCCATCCACCCCCATCCCACGATGACCGAGATGCTGCTGGAAGCCACCGAGGCGTCGATCGGCCTGCCCCTGCAGATGTAACACACCGCCGCCAGGCCGGTGAATGTTACAGATTGGACCAGTCCCCGGGATGTTACAGGCGACGGCCGCGCTCTGCGTGAAGCAGCAGGAGAAGCTGATGCTCGGCCGCGCCTGATGCATCGTCGGTAAAGCGTATGCTGTACACCTGCCATGCAAGGTCCTCGAGGCGTCCGGTCGGATCCCGGCGGCGTGCGAGCTCGAGCAGGGTTTCGCCAGGCCGCCGCCGCTCCCCGGCGAGTTCCTCGAACGCCGCTGCCACGCGTCCATGGCGCCTGTCGGGCAAATGTCTCAGGACGATGACAATGAGGAGTGGCGCCGCAGTCGCGCCAGCCAGGAAGCGCCAGTTCCGAACAAGCCTCGTTGCAGCGGCACGAAGTCCTTCAACGGCATGCGCAATGGCACCGCCCATGCCTCCAAAGAATGTGCTCAGGCTCCTTGCAGCTTCCAGCTGTGCGCTCAGATCATAGGTAATGACAGCGCGGTACCAGACCATCCGAAGACTGTCGAGGAGGTCTGCCCGCTGAGAAACCTCCTGAAATGAGGCAGGAGTCGGATCGTAGCGCAGCCAGGTAGTTCCGTCCAGCACCTCGACCCATGTGTGCGCGTCGCTCGCCCGAACAATGAGGTACCCGGATGTACTGTTCCACTCGGTGGCGACAAACCCGGAAACGAGCCGGCACGGGACGCCCTCGCTGCGCAGGAGCAGCGCCATCGCCGTCGCGAAGTGCTCGCAGTATCCGGTCCTGTTGTCCACGACGAAGTCCTCCACGGACGTGGCTGTCGGGTTCAGCGAGTAGACGTAGTTGTCCGTCAGATATGCCTGAACGGCACTGGCCTTCTCCCGCACCGTCGCTCCCTGCGCAGCATGCAAGGCAATGTTCTTGAACGCCTGTGACAACGGGGGCACCTGCAGGTAGCGCGCCGGGTCAGTTGGCTGGCTGGACTCGAAGGCGCCCCCTCCGTCCAGCGAACCCACATCATACCGCAGGGTCTTGTACACCGGCGTCTGCAGCAGGATGTTGCCCTCATCGTCGCGTCGGAGCTGCTGAAACAGACCCCGGACACTCACAACCCGCTCCAGGCCAAACAGCACATCGGTTCCCGTCGGTTCCAGGTACACGGTCGTGAACCTGTCAGGGGACCCGTCCCCCACCTCGAACATGTCCAGGCCGTTCAGCGCATAGAGTGGCTCGGGGCGACCTGTTCCTACCAGCCACTGCCTTCCCGTGAACGTGGTATAGCGCAGTCCGGATATGTAGGCAGGCAGGGGAACCCTCTCGCCAGCGGTCAGCGGTTCGATCCTCATCACAATGGTGTGGTCCTGCTCGACTGCTCCCGGCGTTATCGTGACGTCGCGTGAGAAACCTGTGGTCTGCGCTACGAGAGCTGGACTTCCCCGACTTGTACCCAACGCGAGCCGCGGCAGGGCGAAGAAGAGAAGACCCGCCACGATGAACGAGAGGACCGTACCAGCCAGAATCGTCCCATAGAATCCACCGCTGAGGCGTGGAATGCGATCCGGGAACTGGGCTACGATGAGCAGCAGTGTTGCCGTGAAAAACTCAGCAACAAGCAGAACACCGAACGCAAGAGAAATGGAACCAGCTGCGGACAGTACCGTGATGAAGAGGGCGATGAGCACCTGTCCCTGCTGGTCGCGTGCGTTCTCGGTGAGCACGAATCTCGACAGCAGCGCCACGAGCATCGACTGAGCCAGCAACCCGAAAAGCTGGGTGCCGAGGATGGCCAGCGTCAGGAACCAGGCAAGCGGCAGCGCCTCGACCGCGTGGCGCACCCAGCGCCCGCGCACCCGTCCTGCAAGAAGAAGCGCAACGACAAACCCCAGCGCGTACAATCCATACCATGGTTCAGCAAGTGCCAGGAAGCCCGTGGCAACCAGGCCAAGTACAAAACCCAGCAGTGTGCGCAGATCGGGTCGCCTCATGCACCCTCCTGCAGCAGCACAATGTCCTCCGCGGTCACGCTGTGCCTGGGGCGCGGCGATGGACTTCCCGGGGACGGCTGCACATCAGCCAGCAGTTCCATCGCCTCCTGCCATGCCCGGCGGTCCCGCCCATGCACAAACTGGCCCGGGAGGGCAAGAGCCAGTGCATCGCCGGCCTCGAAGGCCTGCGTGAGGGCGCTTGCAACCTTGGTTACGGCGGTCTCGAAGGCAGCGTCGTCCGGCCACGCCGAACGCGCAGTCTCAAGGTACACCACGGTTTCGCGCAGGTAGCGTGCTTCACGCTCGACCACGTAGGGCATGCCACTGCGCGCCCATGCCTTCCAGTCAATGGAACGCGCGTCGTCTCCGGCCCGGTACCTGCGCAGTGAGAAGAAGTCCCCGTCTCCGCCTGCCCGCGACTGTTCCAGCCTGTGCTCTCCTTCGCCAGTCTGAACCCGCACCTCAACAGGCCGCACGGCCGGGTAGACGACAAGTTCACCTGCCGCCGCGAGCTCGCGACGCATCTCGACGATGCCAAACGGAAACGCGGACGACAGCGTCACCGTTGCACCAGTGATGCGTCCACGCCTGGGGACAGTGAACGTACTGGTCAGCTCCTGCCCCGTGCCGCCTGGAATATACGGCACTTCGACAACGCTGGTCGTGACGTCCAGGCGTGGTTGAACCTGCGCGAAGAACAGAGGAAACCGGCCAGCCGCCCGCACATGCAGAACAAGCACCGACGGCTGCCCTGCGACAACATCCCCTGCGGCGTCCAGGGACACCTGAACATGCTGGAGGTTCAGGACCGACAGGATTCCCGACAAAATGAGGAAGGACAGGAGCGCGCTGAACACAAGGTACAGAAGATTGTTTCCGGAATTGACCGCCACGGCGCCAATGGACACAATTGCCAGAAACAGCAACAGACCGCTTCGGGTCAGACGCTCTGACCGATGGCGACGCCCGATGCGAATCTCCATGACTGACTCAGGCGGGAGCAGGCACCCGGTCGAACACGTGGCTGAGGTCCGCCTGTGTCGCCCCCCGGCGGCTGCCGCGGCGCACGATACGATGGGCGACAACGAACGGTGCCATGGTCTTGATGTCGTCAGGGACGACAAAGGCACGACCCTGCAGCAGGGCCCAGGCGCGCACAGACCTCAACAGGTCGATGGAACCGCGAGGGCTTACGCCCACCTCGAAGAGGGGCTCATCGCGCGTCGCATGCACGAAGGCCAGCAGGTAGTCCAGAATGGCCGGCGCGACCGTGACATGGTCCACGGACTCCTGCACCTGAAGGACGTCCTCGACCGTCGCCACAGGTTCCAGAGGGGTGTTGTGCTGACGAATGGGCCGCTCTGCAAGAATCCGGCGCTCAGCATCCGTGTCCGGATACCCGATAGCCATGCAGAGCAGGAAGCGGTCCAGCTCGCTCTCGGGCAAGGGATACGTTCCGGCATACTCGACGGGATTCTGTGTCGCGATGACGAAGAACGGGTCGGGAAGTTTCCAGGTTGTCCCGTCGATGCTCACCTGTCGGTCGTTCATTGCCTCCAGCAAGGCGGACTGCGTCTTGGGGCTCGCCCGGTTAATCTCGTCCGCCATGACGATGTTCGCAAACACAGGTCCCTGCCGGAATCGAAACTCTCCCGCGCCCGCCTCGAAGACGTTCACGCCCAGGATGTCGGCTGGCAGAAGGTCCGAGGTGAACTGAATCCGGGAGAATGTGGCGCCGATGGACTGCCCCAGGGCTTGGGCCAGGGTCGATTTGCCGACGCCGGGCACGTCCTGCAGCAGCAGGTGGCCACCTGCAATCAACGGCACCAAGGACAGCAGCACTTCGTCATGCTTGCCGTGGATCACCGTCTCCACTTGTCCCGCCACCGCAGTGACCCTGTGCATTGCGGCCTGCAGCTGCGCCGGAACTGCGTTCATGTTCACCCGCTCACTTCCTCCTACTGGACCAAGCCCTTGTCCTTCAGATACTGGGCAGCCACCGTTTGGGGAGACCGACCCTCGACAACCACAGCATAGTTCAGATCAATGATATCCTGCGTTGTCAGGTTCTTGGTGAGGGGAGCGAGAATGTCGGGAATCTCCGGGTACCTGGCGAGTACCTCTTTCCGGATGCACAGTGCCGGATTGTAGGGCGGGAAGAAAGACTTGTCGTCCTTCAGCACCGTCAGGCCGAATTTCCTCAGCAGGCCGTCGGTGGCATACACCATGGCGACATCGACCTGGCCGTCGCTCAGCGCCTGATAGGTGAGGCCTGCGTCCATGATCTTGACCTGGCCGGACGGGACAGACATGCCGTAGAAGGCGGTCAGCGCCGGGAACCCGTCGGGACGCTGGTAGAACTCGGCATTGACGGCAAACAAAGCTGCGTCCGGGTGTCCTGCGACATAGGCCGCAAGACTCGAGATGGAAGTGCCGAACCTTCCCACATCCGCCGGTCGGATTGCGAGGGCATAGGTGTCATTGAAGTCGATGCGCGACACCCAGTCTATCCCGTTGTCGGCAAGGTCCATGGTGCGCACGGCGTCAAACAGCTT
>Ga0116192_1001203_pt1 | contig 18478 bp, 14 predicted proteins | sample AD_UKC113_MetaG_FD_89876 | JGI IMG/M metagenome (GOLD analysis project Ga0116192, IMG submission 89876) | Active sludge microbial communities of municipal wastewater-treating anaerobic digesters from Hong Kong - AD_UKC113_MetaG | ecosystem: Engineered > Bioreactor > Anaerobic > Digestate... | reverse complement strand
CTGGTCAACGGAGCGCCGGCGCATTATGATGACCCGGTGGTGATTGTCGGCGCGTCTGAAATGTACGAGGCGCGCTGCCGCAAACACCACGAAGTCCCGCGTTCTGAATAACCTTCAGGGAGATCATCCATGCGAGATTACCATGAATTTCTTGAGAAAATTCTGATATCTGAAGGGGATATCCAGGCTCGCATCCGGGAATTGGGGGCGCAGATCAGCCAGGATTACTTAGGCCGCGATCTGGTACTGGTATGTATTTTGCGCGGTGGGGTAGTATTTATGACCGACCTGATGCGCCACATTTCCGTTCCTCACGCAATTGAATTCATGGCGGTGTCATCCTACGGCTCAGGTCACCGGGAATCCAGCGGCGATGTACGGATCACCCTGGACTTAAAATGTGAAATCCGCGACCGGGATATCCTGGTGGTGGAAGACATTATCGACAGCGGTCACACACTCTCCTCGGTATTGGAGATTCTCTCCACGCGCAAACCGCGCAGTCTTTACATTTGCACGCTGCTCGATAAGAAAGAACGCCGCGAGGTGGATGTGCCAGTCCGTTACACCGGCTTTACCATCCCCAACGAGTTTGTGTTCGGTTATGGGCTTGACCTGGACGAATACTACCGCAACCTGCCTTTTATCGGTGTGGTCGATCTAAACCGCTACAAATCTGACTGAGACCTGCGCATGCCATTTCAATCCCTGAGCGCTTTCACGGACCTGTTCACCCTATTAACCTCGTTAACCGGAGAGCAGGAGCCCTGTTTCCTGGTGGGCGGGGCGGTCCGAGACGCGCTGTTGGGCAAACCGGTACATGACCTGGACTTTGTTCGCGCCGGGAATGTGATGTCGCTCGCGCGCCGATTTGCCGATCAGCTCAAAGGCATGTTTTACCCGCTTGACAGCGAGCGGGGAACAGCGCGGGTGATTCTGCCGGGGTATCACGGGGATAACCTTGTGATCGATTTCGCCACGTTCCGCGGTGAGACTCTGGAACAGGATTTGAGTAACCGTGATTTCACCATCAACGCAATCGCCCTGGACGCGAGCAGCACAGATACTGTCATTGATCCTTTGAACGGCGCGCAGAATCTGAAAGATAAATTACTGCGAGCCTGTTCTGAATCAAGCATGCGAGACGATCCGCTGCGGGTGATGCGCGGAGTGCGAATGGCACTGAATTTTGGCCTGCGAATCGATCCGTTGACCTGGCAGCAAATGGGTGAAGCCGCTGGCGGCCTGAACCATGTTTCCGCCGAACGGCGGCGGGACGAATTCTTCCGCATTTTGGAAGGCGGGCGGGTATCCACTGCGTTGCGTTTGCTCGACCGGATCAACGTTCTGGATGAGGTCATTCCTGAAGTGAAAGCCCTGCAGGGAGTTGGTCAATCCGCACCGCATATTTATGATGTGTGGGGACACACTCTGGCGTTGGTGGACGCGTTAGAAACCCTGTATGACTGCCTGTTGGGACAGCGCAGCGATGAAGATCAGTTAAACCTGACTCTTGGCTACGCGGTGGTGCAGTTGGGACGCTTTCAAACGAAATTAATTGATCATTTCGCTAAGTTCTTGAACCCGCAGCGTCCGGCAAAGGCTCTTTTAAAATTTGCAGCACTGTACCACGACTGTGCCAAACCCCAGGCGCGTTCTGTTGAGGAAGATGGAAAGGTCCATTTTTATCAGCACGAGCAATACGGCGCAAAGGTCGCGGCGGACCGCGGACGAAAGCTCGCATTGAGCAGTGATGAAATCACCTATTTAGGGGAAGTGATCAGCGGGCACATGCGCCCACATTTCATGGCTAAAGAAGACGGACTGCCCGGAAAACGAGCCATTTACCGATATTTCCGTGATTACGGCTCAACTGGAGTGGATATCGGTATGTTGGCGTTGGCGGATAGAATCGCCACAGAAGGCGCGCAGCTTTCTCAAACACGCTGGCAGCACGAAGTGGATGTTGTGCGTGCTTTATTTGAAAACTATTGGGATGAGCATGACTGTGTGGTTCAACCCGCTGCATTGGTGAACGGGCAAAAATTGATGGCAGAATTCGGAGTAGAAGCAGGTCCGCGGCTGGGGCGGCTGTTGGAGGCGATTCGTGAAGCCCAGGCCTGCGGTGAAGTCAGCACGTGGGATAATGCGCTTGATTTCGCCCGGAACTGGTTGTCGAAAGAAGGAGATCGGGATGACGGAAAGACCGGTTGAACTGGCTTACGAAGAACGCGGCAGCGGATCGCCGCTGGTGCTGGTGCATGGTTACCCGCTCAATCACACCATCTGGAACCCGGTGGTCGAACGGCTGCAGGATAAAGCTCGCCTCATACTTCCTGACCTGCGCGGATTTGGCGGGTCGCCGATCACGGACGGCGTCAATTCAATGCGGCTGATGGCGGAAGACCTCGCCGTACTGCTGGATCGTTTGCAGATTGAAAAAGCGGTGATCGCCGGGCATTCCATGGGTGGTTACGTGGCGTTGGCTTTCGCGAAAGCATTCCCGGAGCGCGTGTCTGGATTGGGGTTGGTCGCCAGTTTCGCCGGGGCTGATACACCTGAAAAACGCCATTCACGTTTGACCGAGGTAGAAGAGATCCGAAAACAGGGTGTGGCTCTGGTAGCGGACGATATGGCCTCAAAACTGACTATCCGACCCGAATTATCTCGAAAGCTGCGAGAGATCATCCTGCAAACCCCCGCGCAGGCGTTGATGGGGGCATTGACGGCAATGGCAAACCGCGATGACCAGACGGAATTCATAACCACGCTGTCGGTCCCGGTTCTGCTGCTGGCGGGAAAGAAAGACGCGTTTATCCCGCCGGAGAAGGTCATCGGCCTGGTTCCCCGCCTGAAAAAGGGGTGGCTGGTCAAGATTGATGAAGCGGGTCATACGCCGATGATGGAAGCGCCTAATGAAACAGCCACGGCTTTAATGGAACTGTTGAAACGCTCCGCATAACTTACAGAAAAACACAGGCTGCTGCCTGTGTTTTGTTTATCTCGTTGTTGATTTATGGGTAGATTTCGTCGAGCAGCGGTTCGTAGAAGCAACGGCACCCGCCGGCGTGTGAGCAGCCGTGTTCCGGAAGAATTGGAGCCTGATCTTTGGAATATGTGCCGGCTAACTGCTGACAGGTTGGACACGCGTCCAGGGCGACCACCAGGCGGATGTTCTTGACGCGGGGATTGTCCTGAAAGCGCTTGAGCGCCACGGCGACTGATGAATATTGAGTCAGGTCAACCTGGCAGTGAGGACACAGCAGAGTGTCATCTGGGCATTGGGTGTTGCAGCGGGAACAGGTAATCACGGCATTCTCCTGGTCGCATTTTCTTAATTCTACTACAAATTAGACCGTAAAGCGTTGAAAATGGAACGGTCAACAAAACCTGGTTTGCTGCATGATGAGATTCATCCGCTTTTTGCGGAAAGAGGACAATTCTTCACGTGAGCCGGAAATTTTTGATTTTTCTCTGAATTCGCAAGAGTAAACTGAAAATATCCCAGGACCAGATGATAGGCGCATTTATTGGAGGCATTCACCGCCAAACATGGCGCATAATCACGGTTGATGTCTGGAATTAGCCCGGGCAGGGCTGATGGTATAATTCTCCTTTGAAATTATTAAGAATTGGAGCTGGTAATGAATCAACCGCTTGATTTTCAATCTATCATTATGGCACTGCAGCGCTACTGGTCCGAACAGGGCTGCCTGATCTGGCAGCCGTATTACACCCAGGTGGGAGCGGGGACCATGAATCCGGCCACTGTGCTGCGCGTTTTAGGTCCCGAGCCATGGAATGTGGCGTATGTGGAGCCCTCAGTCCGACCAGATGATGGCCGCTACGGTGAAAATCCCAATCGCCTGCAGCAGCACACCCAGTTCCAGGTGATCCTAAAGCCAGACCCGGGCAATCCACAGGAACTTTACCTGCGTTCACTAGAAGCGATTGGCATCGACCCGCGCCAGCATGACATTCGATTCGTTGAGGATAACTGGGAATCTCCGGCGCTGGGCGCATGGGGGCTGGGCTGGGAAGTCTGGCTGGACGGTCAGGAAATCACGCAGTTTACATATTTCCAGCAAGCCGGCGGCATGCCGCTTTACCCGGTTTCGGTTGAAATTACCTACGGTTTGGAACGCATCGCCATGACACTGCAGAAAGTACGCAGTTTCCGTGATATTCGCTGGAACGGCAACCGAACCTACGGCGATGTGCACTTGCAGGGTGAACAGGAACACAGCAAATATTACTTTGAAATTGCGGATGTGGAACGACTGCGCCAGATGTACACCTTGTTCGAAGCGGAAGCTGAATCCGCGCTGGAACAGGGGTTGGTTTTGCCAGCGCACGATTATGTTCTAAAATGCTCGCACACTTTTAATGTCTTAGACACACGCGGCGCGATCGGCGTCACCGAACGGCAGGCTTTGTTTGGCCGTATGCGCGACCTGTCGCGCCGGGTGGCTGAAGCTTACGCCGGGCAGCGTGAAAAACTGGGGCACCCGTGGCTTACTGGAACCGAAACGGAGAGAAAAGCGCCTGTGAAGGCGGTCACTTCTTCCGCGGTGTCGGACAAGGCGGCGGATTTCCTGATCGAGATCGGCACGGAAGAACTGCCGGCCGCCGACCTGGAAAGCGCCCTGGCGCAGTTGAAAGAGCGGATGAACGTACTGCTCAAGGACGCCCGCCTGGATCACGGCGAGATCAAGATTTACGGCACTCCGCGGCGGCTCGTTGCGTATGTGGCCGGGTTAGCCGCACGCCAGCCCGACCGCGAGAGCATCATCAAAGGCCCGCCAGCGGCGCGCGCGTATGACGCCAACGGCCAGCCAACACCCGCTGCGGTGGGTTTTGCGAAGGGTAAAGGTCTGGATGTCTCTGCGCTGAAGGTGCGCGAAGTGGACGGCGGACAATATGTGACCGCTTTGATCCAGGAGAAAGGCCGCGGTGCGTTGGAAGTGCTGTCTGAAGCGCTGCCTGGTTTGGTGGGCGGCATCAAGTTTGATAAGGCCATGCGCTGGAATTCCAGCAACGCGGCGTTCTCGCGGCCCATCCGCTGGTTGCTCGCGCTCCTGGGCGGCGAAATTGTGCCTTTCGAATACGCCAACCTGATGTCTGGAAACACCACCCGCGGTTTGCGCTTCCGCAACCCTGAAGAATTCGAAGTTCAATCCAGCACGGAGTATTTCGCCAAATTAGCGGAGCAGGGTATCATCCTGGATGTCGCTGAAAGGCGCGCGGAAATCGCTCGACAGGTTTCGAAGCTAATGGAAGAATCGAACGCCGCGCCGGTCTTGCCAGATGATTTGTTGGATGAAGTCACCGCGCTGGTGGAAGCACCTACCGCGCTGCGAGGAGAGTTTGAAGAATCGCATTTGCGCCTGCCGGCGGATGTTTTGATTTCAGTCATGAAGAAGCACCAGCGTTACTTCCCGGTGCAGGACGCCCAGGGAAAGCTGCTTCCATATTTCATTGCGGTACGTAACGGTGACGGTCAATCTCTGGATATTGTCGCGGACGGCAACGCCCAGGTCATTCGAGCGCGATTTGCGGACGCAGCTTTCTTCATTGAAGAAGATCTACAACATAAAATAGAAGAATCGCTGCCCCGTCTGGGTACGTTAACCTTCCAGTTTAAACTCGGCTCGATGCTTGATAAAACCAGGCGGATCGAAAAACTGACAGACGCTTTGTTAGCCAGCCTTGGCATTCAAGGGGGTGACGTAGAAATCGCGCGCCGGGCCGCCAAGCTGTGCAAAGCCGATCTGGTGACGCACATGGTCATCGAGATGACTTCGCTGCAGGGCGTTATGGGGCGCTATTACGCGCTTCACTCCGGCGAAAAAGCTGAAGTCGCTCAGGCGATCTACGAACATTACCTGCCTCGTTTCGCAGGTGATGAACAGCCCCGCTCAAAAGCCGGGTTGGCGGTCAGCATCGCCGACCGGCTGGATTCGCTCTCCGGGTTGTTTGCTGCCGGATTGGCTCCGAGCGGAACAAAAGATCCCTTCGGCCAACGCCGCGCGGCGATTGGCTTAATTCAAGAATTGATCGGTTGGGATCTTGACTTTGACCTGGCCAATGGCCTGGCTTTAGCTGCCAGCAACCAACCGGTGCCCACACCAACCGAAACGCAGGCCGCCTGCCTGGACTTTATCACCGGGCGTATGCGCAGCTATCTGATTGAAGTCGAAGGTTTCCGGTATGATGTAGTGGACGCGGTGTTAGCGGTTCAGCAGCGCAACCCGGCCGGTGTGAGCCGGGCCGTGCGCGCACTGAGTGAGCGAGTCAGCCAACCGGATTGGTCAACCATCTTACCAGCTTACGCCCGCTGTGTGCGGATCACGCGTGAGTTCAAGGAACAATTCATCATTCACCCGGATCAATTTGTGGAAACCGCCGAAAAAGAACTTTTTGACGCGGTGATGAAAGCCACGGAAGCTCCGCGAAAAACCGGCTCGGTGGATGAATTCTTCAATGTGTTTATTCCTATGATCCCGGTGATTAACAAGTTTTTTGACGCAGTATTGGTCATGGCAGAAAATCCGGCTGTTCGTTCAAACCGCCTGGGTCTGCTGCAGAAAGTGGCCGCGTTGGCGGCGGATGTAGCTGACTTCAGCAAATTGGAAGGTTTCTAGACCGGGAAATGCGCAGTAATGGTGGTCAGCCTGCTGCGGGTTTAAGATAAGCATGCGGGGCGGATGCAATGATCCGCCCCGTTTCTGTTCAAAAAATGAGCCATCTAAAATTTTTAGAATCAGGACATTTCAGGGATAATTTTCCTTGCCTTTCGGCCTGGAATCCTGTAAAGTTACCCCACGAGGATTGAAGCGATGACGGCTGTTGACGAGATCAAAGCCCGCCTGGATATTGTTGAAATTGTCAGCGAAACGGTGAAACTGCGCCGAACCGGGAAAAACTACATTGGTTTTTGCCCGTTTCATCCCAACTCACGCACACCGGCTTTCGTAGTATTTCCCGATTCTGGCACCTGGCGCTGTTTTGGACAATGCAACGAAGGCGGCGACATCTTCAAGTTCATGATGAAGAAAGAGGGTTGGGATTTTCCCCAGACCCTTCAGGCATTGGCGCAGCGAGCCGGGGTCACCCTTGAGCCGCCAACTCCCGAACGCCAGGCCGAAGATGAACAATACGCCCGGCTGCGCGGCTTATTGGACGACGCAGTGACACTTTTCCGTCACCACCTGTTGCAAACACCCGAAGGTCAGCCAGCGCTCGCATATTTACAAAAACGCGGGTTGACAGCCGCCACCATAGAAACTTTTGGTCTGGGTTACGCGCCAGACTCCTGGCAAACCGCCATTGATTATTTCACCGCCAAGGGGTTCAGTAAACAGGAGCTGCTTCAGGTGGGACTGGCAACGGAGCGCCAAAACGGGGAAGGGGTTTACGACCGCTTCCGCAACCGCATCACCTTTCCTATCCGTGACGCGATGGGACGCATGGCCGGGTTTGGCGCGCGCATTTTGAACCCGGAGGACATGCCAAAGTTTCTTAACAGTCCGCAAACTGTGCTGTTTGATAAAGGCCGTCTATTATACGGTCTGGATCAGGCGCGTAAAGCGATTCGCGCTCAGGACCAGGTGGTGATTGTCGAAGGCTACCTGGATGTCATTGTGCTGCACCAGGCTGGGTTCACCAACACCGTTTCGCCAATGGGCACCGCGTTGACAGAAGACCAGTTGCGCTTGTTAAAGAAGTACACGCGGCGCATCGTATTGGCCCTCGACGCGGACGCGGCAGGTGAAAAAGCGACACTGCGCGGGCTGGAGCTGGCTCGCCAGACATTAGACCGCACTACCGAGTTGGATTTTGATCCGCGCGGGCTGCTGCACCATGAAGCGCGTTTGCAGGCTGATATTCGCATCACCACACTACCGCAGGGTATGGATCCGGACGAGGTGGCGCTGCGCAACCCGGATGAATGGAAACAGATCCTGGAAAACGCCAAACCAGTGGTGGTGCATGTCATGGAGACGCTCATCGGCGGACGCAACGATCTGGATGATGCCAAGGTAAAACGTGATATCGCGAACCAGGTGCTGCCGTTAATCGAGGATGTGCCAAACCCGGTGGAACGGGACGCATACCGCCAACGACTGGCGCGCCTACTTAAAGTAGATGAACGTTCGTTGCTTTCTGCTCGACCTGACACTGGCCTGACCCGACCGCGGCGCCGTCCACAGATACGCGAGAAACTTTCTACCGCAGCCCAGGCGGCGGGGTTGACGGGCGGGGCGGTGAAATTGACACATGATCTCGAAAAGCATGTGCTGTGTTTGATACTTCGCCAACCTGATTCGTTATATACTTTGAACCGGGCTCTGCAAAAAGCAGGTTTGAGACACCTGGATGTGGAAGATTTCGAAAACACAGATCATGTACTGATCATGCGCACGGTTGAGGAGTCTTTGCAACAGGATGACCTGGATGCCATGGATTATTTCCGTGAAAATTTACCTGAGTCTGTTCATGATTTATCGGAAGCGATGCAGCAGCCAATGGAATATGGCGAGCCGGTGTTGGAAAAACGCCTGGAAGACCTTTTTTTCTCCGTTTTACGATTGCGGCAAAATCATATCCGTCAACAACTTGACCAAATTCGATTTATTCAGGAAGATTTACAGGAACAAGGAGAACCCGGTCTGGGACCATATCAGGAATTATTCTTGCAATATCGTCAAATGCGCGACCGATTGGATCGCGCCCTTGGACAGCCTGTTCAATTTGATTAATATGGTATGATTTAACCCATGGTGCGCAAAAAGATTCCTTCCCCAACCTCACCCGTTTCATCTGAAAAGAAAACGACCCGTAAACCAGCTACCAAAAAAGCCGCGGCTGATTCCGCTGCTCCTAAAACGGCGCGCAACGGGTCTATCGCCAAATCCTTGATTCCTAAAAGCGTCCCGGCTGACGACGAAATGTTGGAAAAAGAGGAACCGGATGAACAAGCCCTGGCTCAACCCAGTGAGGAATGGGCTGAGGTAGCGCTGGAAGATCCATTAGAAATATTGGAGGATCCATCGATCGCTCTTGAGCTTTCCGAGGATCCGGTACGGTTGTATCTAAAAGAAATCGGCCAAATTCACCTGCTGGATGCCGACAGTGAATTCCGTTTGGCGGCACGAATCGAAGCTGAACGGCGTGTGGATGCCATGGAAAGTCACGTGCAGGGGATTCCGCGTGACTCTCGCTGCACCGAGTTGTACAAACTTGTTGTACACGACCTTCACAATGCCTGGATTCACCTGGGTGAAGAAGCTGAACGCCTGACTCAGGGTGAACCGCCAGATTTGGCGTTGATGTTAACAGAAGCGCAACTCTTACGCCGGCAGTGGCAGGCGGACGAGCCATCCTATTTGCGTAGCTATCTCGATAATGGAACCTGGGGAAAGGACGCGCTTTGGGATGTTTTAGTAAAACACGCCTTCACGGTATTTCTGTGCTTCTACATGGTTCCATCCGATATGAGCGAAAAACTGCTGGGTTATTTACGGCGTGAAAACCAGCTGCCTTCAATCGAAGGCTTTATCCACAATTTCCCGTCAGAACAGGTTCTCGTTTCTGAAATTGAGGGCGTTCGCCGCCGCGCGGAAGAAGCCAACCAGACTCTGATCCGCGCCAACCTGCGCCTGGTGGTAAGCATCGCCAAACGCTATTTAGGACGAGGGATCTCTTTCCTTGACTTGATTCAGGAAGGTAACCTCGGCTTGCTACGCGCCGTGACGAAATTCGACCCGACCCGCGGTTTCAAGTTCAGCACCTACGCCACCTGGTGGATACGACAGTCCATCAGCCGCTACATTGCTGAACAGGCGCGTACCATCCGCATCCCGGTGCACCTGTTCGAGGCGATCACCCGCCTGCTGCGCACGCAACGCACGCTGGTGCAGCAGTTGGGCCGCGAGCCTACTCACGAAGAAATGGCGCTCGAATCCGGCATGCTTTCTGAAGCTGACACACAGATGATTATGCGCTCGCGTGCCGAAAATATTGTTCTCGACCCTGAAGTTCAACGCCGCTGGACCTGGGCTACCGCCAAAGTGCAAAAGATCTTACAATCTGCCGAAGAACCGGTTTCATTGGAACGCCCGGTTGGGGATGAAGAATCCAGTCAACTTGGTGATTTCATCGAGGATGACGAGGCGTTGGAACCTATGGACGCCGCCGCGCGAGAAATGCTGCGCGAGCAGGTGCAGAGCGCGCTGGCAGCGTTAAGCGAGCGCGAACGCCAGGTTCTGGAATTACGTTTTGGCCTGATTGACGGAAAAGATCACACGCTCGAAGAAGTGAGTCGATATTTTAACGTCACTCGCGAACGTATCCGGCAAATTGAAGCCAAAGCACTGCGAAAACTTCGCCACCCAACCCGCAGCCGTCATCTACGCGAGTACCTGTCTTAGGTCGCGGAAGGAGGGAGATCTTGGCAAAACAAATTTTGCTGATCCAACCCGAATCTCCGTCCAACCAGGTGCTGATCCGTTATTTCGCTGAAAAAGGCTATCAGGTCAAACAGGTACCGGGTCCGGCGCACGGCGCGGCTGAACTGCAGCAATATGAGCCATACCTGGTAGTTTTGGATTTGCATTATCCCGGGGAAGATTGGCTGAAATTTCTTAAGCTGGCCCGTCAGACTCACCCTGGCTTGAAAATCATTTGCACCAACAAGTTCCCTGATCTGCAGCGTGAAATGCTCGCGAGGGAGAACGGCGTAGCTGCGTTCTTACGCCAGCCATACACCGAACACTGGATTGAGCAGGCTCTGGCTCAAGCGTTCAGTAACGCGGTGATCGAACAGCCAACCAATCCAAAACCAATGCGGCTGCCTAAAGTGCGTTTCCCTATCCGCATCAAGATCACGCTGCCGTATTTGCTTCTAACCTTAATTTTTGCTCTATCTGGCGCGTACCTGATCAGCCAGCTCGTCGTTGAATCGATCCAGCAGCGATTTCTCAGCCAGTTAGTCTCCAGCGGCACCCAAACCGCGGACTGGATGGTCCGCGAGGAAGATCGGCTGCTCGAAAATTTACGCCTGATGGTTTACACAGAAGGTACTGCCGCAGCCATGCAAAATCGGGACGCGAACACTTTATTCCAATTACTGCTGCCGGTGGCGGTCAACGCCAACCTGGAAGCCGTGGAAGTGCTGGATCCGGCAGGAACCAGCCTTCTCTCCATGCGGCTCAAACCGGGATCAACCAGCGATTATGAAATCGCCAGCGGCGATACGACCTTTCAGAACCAGGATTTTGTTCTGAAGACATTGTTGGGACAGATCGATGAGTATGGGAACAAGTTCGCCGGCCTGGTCAACGCGGATGGAACGACCCGTTTTTATATCAGCGCGCCGGTGGTAGCCGCAGACGGAAGTCGAGTGGGGGCGCTTCTGGTGGGTGAGCCCATATCGGTAATCGCTCGCCTGGCCAGCCAGGAAACCCTGGCCCAGGTGACAATATATGACAGCGCCGGAAGTCCGCTGGCGTCCTCATTATTCTCAGCGGGAAATGAAGTCCCGATTCAACCGGATCAGACGGCGGTGGTGTTAGGACAACAGGAAGAAGCCAGCTACACGCGCGACCTTACCGCGAATTCGATTGCGTATAGTGAAATTCTAGGGCCGTGGGAAGTACGCGGCGGGGTGGATTTCGGTGTCATTGGAACGGCTCTTCCTCAATCTTATTACGCAGCGGCAAGCTCAGGCACACAACTTCAGATCTTTGGCCTGGTCGCATTGGGGATTTTCCTGGTGATCGGTATGGGATTACTTTTGAGCGGGCGTATCACTCGTCCGATTGTTGACCTGGCGGAAGCATCCACAAGGGTCGCGGAAGGCAACCTTGAGGTCAAGGTAGACTCCAAAGGCGATGATGAAGTCGCGATTTTGAGCTATGCGTTCAATTATATGATCGCCGGTTTACAGGAGGGCTCGGTTTACCGGGATTTGCTTGGCCGAACCGTTTCACCGGAAGTAAGAGACCAACTGCATCAAAATTTCACTTCAGGCAGCTTGAAACTGGAAGGCCAGGAGGCGGTCGCCACGGTTCTGATGACCGATATCCGTGGTTTTACTTCAATGTCAGAGCAGGTGGATCCGGCGACGGTGTTAGCCTGGTTGAACGAATATTTTGGCCGTCTGGTACCGATTGTCACTGAGCACGGCGGGGTAGTCAATAAATTTGACGGTGACGCCATGCTGGCTTTTTTTGGTATCCTGCCTAAGCGGCAATCACCACGCCAGGGAGCTGGATCGGCCTGCCAGGCGGCGCTCGAAATGCTGGAAGCGGTTGAAACGCTCAACCAACAGCGTATCAAACGCGGTGAACCCGCCCTGGTCACCGGTATCGGTGTGCACACGGGAGAAGTGATCGCTGGCGGGCTGGGCACTTCCGACCGGCTGCATTACACCATCATTGGCGACACGGTCAATACGACTCAGCGCGTGGAAGCGCTTACCCGGGAAATGTGTGAAGGAAACGGCGCATTAATCTCTTCTTCGACCTGTTGGGCGCTGGCTAAAGACCTGGGCTTGTTCAAATTACAGGGCGCTGGGTTTCACGCGGTGAAGGGTAAAAGCGAAATGGTGGAAATTTACCGCCTGTTGGGCCGTAATCCGAACCATAAGGCGTAGCTATGAAAAGCGTAACCCTGCCGAAGCGAAGAAAGACCTGGAACCTGATGTACCTGGGGATGATCCTGCTGGGGATCGTCATGCTCGCGGCACTGCTGCTCCTGGTCCCGCACGGTTGGGAAGCGCGGCAGCCGTATGCACTGCATTCAGCGTTATTGGCAGATTATTCCGCTGAGGCGCTGCCGCTGGCTTTCGCGCCGGTTTCAATTGACATCATCCCCGAGGTATTGGAAGACGAATCGCTGCCTGGTGAACCGTTGAACCCTGAAAATATCATTATCCCAACGGTGACTCCACGCCTGCCTGGCGGCGAGTCTACCAGCACCCCGGCGCCAACCTCACCCCTCGCGTCTACCGGGACACTGGAACCCACTGGAACCTTGACGGTGACGGAAACGGCGACCATCACACTCACGCCAACAGCGACCAACATCTGGACGGTCAGCGCAACCGCCAGCCGCACCGCCACAATCACACCTACCCAAACCAGAACACCTACACTCGCGGGTGTACCAACTGGAACACACACGCCCACTCGCACACCCACCCGAACTGTCACAACACCGCCACCAACCGCCACTTACACACTCACTCCGCAGCCGCCGACGGCCACAAAAACTTCAACTGAAGATCCCTATCCGCCGCCGACCTATGTCGTGCCCACATCGCCTACCGGCTATCCGTAAATCGCCAGGGATTCTTGAATGTTCTGGACAACACTGCAACTATTCGCGGCTGCTGTAATCGTCCTGCTTTTACCAGGTGGGGCGATTTACATCTGGTTAAGACCGAAACGTCGCACCGGCTGGGAACGCCTGGCGGATGTGGTCAGCCTCAGTATCGCCATCACAGCAATTCTTGGGATGGTTTTCTTTTATTTACATATTCAATTGGATGGCCTGGGGCTGGCAGGACTTTACGCTGCGTTCCTGTTTTCGTTGGTGGCTGGGCTGTTGCTGCGCTGGGAACGACCCAAATTCTCCGGCGCGTGGTTGCTCGGTTTTGCCCTGGTTCTGCTGGTTTTAGCCTGGCGGTATCTCCAGGCGCGCGACCTGGTGCTGCCAGCCTGGGTGGATTCAGTTCATCATGTGTTGGTGGTGCGAAAAATCATGGAATTTGGCGGGCTGCCTGGCGACCTGCTGCCTTACCTGCCGGTGCCTTTCTACTACCATTACGGGTTTCACATCCTGGCCGCGATTTATGGCTTTTGGACGCAACTGGACGCGACAACATCTGTAATGGTAATTGGCCAGGTGATTAACGCGCTGGTGAGCCTGGGTATCTACCGCCTGGGTGTAGAACTGTGGGGAAACCGTAAATGGGCCGCAGCGGCAGCCTTATTGAGCGTCTTTGCTTTTCACATGCCGGGTTATTACATCACCTGGGGGCGGTACACACTGCTCACCGGGTTGATCTTGCTCGGGCCTGCGATGGCCGAAGCTCTGGCGGTGGCACGTGAACCCGGCGACCGGAAAGGTTGGGTTCGCTTGTTATTGCTCACCGCCGGTATTTGTCTAAGTCATTACCTGGTGGTGGGATTATTCGCGATCTGGATCGGGATTTTATGTATTATGGAACTCATCCGGGCGCTTCACCTGCGATCACTGCGCGGGGCGGCGTGGCCACTGCCTCTGGCGGCGCTGGGCGGGGTTTTATTAGCGCTGCCCTGGCTGCTGCGGGTTTGGAGTTACACGTCCGCTTATGCCAGTCTGTCCATGCCGGACCTGGGCGATTCCACACAGCTTCAAGCCGGATTGGATTATTTGAATTACATCCTTTACCTGATCGGACCGATTCGTAACTACATTCTGTTGGGTGTCGCGGCAGTTGGTTTGATTTTCGCGATAATAAAACCAGGAACGCGGATTCTGGCCGCTAACGGGCTGGTTTATGTGCTACTCGCGTTGCCCTGGGCGCCGCGTATTAATCCATTCCGGCCAGACCACATGGCGATCGTGTTGTTCTTTCCCGGATGTCTTCTGGTCGCACAAGCTGTCGGTCAACTTTGTGATTGGATAGGAAACCGGCTTGGGCGGTTGGAACGGATCCAAAAAGGGGTCCGCGCCGGGTTGTTTCCGGCGGTGATTTTCGGGCTGCTGGTATGGGGAGCGGTTCAAACGGTGGATATTCTCAACCCGGTCACCATTTTTGTGACTCAGGGGGACGCGGCGGCGCTGCGCTGGATTAAAACCAACACGCCAACCACCGCAAAATTCTGGATTAACACGGCAGCGTGGCAGGGAGATATCTACCGCGGCGTGGACGGTGGCTATTGGATCACAACGCAAACCGGGCGGGCGACGACCGTGCCGCCGGCTTTATATTCGTGGGGGTCACCGGTTTATGTTTATCAGGTGAATGAACTCGCAAAACGCGCCTCCAACCAGGAAAACTGTGATGCGGAATTGTTCTCCCAGATTCGTGATGCGGGGGTTACACACATTTACCTTCACACGGGGGTTGGTAAACTTCAACCGACGGCGTTAGTCGGGTGTGAAGGTTTGAAAATTATTTATCAGCAGGATAAGGTGACGATATACCAGGTGCTTGTAAACGCAGTACCATGATAGTATCGTTTAATCACGCATCAATTGATGCGGAAATGTCATCATCCAAATGGGGCGGCGAATGGTTGATATTTCTGGGCTTGTGAAAATTGCGACAACCCTGATCTTGTGCTATACTCGAAATGGCGAAATAAGACTATCATAGTAAGGATTGTCTATGTTGAATGATTACCTGCCGTTGATGATCCTGTTTGTGATTTCAACTTTATTGGGTTTTCTGGTAATAGGCATCGGTTATCTGTTTGGTCCCAAACGGCCGACAGAGCGTAAAGGGAAACCCTATGAATCAGGAATGGTTCCTTATGGAACCGGGATGCGCCGAATTTCGGTGCGGTATTACCTGATCGCGGTTCTGTTTATCCTGTTCGATGTCGAAATCATCTTCTTTCTGCCATGGGTTGTGGTCTTTCGGGCGTTGGGAGTGAGCGGCCTGGTGGAATTGCTGGTATTTGTCGGCATAGTGATCACGGGTTATGTGTACGCCTGGAAGAAAGGAGCCCTTGAATGGGAGTAGAGCAAAAGACCGGCAATATGGGTGTGGTCACCACTACGCTTGAACAGGTCGTGAACTGGTCTCGAACCAACTCAATGTGGCCGATGCTTTTTGGCCTGGCCTGTTGCGCTATTGAAATGATGGGGGCTGAAGGGGCGCGGTATGATATGAGCCGCTTTGGTATGGAACTTATGCGCGCCAGCCCGCGTCAATCAGACCTGATGATCGTAGCGGGACGCGTGAGCCGTAAAATGGCCCCGGTGGTACGGCGTTTGTATGATCAAATGCCCGATCCAAAGTGGGTCATCGCCATGGGGGACTGCGCATCCTGCGGCGGTGTCTTCAATAATTACGCAGTGCTGCAGGGCGTGGATGAAATCATCCCTGTGGATGTGTTTGTTGCCGGCTGTCCACCGCGGCCTGAAGCCTTGATCCACGGCGTGATGGTTCTGCACGATAAAGTAAAAAAAGAGAAACTTACAGATTGGAAATAGAGGGATGAGCATGAGTGAAGCCATGCAAAAAGCCGTCTCTGCGGTTCAAGAGCGATTTGGCGCTGTTGTTCAAGTCTTCAAAGACGAAACCACGCTGGTCGTTTCCGCGGATCACATCGAAGACATGATGAAAACCCTGCGCGACGAGTTCGCGTTCACTTTTCTGATTGACGTCACCGCGGTGGATTACATGCCGGCGGAACCGCGTTTCAACGTGATCTATCACCTTTACGCGATGGAAAAAAAGGATTTATTGTGCGTGCGAGTGCCGGTGAGCAGTGTGAGGCCGCAAGTTCCAACAGTGGAAAAAGTTTTCCCGGGTGCGGCCTGGTTTGAACGAGAAGTATGGGATATGTTCGGCATTCGGTTTGAGGGTCATCATGATTTGCGGCGGATCGTAATGCCGGCGGATTGGGAAGGTCATCCCTTACGCAAAGATTATCCCCTGGGCTATGAAGAAGTCCAATTTACATTCAATTTTGACGAGATCGCCGGACGCAAACCGAGCCCGAAAGAATAGCAGGAAACGGAGGAACCCGAATGGCTGACTTTAGAGAAGTAACCGTCGAAGAACTCCGTCACCTGGTTTCAGACCGGGCAATGAGTGGCGAGACCATGCTGTTAAACATGGGTCCGCAGCATCCGTCCACGCATGGCGTACTTCGTCTATTACTGGAGCTGGATGGTGAAATTGTGGTCAACTGCATCCCGGATATCGGCTTTTTGCACACCGGGGTGGAAAAGACGATTGAATCGAAAACATACGCCCAATCTGAAGTAATGACCGACCGCCTGGATTACCTGCATCCATTGGGGAACAATCTGGTTTACTGCCTGGCGGTGGAAAAATTGGCTGACCTGGATGTCCCCGCCCGGGCGCAAGCTGTGCGCGTGATCCTGGCGGAGTTGACCCGGCTCAGTTCACACCTGATCTGGATTGGAACTTCATCGCTTGACCTGGCGGCGATGTCCACGTTCCTTTACGCCATGCGTGAACGGGAAATGATCATGGACATCATGGAAATGTGCTCCGGTTCGCGCATGATGACCACTTATATCCGTCCAGGCGGTCTCTGGCGCGACACCCCGGTGGAGTTTGAAAGCGCGGTGCGGAAGTTCATCGATTTAATGCCGAAACGAATTGATGAGTATGAGACCCTGCTCACCAGGAATCCGTTGTTTCTGGACCGTACACGCGGGATCGGGGTGATTTCAAAGGAAGAATGTATCCAATGGGGAATCAGCGGGCCGGTCATTCGTGGAAGCGGGCTGGCTTATGATCTGCGAAAAGCGCGGCCATATTCAGGCTATGAGCAGTACGACTTTGATGTGCCGACCCAGACCAGCGGCGACATTTATGGACGCTATTTGGTCCGGGTTGAGGAAATGCGCCAATCGGTGCGAATAATCCGGCAGGCACTGGACAAGCTACCCTTCGGACCGGTGCGCAGCAGCAACCGCAAATATGTGCCGCCGCCACGCTCTGAAATTGGTACCAGTATGGAAGCCTTAATTCATCACTTCAAACTCTGGACAGAAGGTTACCCAGTTCCCAAAGGTTCGGTGTATACGGCAGTTGAATCACCACGCGGTGAGATGGGTGTCTTTATGGAAAGTGATGGAGGTCCCAAACCCTTCCGCTGCCATTATCGTTCACCTTCATTTGCCAACCTGCAAATCATGCCTCTGTTGACACGCGGGCATTTTGTTGCGGATGTGGTTGGCATCATCGGCAGTATAGATATCGTTCTGGGAGATGCAGACCGGTGAACCAGCTCCTTCTTAAATACCCCGAAGAGATCCGACAAATCCTGGCGAAGTATCCTGCAGACCGAAAAAAATCAGCGGTTATGCCGCTGATCTATTTGGCGCAACGGGAAAGCGGATTTGTCACCAAACAATCCATCGCTGACATCGCTGAAATCGCCGAAATCTCAACCACGGACGTAGATTCCATCATTGGTTTCTACACACTTTTCCATGATCAACAAGAAGGCCGCTACCGGGTCCAGGTTTGTACCGACCTGCCCTGCGCGCTACGCGGTGCGGACGAATTCCTGCGCCAGTTGTGTGAGAACATTGGCGTGAAAGTCGGTGAAACCACTCCGGATGGCGCGGTAACCATCGAAGAAGTGACCTGCCTGGCTGGCTGCCACCGCGCTCCATTATTCCAGGTGCAGGGTGATGGCAAGATCACCTACCATGAAAACCAGACTGTCGAATCGGCAGCCAGGGTGATCGCAGAGCTTCAAAAACACACCGCGCG
>Ga0116192_1001202_pt1 | contig 18489 bp, 16 predicted proteins | sample AD_UKC113_MetaG_FD_89876 | JGI IMG/M metagenome (GOLD analysis project Ga0116192, IMG submission 89876) | Active sludge microbial communities of municipal wastewater-treating anaerobic digesters from Hong Kong - AD_UKC113_MetaG | ecosystem: Engineered > Bioreactor > Anaerobic > Digestate... | reverse complement strand
AGATATCCGATAATCTTGGAATTGATGAAAAGAGCATAAAGCTCTACTTGGACGGCGCTGCGGTTGAGAGCCCCAAGATCGGCGCCTCAGGAACAGGCTATCAGGTTGAAACCACTCTCGGTGCCACAACACCCCTGGCCGACGGATTACATAACCTGGTTCTGCGCTTCTCCGACATATACGGCAATAAGGGCGTTAAGCAGGTGTCCTTTACCGTTGACACCGGGGCACCCCAGGTGATGGCTTCAAGTCCTGCCACAGCCTTTGACGGGGAGACCTTCGGATATACGGTTAGCGTGAAGAACCCAAACAACCTCAGAAAGCTGTATATGATCATCAACTATAACAAGGATGCCCTCACGGTTGTTGACGCCGATCCCAAGACCGAAGGCGTACAGGTAGCCCTGGAAGGCTGGATGAAGAACGGCAAGATTATCAACAACAAGGTGGATACCGAAAACGGGCGAATCTACATTGAGGTGGACAATCTTAAGGCCAATACCAAGGAAAGCATGATTCAGGCCTTCCGGGTGGACTTTACACCCAAGACCACGACGCTGCCTTCAACAGAGATTTCCCTGAATGTGGGCGCCATGATTGTAGGCCAGAATAAATCGGGTTCACGCTTCAGTCTACCCATCTCAAAGATCAATATAGGCTATAGCATGACCATCAGTGCTTCAGGCCTTTCCAGCGGTGAGACCACCACCATCACGGTTATCGACAGAGACGGCAATCCTGTGGAAGGTGCGGGCATCTACTATAACGGCATGACCGAATACTTCCTCATGACCGGCAAGGACGGCAAGGCCCAGACCACCGCTCTGACCGATCTGCCGGTAGGCCACAAATGCTACATCCAGGCGAAAAAGGACGGGATGATCAGCAATATACTAAACATCACCATCGGTGAGGCCAAATAGTAAATGCATAGCTGTATTGTGGATAGCTTTAAAGGCCGGTAAAAGAATAGTTTCCTGAAAGGGAATTAGGGAATGAGGGGCAGCCCTGCCGCATTGTGGTTTTTCCCGTGTGGAAAAGCAATATGACGGCCTTTGACTCCTGATAAGGCCTGTAACCTGCCGGGTTTGGGATGAATATGATAAATCATCGAAGCCCGGCTGGAGGCAGGAGGCCATGCAAAGAAGGACTGTGAGAAGGAGAGGCATTGATCCCCAGGTTTTAACCATATACGCCGCACTCTTCTCGGTTATCGGAAATCTATGCGCCCTTGCGTCCCTGATTATCAACTACCAAAACCGCACTCGCGATGGCGAGAGCGAGGCCTTTTTCGAAACCGAGATCCTGTAGGCTAAACCATTCGAATGGCAAACATGGGGCATGCGCTTACACAATAACCGCAGGTAAGGCATTTATCCTCCTGAATTAAGGATAATCCCTCCTTTTCCAGAATGGCTTCATTAGGGCATACCGGCCGGCAAACGCCACAATTGCTGCAAAGGGTTTTCACCACAATAAACTGCTTCTTGCTTTGTTCAGGGATCGGCATGACCGATCCCTTGTCTTGTTCTCCCGAAAAATAGCCCAAATTGAAGGCCACCTCATCAAGGCTTACCATCCCTACAGCAATGGAGGCCACTCCTGGAATGGAACGGGCATAGGACATGGCCTCGTCGAAACGGCCTATAAGTGAGCCTCCGGCAAGAGCCTTCATCAGGTAGATTCCCTTGCCCTTCTCGTTACATGCCGCGATGGCCTTCTCCATGTCTTCCCTGGACCCGTGGAGAATCCCTGTTCCGGTGATGTTGAGGATGGGGAATACCACCTCTATGGCGGGTACTTGGGCAGTGGCTTCAACGGTCAGGACCGAGTGGGTGCTGATGCCTATAGCGCGAATCTTCCCGCTTTTTTTATTATCCTCAAGGCACCTGAGTGCGCCTGCTCTCTTTTCGAAAACCGTGTTGTCAGCCCGAGCGGCGTGAAGATGAAAGATATCGATGCAGTCGATGTCCAGCTGCAAAAGGGCTTCGTCGATAGCCCGCTGCATCCCGTCATAATCGGATGCAGTTGACTTGGATGCGATGATTGGCCGGATGCCGGTGCGCTTCATAGCCGTTCGAATGGGCTCATAGGTGCCATACATCTGGGCCGTATCAATAAAGTTGATGCCTCTTCGCAGAGCACCTTCAACCACCTCTGCGCAAACCTCCGGTGAAAGACCCTTCTGGAGCGGCCCGAAGGGCAGGGCGCCAAAGCACAGCTCTGTGACCTCCAGCCCGGTGCGGCCTAATTTATTTTTCCTCATATCATCAACAACCTTTCGATCAGTTTTACACTAACAGCTTTGCCTCATTATACCCCTAATCCCGAAGGCTTGTACAGGGTGGCCTATCTACCGCTTTGAGACAGCCGCTGAGGCGGATAAAAAATGCGGCGTGTGGGATAACAGGGATGAAGGCATTCTCAACGATGGGATCTCCCGGTTCCATTCCATTGCCGATAGTCATGAAATCGGCAATGTCGTGCTGTTCAGGGGATTACTGCTTTGTGGAGGCCGTTGGCCGAACTGAGGGATTTGGTAAAGGTGTCGGAACAGGGATGATTCATAGACCGATTATCTGTATAGAACTGTAATTGCTATTGTGCTTCGGGGTATTTTAGAATAATATTGGCGAAAAATTTTCTTATGAAAGAGCTAATATATGTTGGAAGCAGGATGATTATATGCGTAAAACGAAGATTATATGCACTTTGGGGCCCAGCGTTGATGATGAAAACATGCTCAAGGCCTTGATACTGGAAGGTATGGATGTGGCGAGGCTGAATTTCTCTCACGGCAGCCACGAGGAGCATGAAAAGCGTGTAAAGATGCTTAAAAAGGTCAGGGCGGAGCTGAATAAGCCTGTTGCTCTGCTGCTGGATACCAAGGGCCCGGAAATCCGCCTGGGTGTGTTTGAAAAGGGCGGTGCGGAGCTGAAGCAGGGCAGCACCTTTATCCTCACCACCGAGGAGATCGTCGGTACCAATGAGCGGGTAACCATCACATACAAGGGTCTTCCTGCTGCAGTCCACAACGGTGTAAAGATACTCCTTGATGACGGCCTGATAGAGCTTAAGGTGATGGGTACCAATGAGACCGAGGTCATCTGCAAGGTCATGAACGGCGGCATCATCAAGGATAAGAAGAGCGTCAATGTTCCGGGGCTGAAGCTGGACATGCCCTACCTGAGCCAAAAGGACATAGATGACATTCTGTTTGGAATCAAACACGATTTTGATTATATTGCGGCATCCTTTACCCGTTCGGCGACCGATATCATCGATATCAGGAAGATCCTTGAGGAAAACGGGGGAAGCGAGATTCACATCATTGCCAAGATCGAGAATTGGGAAGGCGTTAAGAACATCGATGAGATCCTTATGGCCAGTGACGGCATCATGGTGGCTCGCGGTGATATGGGCGTGGAGATTGACTACAATGAGCTGCCCCAAATCCAGAAAATGCTCATCAAGAAGGCCAGAATTCACGGAAAGAAGTCCATCACGGCCACACAGATGCTGGATTCCATGATCTCAAAGCCAAGACCCACCCGTGCTGAGATCAGCGACGTAGCCAACGCCATTTATGATGAAACCAGCGCCATCATGCTCTCGGGGGAGACCTCCATAGGCAAATATCCTCTGGAAAGCGTCAGAACCATGGCAAAAATCGCTGAGAGCACCGAATCTGCCATTCACTACAAGAAGCGATTCTCCCATATTGAGGTGGGATCCACCAGCAATGTAACCAATGCTATCAGCCATGCTACCTGCACAACGGCTCACGATCTGGATGCCTCGGCCATTATTACCGTCACCAAGACAGGCATCACGGCGCGTATGATTTCAAAATACCGGCCCACATGTCCTATAGTGGGCTGCACAACCAGTGAGAAGGTCTATCGTCAGCTTGCCATGTCCTGGGGTGTTATCCCTGTGCTATTTGAAGAGAAGCAAAGCAGCGATGAGCTGTTTGAACACGCTGTTGCACGAGCCGTGGAGGCCGGTGTCGTCAAGTGCGGAGACCTGGTGGTGCTCACCGCAGGCCTGCCCTTGGGTATCCCCGGCATGACCAATATCCTCAAGGTGCATATTGTGGGCAATGTGCTGACCAAGGGCATCGGCGTCACCCAGAAATCGGTGGTGGGAACCCTGTGTGTCTGCAAGGATGAGGACGAGGCCATTACCACCTTTAACGGCGGCGAGATTCTGGTCATCCCCGAAACCAGCAACCGCCTGATGAGTCAGCTAAAGCGGGCCAAGGCTATAATCACCGAGAAGGGGGATATCACCTCTCATGCGGCTATCGTGGGTCTGACACTGGATATTCCGGTCATCTGTGGTGCCAACCATGCCACCGAGATACTGAAAAGCGGCATCACAGTAACTGTGGATGCCGCTCGCGGAATCGTTTATACAGGTGTTCTGGAGGAGTAGGGGTCAATCGGTGATCATCTGAAGGATTTCACTGAGGCTCTTGCCCTCAAGCCCCGCGCTGAAGGCTTCCAGCTCCTTGGCCACGATTTTATCCAGGGACTTCTTGCCCAGAACCTCCACAGGGGCCAGATCATCAGTGAGGACCAGATCGGAGGACGGAACCTCTGAGATATCCGCCATAACATTCTGAGAAATATCATAGAGATCATGCTCCTTCGGAATTGCCGAAGGGGCATTTTTTCTGTAGTTCTCCAGCATATTGTCATTATCGCTGACAAACAGCAGTGAATTGGTGACGAACTCCAAATCAACTCTAAAGGCATGCTTGAAGACCTTCTTGACGGTTCCCGATAGGTATTCCGGAACGCCGGTAAAGTCGCCTGAGCGCATATTGATGTTGACAATCAGGATGCCGCCGGGCTTTAAGTGCTTCTTAACCTCGGTGAAGAATTCCACGGTGGACATGTGGAAGGGTACGGTGATGTCCTGATAGGCATCGGCCAGGATGATATCATACATCTTGGCGTCGGAGGTAGAAAGGAAGCTCCGTCCGTCATTGATATAGACCGTGGCCTCCTCCTCGGTGAGATTGAAGTATTGGCTTGCCAGGGATGCGATCTTTTCATCGATCTCAACCGCATCGGATTTTGCATTCTTGAAATACTTCTTAAGCTGCTTGGAGTAGGTGCCTGTGCCAAGGCCCAAAACCAATACGTCCAGATCCTTGTCCAAGGAGGCCTCATCCATAAAAAAGGGTGCCATCAGGGCATATTCGTAGTAATAACCCGAAAGGGAGCCGTCCTTCTTGTAGATGGACTGAACACCGAAGGCCACATTGGTGGAGAGGATAACCGAATCCTCGTCCTCAGTTACCTGAAGGTAGTTATAAAGGGATTCGCCCTCATAGACGATGTTGGTCTTCCAGTAGGCAAAAGAATCGGAAAATGGCATTAATACAAACACCAGTATCAATGCGGTTGTGACGATATTTTTAACTGCTTTTTTTTTACTCAGGATAAAGTACACAACGCAAACCACGTTTAAAAGGAAGGCAAAGAGGAAGAAGGTTTTTCCCGTTCCGATGAGGGGAATGGTCACGAAGGTGGGAATGAAGGTACCGATGATGCTGCCGATGGTGTTCATGGCATTGATCTGGCCCACCACCTTACCGCTGGAATCCAGGTCCTGAACGCCCAGCTTTACAAGATACGGTGAAACCATGCCCAGGAGGATGAGGGGGAGAGAGAAGATCACCAGGCAGGATATGGCCGAGCCCATGACCACGAACTGGCCGCCGGGAGCGAAGAGCACCAGTATGCCGATGATGAGGGAAATGAGATACTTGCCCACAAAGGGGATCACCGCGATCCACAGGGAGGCTATCCAGATGTAGAAATAAAGCCGGTTGAGACTTTTATGCTTGTCGGCGCTTCTGCCGCCCAGAATATTGCCGGCGCTGAGGCAAATCATAATCAGACCGATGACCACAGTCCAAACGATAGATGATGAGCTGAAATAGGGGGCCAGAAGCCTTGAACAGGAAAGCTCGACGGCCATGACCGTCATACCGGATAAAAAGGAGGTGATGTAAATAATCAGATTACCTTTTTTCATTGTGTTTCTCGCCTTTCTTTTGTTGCGGGAATACAAATGCAACCTTTTTAACTATATTACCATATTTCATGGCATCAACAAAGCAAAAAAGTAATCTATTAAGCCGATTAAAATCCAGTGATTACTCCTGATAAAGAACTAGTGCAGATCTGGGCGCTACCTGGACCTGATAGCCGCTGATAAAGCCTAGACTGCCGGTGGTGGCATAGTTCTCGTCAACGGCGATATGCCAGTCTCCCGAAGCGGGAAGGTTGAGGGTTTCAGGCTCAGTGCCTGCGTTGAAGGCCACGACAATGTTCTTCCAGGAATCGCTGTTGGCATATGGGCCCAGGGTATAGGCAATCATGGCTTCAGAGGTGGGAAGGAATTTCAGGCATCGTCTTATTTCCTCGGATAGCACCATTCGGAATGCGGGATGGGCTTTTCTCAGTGCGATAAGCCCCCTGTGGTAATCAAAGACGTTTCTGTATCTGCCCTTCAAGCTCCAGTCGATCTGATTGATCTCGTCGGGTGCATTATAGGAGTTGTGATTCCCCTTCTTGCTGCGCATAAGCTCCACGCCCGACAGAAGAAAGGGGATGCCCTGGGAGGTCAGCACCATGGCTGCGGCCAGCTTCACCAGGCGCTGGTAGTCCTCGTCTGACAGATCAGGCCGGGAGGCTGTAAGCTTATCGTAGAGGGTCAGATTGTCGTGAGCGGCCACATAGTTCACGCAATGCCAGGCATGGCCGGCCCAGGCAAATCCGTTGTAATTAACCCTGGTATAATCGATTTCATGGTGGTAGACAGCACCTGCAATGCCGAATTTGACGCTTTCCCGGGATCGATAATTGCCGGTAATAAAGCCAATGTCCTGGCTGTGGAAATTGTCACCCTTAATGGCATCCCGGGTATTATCATTGAAAAAGCCGATGCGGTTCAGCTTTGGGGCGTTGGTTTTAGATGCTGAGCAGCAGCTGTCTAAAAGCGAAGCACCGCCTGTCCAACCCTCGCCGTAGAGAATGATGGAAGGATTGATGCTGTCCAGAGCGCTTCTGACCTCGTTCATGGTGTCAATGTCCATCAGGCCCATGAGGTCAAAACGGAATCCGTCGACCTTATACTCCTTTGCCCAGTATAAAACAGAGTCGATGATGAACCGGCGCACCATGGACCGTTCCGAGGCCAATTCATTTCCACAGCCCGACCCATCGGAAAACTTGCCGTAGCGATCGGTCCGATAGTAGTAGCCGGGTACGATTTTATTGAAATCCGAGTCCATGGTTTTATAGGTGTGGTTGTATACCACGTCCATCACCACGCCCAGGCCCTCCTCCTTAAAGGCCTTGATCATGGTCTTCAGCTCTCTGACGCGGTAGTGGCCTTCATAGGGGTTGGTGGCATAGGAGCCCTCGGGCACATTAAAGTTGGTGGGGTCATAGCCCCAGTTGTACTGATCGGCAAGGGGTTTGGTCTCGTCCACCGTGAAGTAATCGAAAATGGGCATCAGATGAACGTGGGTGACGCCCAGCTCCTTAAAATGGGACAGACCCGTGTAATGCCCGTCAGGTGTTTTGGTGCCCTTTTCAGCCAGGCCGAGGAACAGCCCCTTATGGGTGACTCCTGAGCCGGGATGTATGGTGGCATCCCGCACGTGGACTTCATATAGAACCGCATCGGTGGGGCTTTCAAGGGGGACATAACCCACCTTGTCCCATCCCTCGGGATGGGTCTTTGCCGGATTCACCACCATGCTGCGGCGGCCATTAACCCCTGAGGAACGACCGTAGGGATCGGCGGCCTCCAGGGTAAGGCCCATGACAAACAGGGTGTAGGTGTAGTATTTGCCGTCCAGATCACCGGGGACTCTTACCATCCAGGTTCCCTTGCAGCTTCTACTCATTTCATAGACCGATTCCAAATGAGAGCCAGAGCCGGCTTCATAAAGGTTGACAAAGCAAGAGGAGGCTGTAGGTGCCCATAGCTTGAAGGTGGTGGCTTCCTCTGTCCAGTTGGCCCCAAGATCGCTTTTTTCGTAGGTGAACTTTTGCTCAAACTCCGGAGTATCATAGAGCATGCCATAGGAAACCCCGCCAACCCTGAAACCATGCTTATAAACCATATAAGTGCTGCCCAGGGTCATATCCTCCTGAAGAGAAATGAGAAACTCCCTTGCACCCCTGATCTGCGTGACTGCCCTTATGGGCACTTCCATGCCGTTTTCCAGCACCCTGAAGGGTTCTATCTCGTGGGGAACCTTGGAGGGAGCCTGCAGCTTGATATGAATCTCCCGGAAGTTTTCAAAGACGGCTGTTTCTAAGCCAGGCGTGAGGCATAGCTCGTGCTCCGAGTAGAAGATTTCGGCTGTATCCTGAATGATATAGACATCGCTCACCGAGGTGCGGGCGGCCTCGTCCACCTTGAAATACCTGTCCATGTGCAGATCCCGGTCGTGCCAGCCGCCCCGGCGCACAATGATGCCCGCCTGATCGCTGGTAAAGCACGACACGTCGATTTCTGCCACCTTCGCAATCTTGTCGGTTTCGCCGTTGATGGCCTCCTGGTACTGGAACATGTGTGCCGAACCATCCTTGCCCTTTTCCCAGAGCCACAGATCCCAGCCCGTATAATCCTGGTCGTAGCGATAATAATGTATTCTAAGCATTTGCGGCCCCCTAACGGCGAATATCCTATTCCATTATATTAACCACAACCTGCCGTTACAATAAGCAACTTTTTGCGCGAACTGCCATGGACGCCTCTGTACTTTAAAAATACATTACTGAATTTTCTTGACGGGTAAATAGTAAGTGACTATAATGGATACATCAACTATTCATCACTTTAACGTGATGAAGTAATGAAGGGATTATGTTATGAAACGCTGGAATATCTACACGCCCGAAGGGGTTCAGGACATACTGTTTGGTCAGTGCAAGCAAAAAAGAAGGTTGGAGGGAGATCTCAGGCAGATCTTCACCCGGAATGGCTTTTTGGAGGTGGAAACCCCCACCATCGAGTTCTATGATGTCTTTGGCGGGGAGCGTGGGCTCATCAAGCAGGAGAGCATGTATAAATTCTGCGACAGCAAGGGCCGCCTCCTGGTTCTGCGTCCCGACATGACCGTTCCCGTGGCCAGGCTTGCTGCCACAAAGATCAAGGACGAAAACTGGCCGCTGAAATGCTGCTATATCGGGAACAGCTTCTGCTTCGACGAGTTAGGCGGCGGAAGGCTGAATGAGTTCACCCAGGCCGGTTTGGAGATATTAGGGGTCAATACCCCCGAGGCCGATGCCGAGGTGGTGGCCATGGCCGTAAAAGCCCTGAAGACAGCTGGAATCGAGGAATTCCAGATCGATATCGGCCAGGTGGCCTTCTTCAAGGGGATCATGGAGGAATCGGGTTTAAGCCCCGAGGAGGTTGAAGAGGTTCGGGAGCTCATCGACCTGAAGGACTTTGTGGGTGTTGAGCAGGTGATGAACCGCCACGAGGTCCATGAGGACATCAAGCGCCTGATCCTGGATCTGCCCAGGCTTTTCGGTCCCAAGGAGATCCTTTCGGGAATCAACCAGGCGCATATCGGGGAGAAGGCCGCAAATGCTTTGAATAACCTCAAGACCGTGCTTGAGATCCTGGAGGATAAGGGATTGTCCCGGTATGTTTCCATCGATCTGGGCATGGTTCAGAGCCTCAATTACTATACCGGCCTGGTTTTCAGGGGTTACACCTATGGTGTGGGCTTCCCGGTATTAAGCGGCGGAAGATATGACGGCCTGGTGGCGAAGTTCGGGAAGGATTGCCCCGCAACCGGCTTTTCCCTGGGCATCAACATGGTGCTCATGGCACTGGAAAGACAAAACCGGGCCGAAGAGGATACACCGGGGGGCATCTTCATTATCTATGAGAAGGGTGCCAGAAAGGCCGCCAGTGCCTATTGCGAGGAATTGATCCAAAAGGGCATCAGAGCTGAGCTGGATATTGCCATGGCAGGCTATGAAGCCAGCCTTGAGTATGCCAGGGCCAAGGGCTTCGACCGGATCCTTCAGTTCTATGTCAATCAGACCTGTAAAGAGATTCTGATTTAAGCGTCCAAACCTATCCCACAGGGAAAAAACCAGGAATCCTGCACGGCCTAGCCAAACGGGAAAGGGCAGAATTGAGCGGGATCTCCTTAGAATAAGTCATGATAAGGAGTATGCGTGATGAGATATATTACCATAGCATTATCCAAGGGCAGGCTCACCGAACTCTCCATCGACCTGTTGGAGGGAGCGGGTGTTGATTGCACCGAGCTGAAGGGCAATTCCAGAAAGCTGATTCTCACAGACGAAAAGAACAAGATCCGGTTCTTCCTCGCTAAGCCCGCCGATGTGCCGGTTTATGTGGAATACGGTGCCGCCGATATCGGGATTGTGGGCAAGGATACCCTGCTTGAAGAGGGCCGGGATCTCTATGAGGTTCTGAATCTGGGCTTTGCCAAATGCCAGATGTGTGTGGCAGGGCCTAAGGAGCTGGAAGGAAAGATGGACAGCATCTCCATTTCCAGGGTGGCAACCAAATACCCCGAGGTAGCCAGGATGTACTTCAGGCATAAACGCCGGGAATCGGTGGAGATCATCAAGCTCAGCGGTTCTATAGAGCTGGCACCGCTGGTGGGTCTTTCAGAGGTCATCGTGGACCTGGTGGAAACCGGCAGGACCTTAAGAGAAAACGGTCTTGTGGTTTTGGATACCATTGCCGATATCAGTGCCAGAATGGTTGTCAACCGGGTCAGCATGAAGATGGAGAATGAGCGGATCACCGGGCTTATCGACGCCATACGCAGGCAGCTTAAATAGCTGTTGGTTGACTATTTAACCGGGCGAGGCTCCTTCCTGGAGCAGACGGCTCAGGCAGTCCGAGCATAAACAGTTAACGAAAAGGATGTGTTAATCAGATGAAGCAATATAAGTTTGGCACAGATAATCTGGATGAGCTATACGGCATTCTCGCCGGAAGAAGCCCCGAGGGCAGAAGAGACGTGGAGGAAACCGTTGCGGGTATTCTCTTAAATGTGAAGCAGCGGGGCGACGAGGCTGTCTGCGAGTATACCAGAAAATTTGACGGGGTGGATGTATCGCCTCAGACCATGGAGATCAGTCAGGATGAGATGACAAATGCCCTTATGGCCGTTGATAAAGAGCTTCTTAAAATCATTGAGAAAGCGGCTGCCAACATTCGTGCCTTTCATGAAAGACAAAAGGAGAACTCCTGGTTTTCCACCGAAAGCAATGGCACCATTTTGGGCCAGAAGATAACGCCTCTGGAGAGGGTGGGCGTCTATGCCCCTGCAGGCACAGCGCCCCTGCCCTCCACTGTTTTGATGGATATCATCCCCGCAAAAGTGGCCGGGGTGGAGGAGATCATCCTCTGCTCGCCGCCGGGTAAGGACGGCAAGGTCAATTCTCTTGTTCTGGCCTGCGCCAAGGTGGCCGGAGTAGACAGGGTCTTCACGGTAGGCGGCGCTCAGGCCATTGCCGCCATGGCCTATGGCACCCAGACCATCCCCAAGGTGGATAAAATCACAGGCCCCGGCAACATCTATGTGACCGTTGCCAAGAAGCAGGTCTTCGGCGTATGCGGTATCGATATGACAGCAGGCCCCAGCGAGGTGCTGGTGATAGCCGACGAAACCGCCAATCCCGAGTATGTGGCTGCCGATCTGCTTTCACAGGCCGAGCATGATGTTCTGGCTTCGGCCATACTGGTGACAACATCCGAGGATGTTGTCCAAGGCGTGATAAAAGCTCTTGAGGCTCAAACCGCAGCCCTACCAAGGGGCAACATTGCAGCTAAGTCTCTGGACAGCTACGGGGCCATTGTGTTGGTACCCGATCTGGATACGGCACTTAGTGTTTCAAACCGGATAGCCCCCGAGCATTTGCAAATCTGCACCGAGGATCCCTTTTCAATGCTCTCAGGCGTCAAGCATGCCGGTGCCATCTTCCTTGGCGAATACTCTCCCGAGCCCGTTGGTGATTACTTCGCAGGGCCAAACCACACCCTGCCTACCGCGGGGACAGCCCGTTTCTTCTCACCCCTGGGGGTATACGATTTCGTAAAGAGATCCTCGGTGATAGGCTATACCAAGAAAGCCTTCCAGGAGGCGGCTCCCTGTGTGGCCGCATTCGCCGAGGCTGAAGGGCTCCATGCCCACGCCAGGTCCATCACCATCCGCCAAAAGTAGTAGAGGAAGGAATAGTGCCGATATGAGCCGTTTTTGGAGCAACACCACTAAGAATATAACGCCCTATGTGCCGGGTGAACAGCCTAAAAATAAGAGCCTGATCAAGCTCAATACCAATGAAAATCCCTATCCGCCGTCTCCCAGGGTCTTAGAGGCTCTGAGGTCCTATGCTCTCAGCGATGTCAAGCTGTATCCCGAACCTGAATCCGACACCCTCAGAGAGGCTGTGGCCGAATTCTATGGTATTTCAAAGGATCTGGTGTTTCCCGGTAATGGCTCCGATGAGGTCTTGGCATTCCTTTACCAGGCCTTCTTCAACAGGGATGATCTGATTGCCTTCCCCGATATCACCTACAGCTTTTATCCTGTCTACAGCAAGCTCTACGATATCCCGTACAGGGAGATTCCGCTAAGGGATGACTTCACCATAGACTTTGAGGCCTATCCCCAGGATCTGAAGGCCATTATCTTTGCCAATCCCAATGCTCCAACAGGGATTGCCATCACTTTAGAGGAGATCGAAAAGCTGCTTCAGCAAAGGCCCAACACTCTTATCGTGGTGGATGAGGCCTATGTGGATTTTGGGGCTGAATCAGCCGTTCCCCTCATCAACCGTTATGATAATCTCCTGGTCATCCAGACTCTGTCCAAATCCAGAGCCCTGGCGGGTATGCGCATCGGCCTGGCCTTTGGCTGCAGGGAGCTGATCATGGGCTTTGAAAGAATCAAGAATTCCTTTAACTCCTACACCATGGACAGACTGGCCCAGACAGCGGGCATAGCAGCCTTCAGGGACAAGGCCTGGTTTGATGAGAATCGCTATAAGATTATGAAAACACGTGAGGCCGTGAAGGCTGAGCTTAGGGCAATGGGCGCTGCAGTTACCGAATCCATGTCCAACTTCCTGTTTGCTTCCATCCCTGGCGTCAAGGGTTCTGATGCCCTTGCCTTGTTCAGAGAGGAAGGGATTTTAGTGAGAAACTTCAAGTCCCCCGCCAGAATCGCCGATTGGCTCAGGATTTCCGTGGGCACCGACGAGCAGATGGCCCGGGTTTTAGAGGTAGTAAAAAAGATCATGGAACGTACGCCAAACCAATGATATAATGCAGGTATCAGTTTGGAAAAACTGCCTATTTCGGGGATTTCCCTAAGGAGTGATAAGCTTTGCGTAAAGCCGAGGTTGAAAGGAAAACAAAGGAAACCGACATCCAATTGAGTCTCTGCCTGGATGGCAGCGGCAAGCAGTCCATCTCAACAGGTATAGGCTTTTTGGATCACATGCTGAGCCTTTTCTCGGCCCACGGCCGGTTTGACCTGGATCTTGTCTGCAAGGGTGATCTGAATGTGGATGTGCACCATACCGCAGAGGACGTGGGAATCGTTTTGGGAAGGGCTATTTCCGATGCCCTCGCCGGACGGGAAGGCATCAAACGCTATGGGAGCTCCCTCATTCCCATGGATGAATCCCTGGCGCTGGCAGCCCTTGACCTCTCCAACAGACCCTTTCTGCATTTTGACGTGCCCTTCACCACCGACCGGATCGGTGAAATGGATACCGAGATGTTTGAGGAGTTTTTCAGAGCCGTAGCCGTAAACGGGGGAATGACCCTCCATATTAAGCTGTTCCACGGCAAGAACAACCACCATATCATCGAGGCCGTGTTCAAAGCCTTTGCAAGAGCTCTCAGGGAAGCAGTCACTGTGGATCCTACCCTTTCAGGGGTTAATTCCACCAAGGGTGTTCTGTGAGGGGGAGTTGAGCATGTAAACAACCCGCTTGTTTTAAAGTAAACTATAGCTCGCCCGAAGGCGAGACCCGATATAAACTGAGATGGAGGAAGAGACGATGCTTTTACGCGACACGAATTTTATTGATCTGCCGGTATTCATTAAGGGCAAGGTAAGGGATGTTTACGAGGTCGGCCCCGATATGCTGCTGATGATCGTAACCGACCGGATATCGGCCTTTGATGTTGTTTTTGATGATCTGATCCCGGATAAGGGTGTGCTGCTCAACGGCATATCGGAGTTCTGGTTCGATTATTGCAAGGATATTATCGGAAATCATGTGGTGACGACCGACGTATCCGAATATCCCATGGGCCTGTCCAAATTCAGGGATGAGCTTTCGGGAAGATCCATGCTGGTGAAAAGGGTTAAAATGATTGAGGCTGAATGCATCGTTCGCGGCTATCTTGAGGGTTCGGGCCTGAAAGACTATAAGGCCACCGGAGAGATCAGCGGCATCAAGCTGCCTGCCGGGCTCAAGCAGGCCGATAAGCTGCCTGAACCCATCTTCACCCCTTCCACAAAGGCCAAGGAAGGCCATGACATCAATGTGAGCTACGAGTTCGTCAAGGAGCAGATCGGTGAGGCACTGGCCTCCGAGCTTAAGGAGAAGTCCATCGCCCTTTACAGGAAGGCCTCCGACTATGCGGCAAGCAAGGGCATCATCCTGGCCGATACCAAGTTTGAGTTCGGTATCCTGGATGGGAAGATGGTCATTGCCGATGAGATGTTCACCCCCGATTCCTCCCGCTTCTGGGAGCTGGCCGATTATGAGCCGGGCCGTGCCCAGAAGAGCTTTGACAAGCAATATCTGAGGGAATACCTTGAAACCCTTGACTGGGATAAGAGACCTCCCGCACCCAAGCTCCCTGAGGAAGTCATCGCCAAGACCCGCGGGAAGTACATCGAGGCCTATGAACGCCTGACAGGAAAGAAGTTCAATGTATGATTGCGATTATCGATTATGACGCCGGAAACCTAAGAAGTGTGCAGAAGGCCTATGAGCACATGGGCGTTGCCTGTAAAACCACCTCATGCCATGAGGAAATCATGAAAGCCGACGCCGTGATCCTGCCGGGTGTCGGAGCCTTTTCAGACTGCATGCAGAATCTCACCCGAAAGGGTATGGATGGTGTGGTCAAGGCATGCATCGAGATGGGAAAGCCCTTTCTGGGCATCTGCCTGGGCTTTCAGATGCTTTTTGAATACAGCGAGGAGCATCCCGAGGGCGAGCCCGATGTAAAGGGCCTGGGAATCTTCAAGGGCTGTGTCCGCAGGTTTCCTAAGGATATGGGTCTTAAGGTGCCCCATATGGGCTGGAACAACCTGAAGCTGGAAAAGGACTGCCCAATATTTTCTGACCTGCCCGAGAACCCCTTTGTGTACTTTGTCCACTCCTATTACGTGGAGGCTGCCGACCGTTCCATTGTGTCGGCCAGGGTGGAGTACGGCAGGGCTGTGGACGCCGCTATTTCCAGCGGCAATGTCTATGCCATGCAGTTTCACCCGGAGAAAAGCGGAGAGGCAGGGCTTAAGATCATTCAAAACTTTGTGAAGGCGGTTTATCACTCATGATCATTTATCCTGCGATAGATATAAAGGGCGGCAAATGCGTCAGACTCAGGCAGGGCCGCTATGACGACATGACGGTTTTCGGAGACGACCCCATTGAGATGGCCTTTAAATGGCAGAATGCCGGTGCCCGCTATCTCCACACGGTGGATCTGGACGGCGCCAGAGGCGGTTCTTCGATGAACCGGGCGATTATCGGTCAGATCGCCAAGGCTCTATCCATCCCCGTGCAAACCGGAGGCGGCATCAGGACCATGGACGATATCCGTGAGGTTTTGTCCCTGGGGGTTGCCAGGGTGATTCTGGGCACATCGGCAGTGAAAAACCCTGAACTGGTAAGGGAGGCAGTGGCCGAGTTCGGCGACAAAATTGCTGTGGGCATCGATGCCAAGGACGGCATGGTGGCCATCGAGGGCTGGGAGGAGGTCAGCAGCCACAGGGCTGTGGATTTTGCCCTGAAGATGCAGTCCCTTGGTGTGAAAACCATTATCTATACCGATATTGCTACAGACGGCATGCTGGCCGGGCCCAATCTTTTTGCCATGAAGGAGATGAACGATGCAGTTTCCATGGATGTGATTGCATCGGGAGGTGTGGGCAGCATTGCAGATCTGGAAAGCCTCAGGGATGTCGGTGTGGCGGGCGCCATCACCGGAAAGGCTATCTATACCGGAGCCATTGATCTGGCAGAGGCCTTAAAATGCATTCCATAAAGCTTCAATAGCGAATATCTGTTTGAATACGCTTCATAATAAGCGGAGGTGTGAAATGCTGACGAAAAGAGTGATACCATGCCTGGATGTCCACGGCGGAAGAGTGGTTAAAGGCGTGCAATTCATCAATCTGGTGGATGCAGGGGATCCTGTGGCCTGTGCTGCGGCCTATGACAAGGCCGGTGCTGATGAGTTAACCTTTCTGGACATCACAGCATCCTCCGATTCCAGAAACATCATGGTAGAGCTGGTGGCCAAGGTGGCCGAACAGGTTTTCATTCCCTTCACCGTGGGCGGCGGAATCCGGACGGTCGAGGATTTCAGGCAGATCCTTCTGGCTGGTGCAGATAAGGTGGGTGTTAACTCAGCAGCCTTAAAAAGGCCGGAACTGATTACCGAGGCTGCTTTGCGATTCGGCTCCCAATGCGTGGTGGTGGCCATCGATGCCAAGCGCCGGGAGGATGGCTCGGGGTGGGATGTCTACTTGAACGGCGGGCGCGTCAACACCGGCAGGGATGCTCTTGAATGGGCTGTAGAGGCCGAGAGGAGAGGTGCCGGTGAGATCCTGCTCACCAGCATGGACTGTGACGGGACTAAGGCCGGGTATGATATCGCCCTGACAAGAACGATTTCCGATGCTGTTAATATCCCTGTCATCGCCTCAGGTGGTGCGGGAACCATGGAGCACTTCCGGGATGCCATCACCCAAGGCAGGGCTGATGCGGTTCTGGCTGCTTCGTTATTCCATTTCGGGGAGATGAAGATCAGAGACCTGAAGGCGTATCTCCGGGAGCAAGGCATACCCGTCCGGCTCTAAAAAGCTGATGGAGGAAGAACCGGTCTGCTATACCGGTATAATCGACACCAAAAATGCCTTTCAAATCTCCGGCTGAACCAGAGTAAAGAGGGCTGAAAGGGCGATGATGAGAAGCGGCATGGTGAATGCTTTTTGACAAAAAAATAACAATGTGTTACAATATGCGTGTTAAATTTCTCTGAGTACAGGAGGTAAACGCCAATGGCAGAGCAAAAGAAAATATCCATTGCTGTTATCAGAAGGCTGCCGCGGTATTTTCGATATCTTTACGATCTGATGAAGCTGGATATAAAGCGCATTTCCTCAAAGGAACTCAGCGACCGCATGTGCATCACAGCATCACAGATCCGACAGGATCTCAACTGTTTTGGAGGCTTCGGACAGCAGGGCTATGGCTATAACGTGGAATCCCTCTATGAGCAAATCGGAAAGATTCTCGGAACCGACAAACGTTTTGCCTGCATCATTGTCGGAGCCGGCAACATGGGTACCGCCCTGGCCAATTACGAAAATTTCAAGAGAAGGGGCTTCGACATCCTGGCGATCTTCGATGTGGATACCAATAAGATTCATACCCGGATCAACGGCATTGAGATTTTACCCATGGAGGAGCTAGAAGACTTCGTTGAGAAGCATAAGGTGGATATCGCCATGCTGACGGTACCCAACAGAATCATCTCTGAGGTGGCAAAACGGGTGACCGGAGCAGGAGTTAAGGGCATCTGGAATTTCTCACCCACCGACCTCAGGCTTGGTGATGATGTCGTGGTAGAGAATGTCCATCTCAGCGACAGCTTGATGGTTCTGGGCTACAGGCTCAGGGAGAAGGGCTATTAATGCAAAATCGTTCACACGCATAACTTTAACACATAAAAAAGCTGCAGCTCTCAGGCTGCAGCTTCTTATATTGGTTTAATCAGGAGGGTGTGTTTTTACTCTATACCGAGTTCATTAAATAAAGCATCCGCAGAAATGCGGCTTTCAACTGGCTCTTTGCGAGCTTTCTCTACTTCAGATAAAATTTGAAATTGCTCAAAATAATCTTCAAGTTCCATGAGTTTGTTAAAGTAATCGAGTGAGCATAAAACCATTTCAGGTTTGTTATTAGCTAATACAGTGAGGAAGTTTTTTTGGTTCAACTCCTCTTTGGTCTGGTGATAGTTCCTTACAAGGTTAGAGACTGACACCAAGTGCTCATTAATGTTGATCATGCGTATCCTCCCTAATTCCCTCCTGACTATATTCAAGGGCGACTTGAGTCGCCCTTAATTAATACATCCATTTACTATCCTCATAAAAGGTTTGAATAAAAAAGAACGGAGCCTTCAGAAAAAGACTCCGTT
>Ga0116192_1001201_pt1 | contig 18493 bp, 13 predicted proteins | sample AD_UKC113_MetaG_FD_89876 | JGI IMG/M metagenome (GOLD analysis project Ga0116192, IMG submission 89876) | Active sludge microbial communities of municipal wastewater-treating anaerobic digesters from Hong Kong - AD_UKC113_MetaG | ecosystem: Engineered > Bioreactor > Anaerobic > Digestate... | reverse complement strand
TCCACGCCCTGATTCCCGACGGCCGCCTTTGCCGGGAAGGCCCCGGGGCCCCCGGGCGGGCCCAAAATGCAGGATCCGCCTCGCCGGGCACCCAGCGACACGGAGAGAGCTGCAAGATGGAAACCCTGAAGAGTTATATCGACGAGAAACAGCAGGCCTTCATCGTGTGTTCCCAATGCGGGGCGCGCAGGATCGTCGACGCCTCCAAGATGGGAAGCCTCAGCGAAATCAAGGCGAAATGCACCTGCGGTTTCGTCTTCCTAGTGTCCTTTGAACGCCGGTACTTCTACCGAAAGAAGGTCAATCTGCGAGGGGAGTACCTACGCCCCCCGCCGGATAAGTCCTGGGGCGAAGTGCTGGTCGTCGACATCTCCCGAACGGGTCTGGCCTTCCGTCGGGTGTCCGGCAGCCCCCTGAAGACGGGAGAGACCGTGAAGATCACCTTCACCCTGGACGACCCGGCCCAGTCCGTCATCAGCAAGAACGTCATCGTGCGGCGGGTGGATGGCGACAAGATCGGAGCGGAATTTGTGGATCGAAACCTGGGCAAGGCCCTCGGGTTCTACCTGATGCCCTGAAAAGACGCAGGCGGACCGACCTCCCTTTCGACATCGACGCCATGGAAACACTCTATCGATTCAGGAAAATCGACCCCCAAGCCTACGACGACCTGCGCCTACAGGTCAGCAGGGAGTACACCCAGGTGAAGATGCGCGATTTCTTCCTGGGAAAGCCGGTTCCCGTCGAGATTTATTTGCCGATGATGGGAAGGTCCGAAACCCTCTCCATCGAGAAGGTGGTCCACAAGGACCAGGTCTACGAGCCTTCCCTCCATCGACGCCTGGCCGAGGAAGGAATCCACACCGCCTTCATCCGGCACGAGGACGAGACCGCGTTTCTCAACTATTTCAGCGAGCAGGTGCGAGAGACTCTCCATTCCCAGGACCTTCCTTCGGAGAAAAAGACCCAGCTCCTTTACGACAACGCGGAAATTCTCATCAAGAAGGTGTTCCGGGAACGTCCCACCTTTGCCGGCGTTTCCATGGGGCGAAACCTGGTCGAGAGCTTTGCCGTCCACCTGTCCGTCGACTCCGTTCCCTCCCAGGCGCTCCTTTCAATTTTTTCCAAGGATTATTACACCTTTACCCATTCGATCCAGGTTGCCATCCTGGGCATGTCCTTCTGCCGGTTCCTGGGGTGGAGCAAGGAAGAAACCGTGGATTTCGGACTGGGGGGACTTTTCCACGACATCGGCAAGAGTGCCGTCGACGACAAGATCCTGAACAAACCGGGAAAGCTGGACAAAGACGAATTCGAGCTCATCAAGCGCCACTGTGTTCTGGGGGTCGAACAGCTCAAGGACGCCCACGCCATGTCCAGGGAGCAGCTGAGGGTGGTATTGCACCATCACGAGGGCATGGACGGATCCGGTTATCCCGACGGGATCGAGGGCCCGGAGATTCACCGGTACGCCCGCCTGGCTCGAATCGTGGACTGCTTCGACGCCCTCACCACCAAGAGGCCTTACAAAGACGCCATGCCGCCGGCGGAGGCCTTGGAGCTCATGCGGCGGGAGATGAGCCGGGTACTGGACCCCCACCTTTTCAAGGCGTTTGCAAGCTTTCTGCACCTGGAAGACCCGGTTCCCGAGGTCTTCCAATCCCAGCGCATGAACATCGAGTTGGGCACCCGGGTGTTCATGGAGGGGACCGGCGGCGTGCAGGTGAAGACTTCCCTGGTGGGCATGGACCCGGATCGCTACCTCATCGTGAAGCCCCCCAAGGGCGCCGGTGCCGTCCAACCGTTTTGCCTGGGGGTCGATATCATTTGCCGCTATTTCCACTCGGGCTACGTGTACGGCTTTCGGTCCCGAATCCTTCACCGGACCTTCACGCCGTTTGCGCTCCTCTTCCTTTCCTACCCGAAGGCCGTCGAGACCGTCAACCTCCGGAAGGAACCCAGGATCGACTGTTTTCTTGCTTCCGAGGCCGTCATTGCCGGGGTGAAGCACCCGGGCGTCATCGCCGACCTGAGCACCGGCGGCTGCCGGTTCGTGGTGGGACAGGATCGAGACCTGGGACTGCCCCAGGTGAAGGTGGAAGATGAGCTTATCATCCACACGAGGTTTGCGGGAGACGCCGAGCCCAAAGCCCTCCCGGGAAGGGTCCGCAACCTCCGGATGGAAAAGGAGAAGGTGATCCTCGGGGTCGAGTTCGAAAACCTCGGCCCGGAGACTGTGCTTCATCTGGAAAAATGCGTGCGGGAGGTCCTGGACCTGATCCTGTGATGCATGGGCGGGTCAGGGCCCTCCGGGACTTTCCCGTGCCCGAGCGCTTCACCGTCCTCGGGTCCCTCCCGTCGAGGAAGTCGGCAAACCCTTGCCGACGTCCGGGAAAAGGCGGAAAGCCGCCTCTGCCCCGTGCGGAGAGGGACGGGGAGAATGGAAGCCCCATTGCGGATGAGCCCCGGACGGAGTCCCTTGATGCTCATCCGGGAAAGCGCCGCCGAAACCTTTCGAACCTCTGTGCGGGAGATCTTTCATGACCCTTCCCGGCCGGAAGCTGACTCCGACGAGTTCCATAGAGAGTGTGGACTATTCCCTTCTTCGAGAATACCTGGATTCCCGAGCCCACCGGGCCGATGACTTCCTCCAGAAAAGTCTGCTGGGCGAACTCATCGGCAAGTATGTCGACCTGGAAAGACGGGTGGATGCGCTCCTCAAGAACACCCTCCCGGCCACCGTCGCCGAAGAGATCAAGCACTCCGGAACCTTCAGCCCCCGATCCTACGACTGCTCCATCCTGTTTTCGGACATCGCAGGCTTCACCCGACTGGCGGAAAGAGTCCCCGGCGAGGTCCTCCTCCAGATGATCGATGCCCTTTTCCGCGGTTTCGACGAAATCATGGAACGGTTCGGGGGCACCAAGATCAAGACCATCGGGGATGCCTACATGGCGGTTTTCGGGGCCCCCGAGCCCCTCGAGAACCATGCGGTCCAGGCAGTGAAGACGGCCCTGGCCTTCCAGGACTTTGTGCAACGGTTCCGCGGGGCACGGGACCTGGACCTTGGCCTGCGCATCGGGGTCCATTCCGGGTCGGTGATGGCGGCGGTGGTGGGAAAGGAGCGGATGCAGTTCGATGTGTTCGGAGACAACGTGAACGTCGCTTCCCGGATGGAGAGCGCAGGAGAAATCGACCGGGTCAACGTCTCTCACGAAGTCTACCTCAGGGCCGCAGACGCCTTCATCTTCCGGGAAAGAGGCGAAATCCCCCTGAAAAACCGTGGGCTCATGAGGGCCTATTTTGTGGAGGGAGAACGAAAAGATGTGCCCCAGTGACAAGAATCTCTACGATCGGCCGGTGCTCATAGCCCCGGGCGTCTATTGGGTGGGTTACCAGGACACGATCTATAACATGCACTCGAACCCTTACCTCGTGGTGGAAGGGGACGAAGCCGTGCTCATTGACGGGGGAAGTCGCCCCGACTTCCCCGTAGTCATGACCAAGGTCCTGCAGACGGGGCTGCGAATCGAACAGATCCGGGCAATCATCCTGCACCACTACGACCCCGACCTGTGCGGGTCCCTGCCCAACATCCTGGATCTGCTGGGCAAGAAAAGTGTTCAAGTGTTGTCCGCGGAAGCCAACCACATGTTTATCGCCTACTATCTGGCCAAGGAGCATCACCCCCTGCTGACCCCCACCGAGGCCTACCCCGAAGGCTACGATCTCAACGGCAGGACCCTGCGCTTTTACCCGACACCCTACGCCCATGCTCCGGGGAGCTTCATCACCTACGACACCCGGACCAAGACCCTTTTCACCAGCGACCTGTTCGGTAGCCTGTCCAGGAAATGGGACCTGTACGCCGAGCTGGCCCCGGAATGCGAACAATGCCCCGACTACGAGCACTGTCCCAACGGGCGGGATTACTGCCCGCTCCCCGATATCCTGGACTTCCATCGGCAGGTGATGCCCACCGCGCGGGCCGTAAGGATGGCCATGGAGACGATCCGGGGCCTGGACGTGGAAATCCTCGCACCACAGCATGGGAGCGTGTTCGCTCGGCGGAGCGACATCGATTTTCTCTGTCGCATGCTGGCGGGCATGGATCGCATGGGCATCGACGAGAGGGCGGGGGGGTGATGCCCAACCCCGGACCTCCGTCTTCGACAAGTTCCGGCGGGGTCACTCAAGGGCGACCCCGGATTTGTTGTTCCAGGGACTCCTGGTGGGACCTGGTGTCCGTCAGGATCTTGTGCAGGGCTTTCTGGTATTCGGGATGGTTCGTTTTGACGATGGCGGCGTATTGGGACTCGAGGATGGAGCGCTCGAGGTCCCGGGCCAGGAACAGGGCTTTTTTCTGGGTAAGCTCCTGGTTCTTCAGCTTTTTCAGGTTGTCGCGCACCCCTTGAATCACGGTCCGCACGGCCACGGGATTCATGGGACGCCCCACCTGAAAATGAGACGGATCGGATTTCAGGAGCGCTTTCATCTCCTGGAGGAATTGGGCGTGGAGCCTTTCGGCGGCCGCCAGGTCCCGCCACAAGGCCTCATCCTCCCCCAGGATCTCCGCGCAGCTCTCGTAAAAAACCGCCATTTCCTGCTCCAACAAAGCCATCGCTCCCATCAGTTCTTCCACTTTGCGCGCTTCTCCGGGCAGCATAGATCCCCTCTTCATCGCAAAAGGGCCGATGCACACTCTCCCCCCATCCCCCTTCCCGGACGGGGATCACGAAAGACTGCAAAGCCGGTGAACGGTTTTGCTGCAAACCCATTCACCGGCTCATCGTCTTTCCTGCGAATCTCCAAGCTCAGGACTTCATCCGCACAATGAAAGCAAGCCGCTTCTTCCCGGCAGGCACCGGGAACTCGTAACTCGACTGTTTGCGCATGTTCACTTTCCGCCGATTGGTTGGGTCCTCGAGGGACACCTTGAGGTTGCCGGGGAGTGTCCCGATCTCCTTCCACCGCAGCACGTAACGAGTCGCACCCTTTCGAGGCGGGAGCTCCAGCCTCACATGAAAGTCCTCCGGAAGGGCGTCCGGGGGCCTCACATCCACCGCATATTGGCCGGGCCTCACCTTCCACTTGCCGTGATTCACGTAGATTCGAGGAGCCAGTTTGGAAACGGGGGGAGGAGAGGTACAATCCAGTGAATCGAGTCCCTTGGAAGCCCGATCATCCAATCCTAGGAAGAGGGTTCGATCCCGATATCCCCGGCCCTTTTCGCTCAGGATGAAGGAAATGCCCCCGGGCATTTGGGTGAGGGAAGGAAGGACGGACGACGCCGTGGTCCGCGGTGAGGCGGGCACAGTACCGGAAGGGTAAAAAAGCAGCTGTACGTTTTCGCTGCTGACGTTGTTCATCCAGTAAGCCTGCCACTCGTCGAGCAGTCCGGCTCCCCCCGCCCGAACGGCGAAGTATCCCGATCGATATCCCCATGCCTCTTTTTCCACCTTGAGATCCACCTGGGACCCGAGGGGGACTTCGACCCATTCCCCTCCCTCCCGGTAGCGAACGACCACATCCTCCAAGGCTCCCCGGCCAAGAAACGGGTATCCGACCATGTTCCATCCCGGAGCCACCGTAACCGTGTAGGGAGTGGTGTCGGAAATGAACTGTCCGGACACCGCGAGCTGCCGATCAATGGCGGTAATGGCCCAGAATCCCTGTCCCGGGGCGACGGGCGTCAGGTCCGGGTATTCCACATAATCCTGCCCGGCCGGCTCATATTGGAACAGACGCAACCGTGAAGGAGTGTACCCGGACTCCTGGCCTGCGCCAAACACCCCGAGGGGGTCAGGATTGGCGGGAATAATCCCCGGGACGCCGATCAGGTGGTAGTCTTCCAGCTTGCCGATTCTGCCGTCCTTGTTGACGTCGGCCTCCAAGACGCGGCCCACTCCCTTTGAGAAAGCCGTCTCGTACCACTGGCCCCAAACCTTGCCGTCAAACGCCTTCACGCGGGCATAATACGTGACTTGGAATTTGAGAGGAGGCCCGCCGTAGGAAACGGAACCGGCAGAAGAACTGACGGCACCGGGGTCCCACACCACTTCCCCCGTGCCTCCGGGACCGGTCCAGACCGCCACCTGATAGGCTTTCTGAGGATCGCCGTCCGCATCCCGATAGGTCCAACGGATAGTCCCGTCAACGTAAGTAACCGGGTCCGTCGTTGGGGGCACGTTGGCGGAGAGTCCCGTCCATTCGAATTCGGTCCACCGGTCCCTGTTTCCGGAATAGAAGCTGTAGACTCGGTCGTCGTCGGGGGCACTCACGTAGTAGGAGATGTCCTCCTGTGTCGGAAGATAGTAGGCCGACGCCAGGGTCCCCTGCTTCCCCCCTGCCTCCAGAGCGACATAGTCAATCCCGGCGGTCTCATATCGATAGTCTTGCCAAACCCGGACACGGTATTTGCCGACGGGATCGGGCAAGAACAAGGACAGGTCGTATACTATGGTCTGCAACTTATAGGGGTCCTCGGGATCGTACGGAAGGGAAAAACCGTCCCGCATGACCCAATCGCGCCCGTCGTGGGTGAAGATGAAAAAGGTGCTGCTTTGGGGAATGTAATACCCCTCGCTTACGAAAAGGAAGCTTCTCCGAGCCAGGGTTTGAGGCTCCTCGGCAAAGGAAAGCGAAAACTTCCCTCCTTTGCTCATGGTCACATAGCGGTTGTCGGAGGAATTCAGCAGGGACGAGATATCTTCCCCGCCCAGATCCGCGCTGAGAAGGGGCAGGTTCCGCACCGCCTTCACGGGTTCCGGACCCGGGGACAACCCTGCAAAGTCGATCTCGTGGTACTTGCACTTATGGGAGACGGACTCGAGTCGGACCTTGATTTCCCCGTTTCTATCCGGAAGAAACGGGGACAAGTCAAACACGCATTCGGACCATTCGAACCTTGGCTTCAGGCGGCCCCGTTCCACCCATTTGCCCCCTTCATCGAGGGTCTTCACCACCACTGCGGGAGGGCCGGTGTAAGGCTTCCAGGCGCCTTCTCCCTGGACGAAGCCTTTGACCCGCAGGACCAGGCGAGCCCCCAGGCTCACGTCCACGCCTCCAAAATCCACCTGCACAAAGTCGTCGGCGTAGGCATGGAAACCGGAATTGTCCGGGCTTCCGATCTTTGACGTGACATCCGCCCCGGAATTGCTGAAGGCGACCTGGGGAACGACCAGTTCCTCGGGTCGGTAGGCAAACACGTTGCCGCGATCGTCGGGCCCGACGGCCACATTCTCGTCATGGTCCACGGCCACCAATCCCGCATAGTCCGTGAAGGACACTTCCGACTCGATCTCTCGGACTTCCAGCCGGTAGACGTTCTCCTGGGCAACCAAGTCCTTCTGCAGAAGGTAGAAATCCGTGTATTCACGGTTTGCAAGGCGGGCCACCGAGTAGATGTCGTTGTCTCGAACGAAGTCGGTCCCGTCCCATGGATAGACCCAGGGGCAGGAGGCGTAGGGAGAAGTGTCTTCCATGGCCCTCAGGGTGAAGCTTTTCTTGGCTCCGGAGCCTTCATAGACGGTAATGGCAACGTCGTCGACGTAGAAGCCCGGATAGTCCGGGGAATAATCCCCTTCATAGGCACGGAACTTAAGAAACAGGTTTCCCCCGGCCTTATCGGAAATGTCGAATTCGTAACGCTGCCATTCACCGCTCATGTTTCCGAAGAGTTCGGCCAGGGAATCCCAGTTGACCCCGTCCGAAGACACCATAAACTCGCCCCTGCTCGTCATGTCGTAGATGCTGATCCACCCGAAAAAGCGCACCCGGACGACCTGGCCCCGGGCCAACGTCGGGATGGCAATAGGCGGCGAAATTATGGCTCCCTCACTTCCGGGGGGCAGATTGCCGGAAATATTCGTCCCCCAGCACTTCAATCCGGAATTGGGTTTAGCCGGCCCGACCTCCGAAGGAGTTCCCCACTCCCACAGGGCATTGCCCTCCGCCGTGTAACCGCCGTCGCTGTCTTCGAAACTTTGGGAATAAACGACGGTCTCGCTGGCCGAAGACGTTTCGTGCCGGCCCAGGACGGCCAACAGCGCCAACAAGGCCGCCGCGACGACTCGGTGAACCTGTCCGGGCTTCATAGGATTCTCCTCCTCCCCGTCATAGGGGCCCTAAACCACGCCTCAACTCTGCTGAATGACGGTATCCATGTGTGGACCCATTCATGCAGTGGCGCCCATCCATGCCTTCGGCTCCGTGCCTTGATGAGGCAACCCCCCTCCAAACCCCACCGGGAAACGGTTTGCCGTGATCGCGTTTTGGAAATCGTCGATTTATGCTGCCGGACGGATTTGCCGCCCGGAGCCAAATAGAAATACGCTTCGAGACCGCTCTTTCACCTGAACGGACACCCCGTGCATTGGGGAATTCTCCCGTGAATAGCCCGTGGGGACTGGGTGATCGTCTGCAGGAAGAAGAATTCAGTGTCGTCTTTCCTGGAACGGCAAGAGAATGAGATACGCGATTCATTTTCCGTCGGGAGTAGGCGAAAGTCAATAAGATCTCTGACCGGTTGTGCAAAAACCCCCCAAAACCCGGGCATGGAACGGACCTCGGGCGTAGAAGCACGTTTGCCGGTCTGTGAGGTGCGGCGCTGGGGGCTCTCCGGGCGCCTCGTCAAACGATGAATCGATGGAATTTGCCTTGGAAGTACGATCCCTTGCGGCAAAGGGGAGGAAGTCCGCAAAGGATCACGGGGTCCCCAGCCGGACGCCTTCATGGAACGTCTCCGGGAAGGACCGAGCTCCCGCAGGTAGCGGGACGGATTCTCGAGGGGCCGACGGCGCCACAAGGGACGGCCGTACGGACCCGTGTGGCCCGATGCTCTTCCGGCCGCACCACACCTGTCCCCATGAGGGTGCATTTCACTCCCTTGTTCGGAACGTGTGGGTGAATCTTCCTTCCGTTGCACCGTGCCTGTGCCGATGAGGATAAATTCCACTTCTTGATGCTTCAAGGAGGCCGGGCGTTGATACCCCGGAAAACGAGATATTCCCAAAATCATCCTCATCCAGGTATTTCCCGAAGTGCCCACTCACTCTTAGCGATTGTCTCTGTGCCTTTAGAACCTTCCACATTTCGTCCGAATACGCCACGGAACCCACCGAGAGATTGACTCTTGTGACCAGGACAACCTCGTCGGCTTCCGAGATGCCGGCGGCGCGCAGGAAGGAGCGAAACCGCTCCACATAGACCTGGAAGAAGGTCGTAGGGTATCCCCCTGCCCAACGGCCTGGGCCTCGTCCTAGCGGACCCCGAACATGCCCATGGCACACAGGGCAATCAGCAATGCCGGGACCCGAACATCGAACAGGATGAACATGGAAACCTCCGGCAGAGGACTGGTTGGTGGGTTTGGGCGACCGGCCGGTCGCCCCCCTATACCCGTTTTCCCATCCGGGCGAGCACGGCAAGGCCCAGGAGCAGGATCGCGAGTTCGGTCGCGACGGGACTCCAAATGTTTATCAGGACGATCAATGCCGGGATGCCCCAGAACAGGGCATTGAATAGCAGGAGAAAAAACATGGAGACCTCCTCGTGAATGCCAATACGGTGGAAATCGTCCTGAAGGCCCGGGACGCCGCATCTGCCGTCGTCAGCGTAGCCATGTCCCGCGTGAACCGGGCGACCCGCGCCTATAACGGCACCTTGCAGCAGTTCAACGGCCAGGTCAAGAGCTCCGTGCAAGCCTTTGCGGGATTTGCCGCCCAGGCCGTCTCCGTGGCGTCCGTCCCAAGGGCGTTGCCGCCGGGCATCCGTTGCGTGAGCAGGGGTCAGGTCTCCGGATGGCTCAATGGCATGGAGCCATCCGGAGACTTGACCCCCCTGCGAAACGAGCACAGACATAAGAAAAGGGTTACGGTCCGTTCCCCGTAACCCTTATTTTTCTCCTTGGCAGGCCAGGAGGGATTCGAACCCCCATCCCTCGGATTTGGAGTCCGATGCTCTAACCGTTAGAGCTACTGGCCTGCGGGCGGAATCCTATATAGCGGTTTCCACCGGGGATGTAAAGGGAAAACATGATGTTGTTTTCACATAGAAATCGGGGGAGTAGAACGATCTTCCGGGACGGCGGCCCCGGGATTTTCGGCGGGTGTCCGGGTCTGCCAGGCCCGGGTTGAGGGGTTCCCGGGGGCGACGACAGCGGGACCCCAACCCCATCGGCACACCGGGAGACCAGGTCTCTTGCCCGAAACCAAGGCCGTAGACTTACGGAAATCTCACACAAGAAAGGCCGGCCGGCCCGGAGGTACTCTTCCCTCAAAAAATAGGACAAACTTCCGATATTCCCTTGGAAATCAATGGATTTGATCTTGTCAAACCCCGGCCTCCCGGGTACAGTACCGTACAGATGTCCATCATCATCCCTTGGTCATGCGATAGGACCTCTGAAAAAGGAGGGATCGATGAAGATACACTACTGCAAAAAGTACGAGAAATATGTCAGCCGGCAGCACTGCGAATTCTTCAATCGGGGCAAGGAGTGCGATTTCTACAGTCCCGCCAGCTGGAACAGCATCAAGGACCTCATCCAGGACGAGAATCGACCCAAGTGGGAGGTGAACGCCATCATCAAACCTTTCCAGTGCGATCTGCTGGACCGTGAATACTTGAACCGGCTGAATCGAAGGCGACGAACCCGAAGGGTGTTCCTGGGCAATTCCCTGTAATTCCTTCTTCGGGAGCGCCGTTCCCGTCTTGCCCGGCGGCCTCCCCTTGTCCCCCGTCCGTTCCCATCATCTCCGCCATTGAAGCTTCCCGCCCACTTGTGCTAAGAGTTCGGAGTACCCCGTATCCGGCATCGGCAGCAAAGGTCCGAGAACAAATCTATTCAAAAACGTGAGGCGTTATGTTCAAGAAGCTACTGGTGGCAAACCGAGGGGAGATTGCCGTCCGCATCATACGTGCGGCCCAGGAACTCGGAATCAAGACCGTGGCCGTCTACGAGGAGACGGATAAGACCTCTCTGCACATCATGAAAGCGGACGAAGCCGTCTGCATCGGCTCGGGGCCCCGAAAGGACTACCTGAACATCGAGCGCATGATCCAGGCAGCCCTGGCATCCGGCGCCGAAGCCATTCATCCCGGCTATGGATTTCTTGCGGAGAATCCCAGTTTTCCCATGCGGTGCATCGAAGCCGGGCTGGTGTTCGTGGGACCCCCTCCCCAGGTCATCAGCGACATGGGCAGCAAGGTCATTGCCCGGCGGATCATGACCGATGCGGGGATCCCCGTCGTTCCCGGCACGGACGTCCTTCCCAACAACGAGACGGGGGAACGGTCGGCCCTCGAGTTTGCCCAAGAGTACGGCTTTCCCGTCATGATCAAGGCCGTGGCCGGAGGCGGAGGACGGGGCATTCGCACGGCCAGGGACCCGTCCGAACTGGTCAAGGGGCTCAAAACGGCCCGGTCCGAGGCCCAGATGGCTTTCGGCAACGACCGGATCTACCTGGAAAAGGGACTGCTCAATCCACGCCACGTGGAAGTCCAGGTCCTGGCGGATCATCACGGGAACGTGGTCCATCTGGGAACCCGGAACTGCTCCATCCAACGCCGTCACCAGAAGATGATCGAAATTGCACCCGCCCTGCTTCCCCAGCTTATGCTGGACAAGATTTGCGGCATGGCCGTCCGGGCGGCCCGCGCCTCCCGCTACGTCAACGCGGGAACCGTCGAGTTCCTCCTGGACGAGAACGACCGATTTTACTTCCTGGAGGTGAACACTCGAATCCAGGTGGAACACACGGTGACGGAGATGATCACGGGAATCGACATTGTGCGCGAGCAGATCCGCATCGCGGCAGGAGAGCCCCTGTCCATTTCCCAGAAAGACGTCACCTTTCGAGGTACGGCCATCGAACTGCGAATCACCGCCGAGGACCCCAAAAACAACTTCATGGCCGCTCCGGGGGTCATCCAGATCTACCGAACCACGGGGGGCCACGGGGTCCGGCTGGACGGAGCCGTCTACCAGGGATATGAGATCCCCCGATATTACGATTCCATGCTGGTGAAGCTGACTGTTTACGGGTTCACCTGGAGGGAAGCGGTGGACCGGCTCGATCGGGCCCTCAACGGGTTCACCATCGCCGGGGTCAAGACGACCATCCCCTTTTATCGCCAGATCGTCAAGGACCCGGATTTCGTCGAACAGCGGTTCGACACCTCCTATATCGAGACCCATCCGCAACTGCTGTCCTACCAGGACGACGTCCCCGACATGGAGAAGCTGGCGGCCCTCATTGCGGAGATCAACGCCCACGGATATAATCCGTACGCGGAACCATGACGGTCCCCTTTTCCCCGGGTCTTGCGCAACGGATGGCGGAAGGGCCCCGGGCAAAGAAGTCCCTCGGTCCGACCCGGGCGGCGTCGGAACGGGGAAGGTCCCGGACGGTTTTTCCGTTTGCGCTGCGCATAAGCGGCGAAACGAGCCTATTGGAAGGGAGTTCAACCCTATGTCGGCCAATGACGAACGCATCACCCCAAAGATGACCCCTCGGGAGATCCGGGAGTTTCTGAAGGGCACTCCGGGCTACTTCATGACCAACAACGAGCGGGACGTTTCCCAGTCGGATTTCAAGGGCCGCATCCTTCCTCATACCAGCCTGAAGGTGGCACCTTACCGGGACGAGACGGGATATTTCGCCCTCGAGATCTCTGGGGGCGTTACCGTTCACATGGACCTCATGCGCAAACAGATCAACCCCTTCGAGAAGCTGCGCCTGGTTCGCAGAGCCATGCCGCGAACCCTTCTCCAGGCTTGTGTTCGGGCGCGATGTCTTTTCGGCTACCGTCCCTATCCGGACAACGTCCTGCGGTTCGCCGTCCGGCTGTTTTCCCGGTACATCGACGTCTGGCGGGTCTACGACTGCATGAACCACGTACCGAACATGGAAGTGGTGGCCGAGGAGGTGAAAAACGCCGGGAAGCTGCTCATCGCCTCCGTCTGCTTCAACACGGGGACGGGTCACACGGACGATTTCTACTTGCGCAAGGTCGAGGAAATCCTCCAGACCCTGGGAGAAGACCTGGTCGTGGGGATCAAGAACCACTCGTCCGTCGGCTCGCCCAAGCGCATCGCCGACCTGGTGGGCTCCATCCGAAAACGCTTTCCCGACCTGCTCCTGGCCTATCACGGTCACAATACCGACGGCAACGACCTGGCGAGAATGACCTCGGCGGTGCTCGAAGGGGTGAAGATCGTGGAAGTCGCCGACCACGGTTACGGGGGCATCTACAGCCAGGCCCCGGCCCTGAGCCTTATCCAGATCCTGAACGACTACGGGTTGCGCTCCCCCACCCTCCGGATCCAGCCCCTGGTGGATGCCTCCGACGTCCTCCGCCGGGAAAGGCGTCTCTACGATCTTTTCGAGAGCCCCTACCGGGGGTTCGACCCCACGGTCAAGCGTCACAAGCTCACGGGCGGAGCGGCCAGCATCGCCTTCGAACAGGCGGAAAAACTGGGGCTTCTCGAGCGGATTCACGAGGTGTTCGGGGAGCTCATCCAGGTGAACCGGGAACTGGGCAACCTCTGGTCGGTCACTCCCGCCAGCCAGATCCTCTGGACCACTGCGGTAAACAACGTCCTCCACGGGCGCTATGAAAAACCTTCGGACGACCTCAAACGCCTGCTCCTGGGCCGCTACGGGCCCTTTCCCTTCTACGAGCCCCAAGAGTGGATCTTCCAGAAGGTCCTGGAACACCAGCGCACGGACGGAAAGAGATGGTACCAGATCCTGGCGGACGAAGCCGGGATTCAGCGTCTCGAGAACGAGGACTTCGACAAGCGCCGGGCCCAGCTCGAGTTCGAGCTCAAGCGGCCGGCAAGGGACGAGGAACTCTGCCTGTATCTCATGTTCCCCCGGGATGCCCTCGAGTACTTCCGGTTCGAGGAACAGTACGGCAGACCGTGGCTCCTGCCCCCCGAGGTCTGGTACCGGCGAGGAGGTTTCCCCGACGGAGCTCGAGTGACCTTTTCCGACTACGAGGGCAAGACCCATCACATCGACATCGTTTCCACCCGGCGCTCGGGGGACGACGTCCACACGTCCCTCCTCGTGGATTACCATTTCCAGACGTACACCTCGACGGTCCGATCCAAGGAAGCCGGTTGAGATCCATGGAAGGCGGACTCGATCTCTTCCTGGTGTTCCTGTCGGTGGAAAGGGGATTGAGCGCCAACACCATCACCGCTTATGGCCATGATCTCGTCGAGGTGTGTCGATATCTCCAAGACCGGGGCATTCGGGGATGGGACGAGGTGACCCGGCAGCACCTGACGGACTATCTTGAATATATGGGATCGAGCCTGTCCCGGCGCAGTGCGGTTCGCCGTCTTGCAGCCGTCAAGTCCTTTTTCAAGTACCTGGAAAGCCGAGGGGAGATCCCCGGAAACCCTCTGGCCCGGGTGCCCCTGCCCCGGCTCAAACCGACCCTGCCCCGGGCCCTTTCCTTCCGGGAGGTGGAGTCCCTCCTGGCCGGGCCTCAGCCGTCCGCGCTCCCCTACGGTCAGAGAGACAAGGCTGTCCTGGAATTGATGTATGCCACGGGAATGCGGGTCAGCGAGGTCACCGATCTCGAGATGCGGCAGCTCCACCTGGATGCCGGGTACCTGGTGGTTCGCGGCAAGGGAGACAAGGAGCGCCTGGTGCCCATGGGGGAATACGCCGCCCAGGCCCTCAAGGCCTACCTGTTGCAGGGACGCTCCCTGCTTCTCAAGCACCGGAAGGGATTCGCTCCGGAGGTCTTCCTCAACCACCGGGGCCGACGGCTTTCCCGGCAGTCCGTCTGGAAGATGGTCAAACAGTACGCCATCCGGGCGGGAATTCGGGCAAACCTGACCCCCCACACCCTTCGGCATTCCTTCGCGACCCATCTTCTCGAGAACGGAGCCGACCTTCGGTCCCTGCAGGCCATGCTGGGACACAAGGACATCTCCACCACCCAAATCTACACCCACGTGGCCCGGGCCCGACTGAAGGAGATCCATGCAAAGCATCACCCGCGTCCCTGAGGTACCTCCATGGAAGTGATCACGACTCACATCAATGCGGACTTCGATGCCATGGCTTCCATGATCGCAGCCAAGAAACTCTACCCCGGCGCCCTCCTGGTCTTTCCGGGTTCCCAGGAGCGGACTCTCCGGGAGTTTTTCGTCAAGTCAACGGTATACCTCTATGATTTCAAACGCTTGCGAGATATCGACCTCCAGGAGGTCCGCCGCCTCATCCTGGTGGACACCCGTCAGCTGTCCCGCATCGGCAAGTTCGAAGAAGTCCTGGGAAAGAAGGACCTCGAGATCCACATCTACGATCATCATCCCCCGAGCGAGGACGACATCGAGGGTCATGTTTCCGTGATCCGTCCCGTGGGCGCCACGGTCACCATCCTCACCCACCTCATCCGGGAGCGGGAGATTTCCGTCACGGCGGAAGAAGCCACCATCATGAGCCTGGGGATTTTCGAGGACACGGGATCGTTCACCTTCAACTCGACCACCCCCGAGGACTTCGAAGCCGCGGCCTACTTGCGCCGGTGCGGCGCCGACCTGAACGTGGTGGCGGACATGGTCACCCAGGAACTCACGGCCGAACAGGTGAACCTGCTCAACGACCTGCTTCTTTCGGCCCGGACCTTCAACATCCAGGGGATCGAGGTTTGCGTGACCACGGTTTCCGTGGACAGGTACGTGGCGGATTTCGCCGTTCTCGTTCACAAACTCAAGGACATCGTCAACCTCGACGTCATCTTCGCCCTGGCCCGCATGGAGGACCGGATTTACCTGGTGGCCCGCAGCCGCATACCCGAAGTCAACGTGGGAAAGATCGCGAGCTATTTCGGAGGAGGCGGACACTCGAATGCGGCCTCGGCCAGCATTCGCGAGATGACCTTGAACCAGGCGGAGGACCGCCTCCTCGAGGTGCTCAAGAGCTCCGTGCGCCCGTTTCCGTCGGCGGAGAACCTCATGACCAGCCCGGTCATCTATTCGGAAGGAGAACGCTCCATCGGGGATGCGGCCCAGATCATGGTCCGCTACAACATCAACGCCATGCCCGTCATGGACGACGGGCAGCTCGTGGGAGTCATCAACCGGCAGGTCCTCGAGAAAGCCATCTACCACGGGCTCGAACACCGAAAGGTCCGGGAATTCATGAACTCGGACTTCTCGACGGTGGAGCCCACGGCCACCTTGATGGAAATCCAGACCCACCTGGTGGAACAGCAGCAGAGAATTCTGCCCGTGGTGGACCACGGGAAGCTTTTGGGGGTCATCACCCGCCGGGACCTTCTGAATTTCCTCGTCTCGGACCATACGGTGACGCCCAGGGCCCTCTACGACGACCTGAACGAAGCCCACTGGCCCAAGCGCAAGAACATCCTGGGCGTCATCCGGGAACAGCTCCCCCCGGAGGTGATCGTCATCCTCCAGGACCTGGGGAAACTGGCCGAGGAGCTTCATTACAAGGCCTATGCCGTGGGCGGCTTTGTTCGGGACCTTCTCATGCGGCGGCCCAACCTGGACATCGACGTGGTGGTGGAGGGCGACGGGATCGAGTTTGCCCGGGCCTTCGGGGAACGCCACGACGTGCGCGTCCGTTCCCACAAGAAATTCAACACGGCGGTCCTCATCTTTCCCGGGGGGCAGCGGGTGGACATCGCCACGGCCCGTTTCGAATACTACCAGTACCCGGCCGCCCTTCCCATCGTGGAATTCGGCTCCCTCAAGATGGACCTGTACCGCCGGGATTTCACCGTGAACACTCTGGCGGTGGATTTGAACCCCAGGACCTTCGCCCAGCTGATCGATTTCTTCGGGGGCCAACGGGACCTTAAGGAGAAGATGATCCGGGTCCTGCACAACCTCAGCCTCGTGGAGGACCCCACGCGGATCCTTCGGGCCATTCGCTTCGAGCAGCGGTTTGGGTTTCGCATCGCCAAGCAGACCGCCAACCTGATCCGCACGGCCGTCCAGATGGGGCTCATTCAAAAACTGGGGGGACATCGCCTCTTCCACGAACTGCAGCTGATCCTCATGGAGGACAACCCCCTGCCTGCCTTGCGCAGAATGGGCGAGTACGGGGTCCTGGCGGTCCTTTCCCGGAAGATGAAGTTCGACACCAAGATGGAGGAGCTGGTCACCCGCATCAACGAGGTCACTTCCTGGCATCGCCTCAGTTTCCTGGACGAACCTCTCGAGAAATGGTGGGTCCACTTCCTGGGGCTCCTGTCCGCCCTCACCCCTACGGAACTGGAGAAGGCCTTCGGGCGACTCGAGCTCAACAGCGCTCAAAAGGAAAGAATCCTCTGGACTTATGCCCAGGTTCGGGACCTTCTCGGGGGGTTTTTCCTGTTGCCTGATCCTCGACCCAGTGATATCTATCGTGCACTTCAGCCGTTCCGGCCCGAAGAGCTCCTGTTCATGATGGCAAAGACCCAGCGGGAAGAAGTCCGCAAGGCGATCAGCCACTACTTTCATCGCTACCGGAACGTGCGAACGGAAGTGAAAGGCCGGGACCTGAGGGCTCTGGGCATTCCTCCGGGGCCCGTTTACCGCAAGGTCCTGGACGACCTGCTCACGGTGCGTCTGAACGGAGAGGTCCGAAACCGGCAGGAAGAGATCGAATACGTGGAGCGGCATTACCGGGAACTCGTTCCTCGGAAGGGCCTCGATTCTTCCTCCGTATCGAATTGAAGGAGGGTGCTCCGGTCCGGCTCCATGGAAACGGGCTTCGAGCATGGATCCGGAGTCGGTCTCGATCCCGGCCGACCCCGGTCCCGACGGGGCGCCGAAATCTCCCGGGTGGGTTCGGAGGTCGGTTTGGACCTCGAGCATCCCGGCAACTGGGGACCCCAGACGGTGCGGAGCGGTTCATGCAATGCACCCCGGCGGACCTTCATGTGGCAAGAAACGATCCTCAATGCCCTGCTGTACTCGGTGCCGCTGCTGCTGGCCGTTGTGGCCCACGAAGTGGCCCACGGCCTGGCGGCCGAGAAACGGGGGGACCCGACGGCCCGGATGCAGGGGCGCATCACCATGAACCCCCTGGTGCACGTTGACCTGGTGGGCACCATCCTGCTTCCCGGGATTCTCATCGCCACCCGGAGCCCCTTTTTGTTCGGGTGGGCCAAGCCCGTGCCGGTGGACCTCACCAACCTGAAGGGCGGCCGGAGGGACATGGCCCTGGTTTCCGCGGCGGGGCCCCTTTCCAACCTTGTGCTGGTCTGCCTGAGCGCCCTGACATACCGCGGCGTGATCCTGGCGATCAATGCTTTGGGGAGCCCCCCGGAGCTCCTTTGGGTCCTGGAACCCCTGATGATCATGGCGGCATTCTCCGCGACGTTCAACCTGACCTTGATGGTGATCAACCTGCTGCCGATTCCGCCCCTGGACGGCGGCCGCATCCTCATGGGACTGCTGCCCCCGAGACTGGCCGTTCAACTGCAGAAGGTCGAACCCTACGGGGTCCTGATTCTC
>Ga0116192_1001193_pt1 | contig 18556 bp, 22 predicted proteins | sample AD_UKC113_MetaG_FD_89876 | JGI IMG/M metagenome (GOLD analysis project Ga0116192, IMG submission 89876) | Active sludge microbial communities of municipal wastewater-treating anaerobic digesters from Hong Kong - AD_UKC113_MetaG | ecosystem: Engineered > Bioreactor > Anaerobic > Digestate... | reverse complement strand
GGGCGACGAACTCAGGAAAGACGGCGGCAGCAAACACCGGAGCTGTCGCAATGCCCTCAGAGCCGGCAATTCACGAAGGGCTCTGAATCTTGGAATCCGGTCAGTGTGAAGGAGAGTGTGATGCAAGCGAAAACCAATGATCAACCCGCAGTGGATGCGTCAGCGACAGGCGAGACGGACACCATCGTTTGGCGGGGCGAGAGCTATCCCGTTCCATCGATGCGTGAACTGGAGCGATGGGTTTACGACTCGGTATGCGAAACCCCAGAGGGCGACCGCGTGGAGCCTGATCACCCGGATAGCTGGCTTTCGATCCTGGGGCTTATTTGAACCGGCAGCGGCTCGTGAGCGGGCCGTTTTGAAAATTGAAGGTTCGAGATGAACGGAATATTTTTTACCGAAGCGCAACGCTCGATGTTGCTGGCCAATGGCCGCGCATCGTTGGAAAACCCGGACTTCGATCCGGCGCCCGTGGTGAAGCTGTTCACGCCGGATGGCGCTGCGACCTGGCTGCTGACCGAGATTGATCCCGATGACCCCGACCACGCCTTTGGCTTGTGCGACCTGGGCCTGGGGATGCCGGAGATCGGCTGGGTCAGCTTGCATGAATTGGCGAGCGTGCGCGGCAGGCTGGGCTTGCCGATCGAGCGTGACCTGTATTTCCGGGCTGAGAAGCGCCTGAGCGCCTACGCGCGCGATGCGCGTCTGGCGGGGCGCGTTATGGCCTGACCTGAATGGGCGCGCTGCGCGCGCCTTGTGTTTTCAAGCTACATGGTTCGAGGAGCGAAAGCATGAACGAAGAACAAGCCCAACTGATTTCCGAGGCGGCCCGGAAATTGCTGGAAGAGCGTGACTTTTATGCGGCGCCTGTTCCGAGCGATTCCCGGTTGTTCAACGTCTTCGACGCCGACGGTAGCTACTGTTTTTGCTGCACAGCCACGATCGACGCGACAAACCTTGGCTTCATGATGGCTTACGGCAAACGCGAATTCCTGCGTGGGGAAAGACACGGCGCCGAACATCTTGCCGAAACAATTCGTGGACTCATAGGGGCGGCTGCGGCGCCTGTTGAAACGTGAGGAACTGGCTGGCGCGCTCAGCGAGCGATGCCTTTGCCGGAAGCGCGGCCGGTGGCGCTTGATTTAAGGCTCCTGGCGCGGTGCAGAAGCATGTCGATGGCGTTCTTTTCCTGCTGCGTGGCCCTGCGCTACGGCTGATTGCCCAGGCCAGCCAGCGTCTCGTAGCCGCTGGCCAGTTTGGTGGTCATGGTCATGGCGATTCCCTTGCCACTCAGTTGTAGAGCCAATACATCAGGAAAAGTATCCCGACGATGCCCCAGATGGCCAAGCCGGTCATTTCCAGCAGGCTGTTCAGGCTGTTTCGGTTCTTGCTCATGTGCTTGCTCCTGCAACGTACCCCAAGAGTAGCGCCAGAACGGCCACGATGGCCAGGAAGGGCCAGGCCGGCGCGAGGGTGCTGGCCATGGTGTCTCGACGTTCGAACTGGACCGCCTTGACCGCCTTGTTGGTTTCGTCGGCAATCTTGCCGACGGCTGCTCGCGCCAGCCTGTCGGCCGCGGCCGTCAACTGCGCACTCGATCGATCCAGGCGGGCGCTGGCATCCGACAGGGCGCGCTCCGTGACCTCGGCGCAAATCGTGGCGAAGAAAAACGCCGGATCGTCGTCGCAAATGACGACCAGGTGTTGCGCCGCCACACGGCCGATGATTTCCCGAATGGCGTCTTTGCTCAAGATGGTTTCGTCGGACATTCTCAGGTCACGCGGGCAATTTCTTCGAAAACCCGGCGTTTGAACAGATACAGGCGCTGACGCGCCATCAATGAAAACACCGGAGCTGCGTCAATTTCATTGAAGGTCAGATGCAGGGAGGTAATCTGCCTCAAGTCTTCGCCCTCGGTAGCCGCCGTGCCATTGGTGATTTTCAAAACATCGAGGAGCTTTTTTTCATGTTCGACAAATACTTTCATCTGGTCGAACCGCTTGCCGTCCTTTTCGATTTTTCCGTATTTCTCGTTCAGCCAAACGACAACGCTCTTTTCCTTGGCGCTGTATTTGCAGAGCAGGGCCAGGGAATTCAGCGTATCGACCAGGGATTGATCACCAACCACGATTGAATGCAGCAGGACGCGCTTGCCGTGATCTTCCAGCATGCGCATGGCGTCGTTTTCCACCATGTACTTCCAGAGCTGATTGAAGGTGTTCGAGCCCGTATCGATGACGAATTCCTTGTCTTCCGTCAACAACTGTTCCATCATGGTGTCGAAGCGTCGCGGATCGATATCCATGTTGTCCGGAGAAAGCTGCAATTCACGCACCGGCAAGGCCTTGAATTGCGACAACGTTCGATTGGAGGTGTCGGTGTCGAAGGTCGCAAATTCATTGCCGTATTTGTCCAGCAAGTATTGGGACAACAGCCAGGCGGCGAAGGACTTGCCAACGCCGCCCTTGCTTTGCATGACGAAATGAACGGTGCGCATCATGACTCCTAAATCAAATCATTGGGGTCGGGCTTCGGGTTGAATTCAATGCTTGTGTTTCCGCGCTCGCGCAATCGGTTTGCCAACTCGCTGCCGGTTGTCCGGGGAGGGGGTTCGACGGCGCTTGCATCCAGGCTGGTTGGGTTGCTTGCATTGCCGGCACGCTGCCCCCCTTTTTTTCGCCGCAGGCGCCCGCGGTAGGTCTCACGGTATACATCGGCCAGCGTGATCGTTTGCCCGCTGCGCTCGCTCAGGAAGACCGCGATGTCGGCGCTGGAGATCCCGGCGTCTCGCCATGCTGCGATTTCGACGAGGGCTTGCCGGATCACCCCTGCCTTGCTTCGCTTCCCAAGCGGTTGGAGTTTGCTCATAAATTGTTCCGTTATCGCTCAATTATTGCTCTAACGTCAGGGCAAAAGTGTTATCTTGTGCAATATTCGCTCAATATTTGCTCTGCTTTTGGGCGTTTTGCGCGTTGACCGGGCCAGCCGGTGATGTGCCGAGCGGCAGCCGGCGCAGTCGCTGGGGTTGCAGAAGGGGGAAAGGTCGTGAAGGAAATCTGAGTGGAACATAAAAGAACCGCCTCGCGTCTTGCCGCCTTTAGCCGGATTTGCTAGAGTGCAAGCGCCTTTCAGGCGACTACAAGGCATTGTCAAACGAATCGAAAACGAATCATCTTGAGCACGACCCTCTACACCGTCCGCATGGACCCAAGGACGCGCACTGAGCTGGAGGAGGCGGCGGGTGCTGCGGGCTTCAAGACCCTGAGCGCCTTCCTGGTGGCGTGCGCCCAGGAGCGCGTGCGCGGTGCGCGCGACCAATCCAAGCTGGAGGCCATCGAGGACCGGATCGCCGCCAGCTTCGAGCGTTTGGGCGGGATGCTGCGCACCGTGAGCAACGGCGTGCAGGTGAACATCGCGCAGGTGGACAACCTGGCGCGCAGCTTCTATGCCTGCGTGCCGGAACCGCCGGCGGAGGAGGTTGCGGCGGTTGTTGCGTCGGCCAAATTGCGCCATGCCCGATACCGTCGGGCGGTAGAAAAAGATGCGGCGGGAATCGACCAGTCTTGATCCCGAGGTTCAACTCGGCAAGCGCAAACCGCGCCGGGAAAAACCCGACAAACAGCCCGCGCTGTTTGATTCCAGGCTGGTGCTGATTCGGGCGTTCAAGGAGGTGGCTGGCGCGGGTGCTTTGGCCAAGAGCAAGGGACGCGCCCAGTCAACCGGACAAAAGGGGGCGGCGCGCCGCCAGGATCGCAGCGTGATGCAGCGCTGCGCAGTGCGCATCAGCTATGCCGACAACAAAAACAACGGCACCTGGGCGGCCCACGGCAGGTATATCGAGCGCGACGGCGCTCAATACAGCAAGGACGAGATTCATTCCATCGATGCGGAAGGACTGGAAAATGACCGAGAATTTGGAAGAGGAATACATCAGCGGAGTTATTCAGACGCTCCAACTATCGGGAGTGAACTCCCAACCGTTACCGGAAACCATCTGCACCCGCTGCCCGAGCTCGATGTGGTGGGTGGACAAACAGGGGCCGAAGTGCTTTTGTCGGCAGACCCACCTTATGACATGGACGGCTTCCGAGAAGCCTACGCTGCTCGGCTGCGACGGTTACGAGCTGGCGATGGCCCAGCACCGCGCCAGGATCGCCCGGCAAAATCGATTCGCGGATCCAATTCAGGAGACAGACGACGGCGCGCATCAGTTGTACGGGGACGAGGCGATGGATTGAAGGTCAGCCGCACGGCCCTGATGGATCCGGTATTCAGCAGTGATGAAACGCCGGGCAAGGCCTACGACGTATTGCGTGAATGGGAAAAGGCCGGGGATCCCCGGATTTTCAAATTCATCGTGTCCCCTGAATTCGGGGAGCGCGTTGATCATCGGCGGCTGACGCGGGATTTGTTCAAGGCGATCGAGGCCGACCTGGGCGTGGGCTTGCAGTGGGTGGCCGTGACGCATCACAACACCGATCACCCCCATACCCATGTCGCGCTGCGCGGCCTGACGCGAGAGGGCGGCGAGCTGCGCTTTTCGCGGCAATACTTGTCCCATCACATCCGGCAGCACGCCCAGGCCGCGGTGACGCGACAACTGGGCTATCGCAGCGAACTCGACCGAATTCGAGCGGCCCAGCGTGAAGTCGGAGCGACGCGCGTCACGAGCCTGGATCGGATGTTGCTCAAGGGGGCAGCGTCCCAGCCAGCGGTTGAAGGCTGGAAGCCGGTCGGGGCCTTGCCGACGCATGCGCCGAGAACGCAGCTGGTGCAGCGCCTGGAGGCGTTGGAGACCATGGGTTACGCGCGCAAGTCGCTGGGCACCTGGTATGTCTCGGAGAACCTGCAGGGCGCGCTTTCGGCCATGCAACGGGCCACGGATCGTCAGCGCGCCCTGCGCGCCGGCCAGCTGGCCGTTTCTGATTCGCGCCTACCTTTGGTTGTTACGCCTGTTGCAAAACTCAACGGCATCGAGGGCCGTATTCTTGGGCATGGAGAGGAAGACAGCAGTGGAAAACGCTACATGCTGTTGGAGTCCATTGCAGGAAAAGTGCATTACGTATATCATTTTTTCGAGCTGGCGAAGCTGCGCGAAGGCGGCGGCTTGAAGCCGGGAAGCTACGTGGTTTTCAAGGTTCGGAGACAAAACGCCGGGGGCCGCTGGAAGGCGGTGCTGGATGCCACGGAACTCGGGGACGCGGAGCGTCTTTTGTCCGATCCTCGGTATTTGCGGCGCGCGGCGCGCGGGGCGATGCCAGACACGGTTTATGGAGGCTGGCTGGGGCGGCGCGCCGCGGCGCTGCGCCAGGTGCAGGCGCAGCAGGAGTTGGAGCGGTCCAAACCACGACAGGAGCGTTGACCATGGTCGAAAACATCCGCAGCCGCGATCTCGCGAGACTTGTCGAACGAGTCGCTGAAAGTCTGAAGGAGCCGCAGCACCGCTTTGAGCTGCACGACCCGTTCGCCGAGACGACTTTCCGCTTCCCAACGGCCAAGGCCGCAAAGGCCAAGGCCGACGAAATGGGCGCGACGCGGTTTCAGCACTGCGACGCCGGCGGCACGGTGAGGCAGGTCGACAAGGTCGATGGCGAATGGTGGGCTCGGAGCGAGCAGACACCGCCGCAGGACAGCCAGCGGCCGCCGGGTGCCGCAGACAAGCCGCTGGCCAGCGTGCAGGAAGAAATCGACCGGAGCGCGTTGCGCGATATTGAAGCTCGCGCAGCCTTGCGCTTGAAGCTGGGGCAGGCGCTCGACGCCGATACGGGTTTGCAAATGGCCACTGCCGACGCCCATGCTTTCCGCCGTATCGAGTCCGAAGGGTGGCAGGAGAGCGCAGCGGTGGAAATGGCACTCAACGCCTACGAGGACCCTGGATACATGGCGGGACTGCGCGACGCGCTGCCTGGATACCCAGGGACAGCAGATCGGGTGTATGCCTTGGATTTGGCGCACGAGTGGAAGTGTGCTGCCAAGGGTGGCCGCAAGACCACCGAATTTGCTTCGATGACCGCTGATCGCGCCCGCGAGGACAACTCACTTGAGCAGGCCGGTGCGAGCCAAAGCGGTTCCGGCGAGGACAACGGCGTACCGGTTCTTGAGATACCGGCTGGCTCGGGGGTGCCAGGAAGACCGGCGGTACGTGGCGTTGATCTGAGCCTGACGCTGAGCTTGTTGCAGCGGTTCGACAAACACGGCGCGGATTTCTTTTTCCGTGGCACCGATCAAAAGTCGTTCACCGTCCATGACGGGCGAATCACGACGCGCCTGCACGATCGAGAAACCATCGCAGGCATGTTGTCGTGCGCCGAATCGAAGGGTTGGTCCTCAGTTGCAGTCAAGGGCAGCGGGCAATTCCGACGTGCGGCGTGGTATGAGGCTAAACAAAGGGGCCTTGCCGTGGCGGGATATGAGCCGACGCGCGAGGAAGCAGCTTTGTTTCCTGCGAGGTCGGACCTCGGACGGCCCGCGGAATGCACGCGGCAAGCGCTCAACTCCATTGAAGCGATGTCGCATGCTGCCGGGGGTGGCGCAGATGCCAAGCCGCCGCTCCCACCGGAAGCCGAGTGCGCAGGCGTTGTGGGCCCGACTCGAACCGAAGCGTCTTTGGATGAGGCCCGCAAGCAGATCGCGGATGCCCTCGGTGAAAAGGCCTCGGTGTTTCGCGCGGAAACGCGGGGTGGCACGTATCGGGGTGAGGTCATCGCCGAAACGCAGCTGCACGTCGTGCAGCGCATCAGCAGTCGGATGGCCGTGATCCACAACAGGGTGGACGTGGCCGGCGGAATCATCGGGCAACGGGGTGTATATGCGTACAAGGGCGGACGCGCCCAGTTCGCCGCCAACCGCGAGCAGCAGCTGATGAAGGCCGGCCTGGAGCGATGAGGCAACCCAAGCTCTACCGAACACCCGATGCGCCGCGTTTCGTCGGCGGCTACAACTGGCGCCCACTGGCGGCCTGGCTGTTCGTGACGATTGCGTTCATGTGGGCCGCGACGCAGTTCACGGCCTACCGGCTGAATTACCAGCCGGCCCTGGGCGCCGGCATCCATCGCGCCGGCACGATGGCCGTGTACGAACCCTGGATGGTGCTGGTGTGGCTGTTCAAGTTCAGTGACGCGCCCGGCCAGGCCAAGAACGTGCTGATGCAGGGCGGCTTCATCGCGGCGCTGGGCGCCATGGGATCGGTGTTTCTGGCCCTGTGGCTGAACGGATCGCGGCATCGTGGTCTGGAAGGCGGGGCGGAGGATTTGCACGGGTCGGCGCGTTTCGCCACCTATGAGGAGGTGAAGGCCGCCGGCTTGATCGACCAGGCCGATGGCGTGACGATCGGCGGCATCGAAAACCCTTCCGGCGGGGCCATCAAGTACCTGCGCCACGATGGCCCGGAGCATGTTCTTGTTTTTGCGCCGACCCGTTCCGGCAAGGGCGTCGCCCTGGTCTTGCCGACCCTGCTGACCTGGCAAGGCAGCACGGTCAACAACGACCTGAAGGGCGAGCTGTGGGCCAAGACATCCGGCTACCGGGCGGCGCTGGGCCATCGCTGCTACAAGTTTTCGCCGGTCGAGGAAGACAGCGCCTGCTTCAACCCGCTGCTGGAAATCCGCATCGGCACGCCGCGTGAGGTGGCCGATGCGCAGAACATGGCGGCGCTGCTGGTCTACACGGACGAGGGCGCGGGCGACGGCGAGAGTCCCCATTGGCGTCAAAACGCCATGTCGATCCTGACCGGCGTGATTCTGCATGAGTGCTATGCGGCCAAAGGGGAGGGGCGTCTTCCTTCACTGCCCGGACTGGCGCGCGTGTTCACGCGGCCAGGCCAGGGTTTCAGGGAAACCCTGTCGGAAATGCTGGCCTACCCGCACGACCCGGAGATGGGTTTGGCCTGGACGACCATCGACGGGGAGCCAACGGTGACGCACCCGGTGGTGGCCGAGAAGGCGCAAGAGCTGCTGGACAAGGAAGACAAGGAATTTTCCGGCATCCTGAGCACGGCCAAGACCGCGCTGATCCTCTATTCCGATCCATTGGTGATTGCCAACACATCGGCCAGCGACTTCACGATCCAGGACCTGGTGAACCACGAGCGGGCGCACGACCTCTACATCGTGGTGCCCGAGAGCGACAAGATCAGGCTGCGCCCTCTGGTGCGCCTGGTCTACACCATCATCGTCAACCGCTTGACGGAGAAGATGAGTTTTCAGGCCGGGGCAGCGGTGAAGAACAAGCACCGGCTGCAATTCGTGATCGACGAATTCGCAGCCCTGGGCAAGATGGATCTGTTCGGAGACGCGCTGTCTTACATGGCCGGCTATGGGCTGCATGCCTATCTGGTGGTGCAGGACTACCAACAGATCCTCGATCGCTACGGCCAGCATGAAAGCATCGTCAGCAACTGCCACGTGCGCATCGCCTTTGCGCCCAACAACTTCGAGACGGCCCGGCTGCTGTCCGACATGAGCGGCAAACGAACGATCGCGCGCTCCAGCGTCAACTACAGCGGCGGCCGTCTGTCGCCCATCCTGGGCCACATGACGACTTCCGTCGAGCACGTGGAGCGCGAACTGATGACCCCCGATGAGGTGATGCGCTTGCGCCCGCCCGAGAAGCAGGGGCATGGCGGCGAGCAGCGCATCGTGCGCGCCGGCGACATGCTGATCTTCGTCTCGGGCATGTTTCCAATCTATGGACGCCAGACGCTTTATTTCCAGGACCCGGTGTTGTCCGAGCGCTCCCTGATGCCGCTGCCGCCGACGAAGCCGAGTGTGCCCCCGCACAGCGCGCCGGCATCGGCCACGATCGACGACGACGCCCTGATCGCCCACTTCCACGAGCTCACAGGATGATCTACCAGAACCTGCACATCATCACCGGCAACCTCGGCGCCGATGCGAATCTGGACGTGACGTCCAATGGCCGGCGCGTGCTCCACCTGCGGGTGGTGACCGAGTTTCGTACCGCGCACAAGGGTTCGACCAACGTCACGACCACTTGGCACAGCGTCACCGCCTGGGGTACGCTGGCCGAGAAAATCGCACACTGGCGCAAGGGCGACCTGGTGCACATCGAGGGGCCGGTGTTCGAGCGCGAAATGAAGCCGGCGGACGGCAGCAAGCCGCGCAAGGTGCGCGAGCTGTACGCGGATATTGCCTATCGGGTCGATGTCGGACAGCGCGCCGGTGGCGAGGAGGCGGGCGCGCCGGATGGGTCTGGCGCCAAGCCGCTTGTCACACCCACCCCCGATGACTGGCCGGTTTGACCGCCTGCGCTTTCTGGCGCCGCTCGGCCTGGCCTTTGGGCTGATGGCGGGCGTCTTTGTGTCGGCCGGCTACCGCATCAATCTTTCCGCCTCGTTCCCGCCGGGCTTGTATCGGGTGAGTGCCGATGGGCCACTGGTCTCGGTCTGTCTGCAAGGCGAGGCGGCCCGTCTGGCCGGGGAGCGGCGCTATGTGTTCGGAGGAACCTGTCCCTTGCGGCTGGCGCCGCTCATGAAACGCATCGTTGCGCAAGAAGGCGACGACGTGCGCGTGACGATGGACGGCGTGAGCATCAACGGGCGGGCGCTGCCCAACAGCGCGCCCAGGGCCCATGACTCCTTGGGTCGGCCGCTGCCGGCGCTTGCCGCGTCGGCACCCTACGCGCGCCGACTGGGCGCCGATGAACTCTGGCTTTCGAGTTGGTACAACGCGGGCAGCTTCGACAGCCGCTACATCGGCCCGGTCAGGGTGGATCAGGTGCAAGAACGGCTTGCTCCGGTATGGATCGCGCAATCGACACGGCCTTGGTGAGCGTGGCGGCGTTGGCCGCCGCGTCGGCCTGGTATGGCCCAGGCCTGATCGGCCTCGCGCCGGTGGCACTGGTCTGTTGGGCCCTGGCCCGCAGCCGCTGGGCTGCGTTCGCCATCGCGATCGGGTATTACACCGTCGCCTATGCCTGCCTGCCGGGCACGCTGGACGGGTTTTTTCATGGCGGGGGAGTGGCATTCGCCTACGGCGCGATCGCTGTACTGGCCGCCGTTCTGGCGGGCTTGTGGGCCACTTTGTGGGGCTTGGCACTGAGCTGGTGGCGCGCGCCGGCGCTGCTGGCCTTGCTGATCCTGCCGCCCTTCGGCCTGGCCCATTTGTGGAGCCCTCTGTTTGGACTCGCAGCGTGGTTTCCGGGTCTGGGTCTGGTCGCCTTGGTGGTCTTTGCCGTGGCTCTCGCGTTGGTACGCAAGCGCCCACTGGTGGCCCTGGCCTTTGCGGGCGCCGTGGCCATCGTGGCGCACGCCCGGGAGGTTCCCGGCGGCGCGCCATCCGGCTGGGTGGGCCGCGACACCGCCATCACAACTGCCGGATATGGACAGCCACCGGCGGCAGGCGACAACGACCTTCGCCAGTTGGCGACCGTGGAGGCCATGATCGCCGATGCACAGGCAGGAACGGCGCACGTGGTCGTCTATCCCGAGCTGCACTTGGGCAGCGTGGCCGACCCCAGCCTTGGCTTTTTTGCCAGCCAATGGGCGCGGCTTGCCGCGCAGGGCAAAACCGTCGTGACCGGCCTGGCCGTCGTTGCCGATGGCACCAACGCCAACGGCTTGGCGGGCTACGGGGCAAGTCCGTTTTTCTGGCGGCAACGCATTCCGGCGCTGGGGGCCATGTGGCGACCATGGGATCCGACCCTGAATTACCCGATGCGCTTTGGCGGCAGCCAGGTGGCGCATGTCGGCGGCTTGCGCACCACGATTGCCATCTGCTTCGAGGCGGGCCTCATGTGGCCGCTTCTGGCCAGCCAGCTTGCCCAACCCGAGGCCTACATCGCCGTCGGCAACCTTTCATGGGGCCGGACGACCAATCTCAACCGGCAAGGCCGGGCGGCGGCGGCGGCCTGGGCCCGGCTGGCCGGCTTGCCGGCCGTCATCGCCATCAACAACTGAGCCATCATGGATCTTCCCTTGTTCATCGAGCACGCCAGCGCGTGCGGGCCGCAGATCGAGGCCGTGACGCTGGCCAAAATCGCCAAGCAGGAAAGCGCCTTGCGGCCGTGGGCACTCAGTGTCAATTACCCGCTGGGAACGGCACGCAAGCTGGGCGAGCCGGGTGGCTACGCGCGGCTGGCGACGCAGCCGCAGTCGAAAGCGCAGGCGGTGCGTTGGGCGGCACGGCTGGTCGAACAGGGGCACACCGTTTCCTTCGGCTTGATGCAGGTGAGTTCGCAGAACCTAAGCCGCCTGGGCTACACGCTGGAGCAGGCCTACGACCCCTGCGCCAATATCAAGATCGCGGCCTTGTTGTTGGCGGAAAAGCTGGAGCGCGCCAGGAAGTTGGCGCCCAACGATCCGTTGCCGACCGCGTTGTCCATCTACAACTCCGGGGATGCATGGACGGGATTCGCCAATGGTTATGTGTCGGGTGTGCTGGGCCAGACCGTTGCCACGATGCCGGTGTCCGTGCGCTTTCCCACGGTGCGTTCCTCGCCCGTGATTGCCGATTCCGAAATTGCCGAAAAGTCCTTCCGCGGCGCGCCGACGTCCCGACGGGTTGGGGTTCGAGCGGTGCCAGGGCCGAATTACCGCGCGGCGCTGGCCGCGCCGACGAGCATCGTTTGGAACAAGCCTTAGCGCTTGGGCTGCTGCGGATCGACCGAGGCCAGGTAGAGCATCAGCGCCTGGTTGAGAACCGTGTTTCGTGGCAAGCCGCTTTCCTGCGTCAGCAAGGCCAGGCGCTGCCACGCGTCCTCACTGAGCGAAACCGTGGTCGACGGGCTCCACTCCTGAGGGTGGGTGCCAGTATGAGGCCGACCGCGGTGTACCGCGCGGGGAAAGCCACTGAAGTCCGCTTGGTGAATGGCCAGCTCGATGATCGCGGCCAAGTCTCCGTGCATGCGGATTCGTTCTCGTAGGGATTCGTTGACGCCGGAAAGCAGGCGGATGGTCGATTTGATGCGTGGCACGGCCGGCTAAGAAAAAGCCGCCTGTAGGCGGCCCTTGCAGAAAGTCACTTGGAGAGGGGTGGCAGGTCCTTGTAGGGCCCAGCAAAGAGCATATCCTTGTTCACCCTGATGTTAAACCGGTAGCCAGGTCGAATTTCCAAAGTTGGCTGAATGGCCAGGTTCCGATCGGTCAGGCGGGCGCCGACCTGGCTGACTTGCATTCCCACGGCGGCGGCGGCGATGTCCGCCGAGGACAGGCCCTTGTCGATGTTGTCGCGCGGGCGTTGCGAGATCTGGTAGCCCGCCGAGAACAGAGACGAGAGCACGGCGCCGCCGATGATGCGTCCCCAATGGTTGTTGACCTGATCGTGGAATCCCGCGTAGCCGCTGGCATCCTGGCCGACCATCGTGCCGAGGTTGATGCTCGATGCGTCCGGGAAAATGATTCGGTGCCACACCACCTGAACCCGTTCCTGTCCGAAGGACAGATTCGAGTTGTAGTAGCCAAGCACGCGCGAGCCTTTGGGAATCAGCAGATAGCGGCCGGTGCCGGTGTCGTACACGTTCTCGCGCACCACGGCGTGCATCTCGCCGGGCAGGTCGGAGTTCACACCTTGATCGAGGACGGCTGGAATGTCCCAGCCGGCCTTGACTTCGTAGGGCGACAGCGCCGCGTTGCGCGAGGCCTTCAGGTAGTTGTCCTGCATCGCCTGGCCGGCGTTGTTGAATTGCAGCTTGCCGGCCTGGTCGTTCTGCGCCTTGTAGCCATCGCCGGCGCCGCCGCCGGCCATGCCGGTCACGCTGGCCAGGGCGGCTGCCAGCCCGTTCGCGTTCACGCCGGCGGGCACCCCCGCACCACCGGCCAGCTGGGCCAGGCCGGTCAGCATGTTGCCGCCGGCGGTGGCGGCGGCGCCGGGGTTGGCGGCCGCGGCCGAGAGCAGGGCGGTCATCGGGTTGGAAGTGGCTGTGGCGTCCTCCGGCTTTTTGCCAATCGGCGTGCCCGCCCGTTGCGCGGCCAGCTCGCGCGCCCAGGCTTCTTCGCGCAAGCGTTCCTCGGGCGACATTTCGGTCGTTTGCGCGGTTGTCGGCGTGATGGACGCTTCCGCGCGCAACGGCGGCGTTCGCTGTTCAGTTTCCGGTTTCTGGGAGAGGTTGCCCTCGCCGATGCGGCTGGCGATTTCCTTGCCGGCGTTGGTGGCCGATTCGGCATCTCGTTCCTGCTGGGTGGCACGCAGGCCTACGCCTTGCCGTGTCGCCACGCCGTACGCGATGGCGCCCAGCAGCAGCGAGAGCACCAGCAGCGCGGCAAAGCCGGCGCGGCGGTTCAGGCGGGTTGGCTCCGGCGGCGCCGGGCGCATTTCCAGCGGGGTGTGCTGTATCGCCTCAGTTGACATACGTGCCTCCGCCGGTGTTGTTCCAGGAGTTCGAGCGATACGCTTGCGCCGACTTGGCGGCGGCCGAGGTGATCGTCACGCGGCGCTGTTTGGAGCCGACATCGAGCACCAGGACAGCCCGGTCGAACAACCGATCAACCACGTAGGTGTTGCCCTTGACGCGGTAGTTGATCATGTCGAGGGTATCGTCCGGGCCAACCAGCATGAGAGCCGGCGTTTCGCGCACTTCCGCGCCGGGCGGGAGTTGGATGTAGGTCTTCTGTCCGTCGTCAAAAACGCGTGACGGCGTGATGAAGGAGCCGTCGCCTTTCTCGACCGCGATCGTGTAATTGAAATTGAGGTTGTCCACGCTGGTGCCGACGCTGGCCACCTTGCTTTCTTCCTTGCGCTCGCGATCGGCGATGTGGGCTTCCCACGCCCGACGGTCGTCGTCGGGGTAGCTGAACGCCACCCGCGGCATGTATTCGGTCGGATGCCCAACCAGGCGGATGTAGTAGACGCGCCGGTCGGTGGTCAGCACCAGGTTGGTGTCCAGGCCGGCTTCCTGCGGCTTGATGACCACCAGCTCGGTCTTGGCGGGGCCTTGCCCGTACACGCTGGGGGTGACGTGCCAACGCACCGAGTCGCCAATCTGCGGCTCGGCCACGACGTGTTCTCCTGGCTGCAATTCAAGCGTGCAGATGCGCAGCGGGGCGCAGACGATTTCGGGCATTCCCTTCCCGAAGACGTACATCACGCGGCCGTTGTCTCCGGCGGCCGGGGCATTGCGCTTTTGCACCCAGGGCCGCGCCGATCCGACGCCGGCGGCACCGGTGGCGCTCAGGGCGGTGTGGCGAGGGCGATAGTTCGGCGGTGCGCTTTTGCTGACCGCACCGGCCGGCGTGCTGGCAGCCGTTGCCGGACGGCGATCGACCACGATGCGGGGCTCGTCCGCCTGCAGGGCCTGGACGGCGTTGCCGAGCGGGATCTTCTGCAGCGCCGCTCGCTCCTGCGCCGACAAGGCGGGGGCTGCCGTTTTCGAGTCCTCGATGTTGGTCGGGACCGGCGCCGGCTGCGTGGGCGTTTGTTGGGCGTGACTCAAGGCGCCGAGAAGCGCAAGTGTCAGGACGGAGTAGCGTGCTTGCATTGTTGCCTCTCTTTCAGCGATTGACTTTCGACCATGAGACGTTGGTGACGTAGATGCCCAACGGGTTGAGACTGACCGCGGCCAGGTCGTTGGACTTGGATTCTTTGAGCGTGAAATTGCCGCGCCAGCGTGTTTCGGCGACCACCTTGCCGTTGATGTCGCGAGTGGTCTCGATCCACTCGACTTCGTAGGTGGAGGGCGAGGGCGCGAAGGCCGCGACGATCTCCACCGTCACGATCTGCGTTGCGGCGCGTTGCTGCGGCGGGTCGCTGCGATAGAAGTCGCTGATCTGGTTTTGTGCTGCGCTGCCGTTGGCGATATGGGCGTAGACACGCTCGATCATCTGTCGCTGCACGACGCCATCGCTGACCACGCTTCGAAGATCGGTCACGAAACGGGTCAGCGTGGCCTTGCGCACGGCGTCCGTGACGCTAGCCTCGCCGGTCACGAAGCCGGCGCCAACCTGCCGGCCGAAGCTATCGACCTGAACGATGTAGGGCCGGATCTTCGACTGCGCACCCAGGTAGAACAGTCCGCCGACCGCAAGCAAGGCGATGGCGGCGCACAGCAGCGCCATCATTCGCCAATTGGCTTCACGGGAGATCAGCTCTCCATAGCGCTCATCCCATTCCTTGCGCGCTACCAGGTAGGGGTTGTAGGGCGAATCTGCATTCGATACGCCTGATTTTTGGGTCGAGTCGGGCTCTTTCCTTTTCCGGAACATCGCGAAGTCCTATCGAGGTTTGGGAGAGTTCGGGGGGCGAACTCGGGGCAGCATGGCGGGGGTGACCTGGTTGAGCAGCAGCTTGTTCTTGCGGTTTGCCGCATCCATGCGTTCGTAGTCGTCCTTGATGCCCGGGAGGTTTTCGGGGTGGGGCGCCGGGGAGGGGGTGGGGGCGGGAGTCGGAGCGAGGGCCGGGCTCGAACTGCTTGATGACAGCGCTCCACTGGCCATCGCGCCAGCCGACGCAAAGCCCGCCGTGGATGCGACGCTGGCGTCGGCGGGGCCCACACCCGGGTCGGAGCTTTGAGTTGCGGCGTTGCTGGTTGGCGGGGATGGATTCGAAGGGCCGGCACCTGCGCCTGCCCTCAGTGCGGAAATTGACCCGCCGGGGCCGCTGCTCATGGGCGCACTCGCTGTGATGCCGGCGGGCGGGGAGCTGGAGATTTCCGCCGTGGCTTGACCCACGCCGCCGGGCGCCTCACCGCTGATCGGGGAGCTGCCGCGAGCTTCCAGGCCGCTGGTCGATGATGGGGCCGGCACGGCCTGACCGCTGCCGGGAACGCCCTGGCCACCAGCGTTTCGACTGGTCAAACCGCCCGATGAGCCGCCAGCGGAAGGCACGAACTGACTCATGCCAGCGGTTGCGGCGATGCCGCGCGCAGCCGATGAAACGACGTCGGGGCCGCCGGCCATTCTCCTTGCGCCGCTTTCGGCCGCATTCGCCTTGGACGTTGCTCCCGCTTGCTCGGGTGTCGGGCCGGATTGGCCGCTCGCTGCACCGCTTGCTTCGCTGCTGGGGTTTGCGCCTGCTTCCGGACGCGATCCCGAGCTCGAGCCGGGCGACGGGTTCCACCAGGCATTGGCCGCTGATCCGCCCGAATAGCCGGAAGGGGCGCTGGGTGGGGGGACCGTCTTGCCGTCTGGTCCTGCTGGTGAAGGTGCTCCTCCACCAGAAATCCGGTTTCCTGCTGATAGTCCGCCAACAGCGCCACCGGCATTGTGCGCAAGCTTCATTGCGCCGCCGGCAGCCGTGCCGACGGCCGTAGCCATTCCGGCGACCGCACCGGCGGCATCTGAAAAACCAAGGGAAGGTGCTCCTCCGATCACCAGCGAAACGAACCTTGGCACCGCCCAAACGACGACGCATAGGATGATGGCGCCTCCTACCAGCTCATAAATCTTGCTGATCTCTTTCGCGGAATCGGCAATCGCCAGCCAGTTCTTGGTAATCGTGATGGCGATGCCGGCCATGAAGTATGTGACGAACACCTTCATGCCAACATTTACGATCATGCCGATATATTTTTCCGTGTACCCTATTGTCCACTTGGAACCGGCGAACCCGAGTAATATTTGTCCTAGGACCACGGCAATGGCGCCCTCAATAAGTGCCAATAGAAGGCTAACGGAAATTAATGTGAACGCGAGAACAATGACGCCTGCGCAGAGTAAGTATGCAAGGCCCAACGGGATATCAAAGCCAACTTCCTTGTTGGAGATCGTCCAAGCCATCTGGACTCCAATCCCAAAAATGTCACCTGGCTGTAGCGCTTCGCTGCTGACCGATGTTCCAAGTCGAAGGAATGAGTTGAAAAGAGCCCACATCCAATTTTTCGCATTGAGCAGAATGGCTGCGCCAAGACCTATGAAGAAAATTTGCCTTATCAAGCCAGCAGCCCAGCCCTGCAAATCTGACTTTTCAAGAGTCAACATGATCGCAGCCCAAGCAAGTTGAATGCTTGCAAGAACCCAGAAGAGAGATCGAGCAAAAGGCTCTACGACGGGCCACATATTCATTGCAGCATTCATATACTGCTGCGGAAATGTGCCTACATCTACTTGCTGCGCCTGTGCCATGCCGCCAATTAGAATGGCGGCACCCGCCAAGAGCCTAGCCCACGATCTCCGAGGGCTCTTCATGTCATTTCCCAAGTTCGCCAGTGACATTGGTTTTGCTTTGTTTCGTGAAATTCGGCTTCAAGGCCTCTGATCGGCGCTGTTGTTGTTCTGCTGCTTGGCTGGCAGCTTGCTCGACCGCGGCTGTTGCATCCTGGGTATTAGGATTTTCGCGAGAACATCCAATCAGCAAAAACATAATAAATGTCAAAATGAAGATTTTCATTTCAATTCCCCCGTCAAATTGCTTTTCGTCTGCGTGGTGAAATTTGGTTTTAGCGCGCCCTCGGTGTTGGCTCTCATCACCATTTCGTTGTTGACCTGGTAGGCCTGATAGGCCTGCTTGCTTTGCATATCCAGCAGCATGAGGGAGCGGAGTTTTTGCATCTGTCCGACTGATGAATCGGCAAACGCAATGATGGTTTGCTCAAGCTGGTTGCGGCCTTTGGAGGTCGCGGCCATGTTCTGGAGTTTTTGGGCGAAGGTGGCTTCGTTCTCGATTTCTCTTTGCGTGAGTTCCATGCCCTTCATGGTCGATTCGAAGGTACCGTTCACGCTGTCGGCCCAGGAGCGGTATTGGCTGCTCATGTTGGGGTTGGCCACGTAGCCCTTGAACTGGGCGCGGAAGCGGCCGTCCAGGTTGTCCATGCTGTAGGCGATGCCCTTGGCGTTCTGCACGGCGGTGCCGAGGCTGCGCAGGGCTCCGGCCAGGTCGTAGAACGGTTTCAGTGGGCCGAGGAGATTGAAATTGGTGCCCTGAAGGAGCGCGTCCTGAAGTCTGGACAAGTTGTAGGTCATGTTCGCCACTTGCGTGGTGTGCTGCTCCACCTGCTTGGTGTACTGCATGACCAGCTCGATGTTGTTCATGATTTGAGTGGGCTCGGTGGCGCACTGTGGGCAGCCGGCGCCGGCCGCCAGGCTCGGCATGCCCGGGGTGGCCAGAGCCATGGCGATCGAGGCCGCCAGGCCGCGTTTACTCAGTTGTCTCGACTTCATGGGGAACCTCCGTTTGCGTGCTTTGGGTGAAGGAAAGCCAGTAATCGGCCCAGTCGGGTTGGTTCGCGTGGGCGCGCAACCATTCGGCCGGCCAGGTGTCGGGAAAGCGCTGGCGCATTTCGCGCACTTGCATGCGTTGCGACTTGCCGTTGACGCCGACGAAGGCCAGCGTGACCGGGCCCAAGCCCAGAGTCACGAGGCGCTTGCCCATGGGTGACGTGATGTAGTAGTGGCGCTTGGGCGTGGCCGTCGAAATCAGATCGAGCTCTTTCGAGTTGAAGCCCATGTCCTCGTAGACGCTTCGGATATTGGGTGTCTTGGCCTCCGCGTTGGGCAGGTAGATCTTGGTCGGGCAGGATTCGATCAGCGCATCCTTGATCGAGGACTTGGAGATGTCGGTCACGCCCTGGGTGTAGAGATCGACCACGGCGTTCTTGCGCCGGAAGGTCTTCAGCCATTCGCGAATGCGCGCCTTGAACAGCGGGTTGTCCAGCATGACCCAGGACTCGT
>Ga0116192_1001190_pt1 | contig 18578 bp, 20 predicted proteins | sample AD_UKC113_MetaG_FD_89876 | JGI IMG/M metagenome (GOLD analysis project Ga0116192, IMG submission 89876) | Active sludge microbial communities of municipal wastewater-treating anaerobic digesters from Hong Kong - AD_UKC113_MetaG | ecosystem: Engineered > Bioreactor > Anaerobic > Digestate... | reverse complement strand
TCCCACAGCCGGCTGAGCCCCATGGTGAAACTGGCCCGGACGTTCCGGGAGCACAAGGCCGAGATTCTCCGGTGGTTTTCGACCCATATCTCCAACGGTCTCCTGGAGGGGCTGAACAGCCTGTTCCAGGCGGCAAGGGCAAAAGCCCGGGGCTAACGAAGCCTCAGATACGGCATCCTGGCCTTTTACCTCGTCGGAGGTCGTTTTGAATCGCAGTTACCAAGGTTCTATGCCGTCACCCACACCAAATAGCGAAGAATCTTTATTCAGGCATCACAGAATCAAGTGCACTCTCGTAGAGAATATCTAGTATTTCAAGGACGTTGCTTTCTGCATGCCTACACCACGCCTTTTCTCCCGGCCAAGCAATTATCAGCTTCCCTTTCAAGGAGCAATGATGATCCGTGAGGGAGAGATCAAACCATAGAAGGGATTCCCTCGTATCCTCGGCTGCCAGTCCTTTCTCCGCAAAACGTTCCAACTCCCTATAAGCAGGTTTTAGTAAGCAATCCATCGGAGCCAATTTTTCAGCCCCCTTAATGGAATAGATACCCACGAATAATGCTTTACCAGGTTCATGCCCAATAAAGGAGGCTATGTATCCGGAACTCGATTTCTTTTCCATCATTTTTTGGACCCTGTCATTCTGGGTTTGTTGATAGGCGTTGAACACCTCTGGCTTCTCCGAGGCAAGCCATTTGAGACGTTTCCGCAGTGTTTTCTCTTTCGTCGGCGCATGTCTAAGCAGCAAGACATCCTTGGGAGAAATTCCCGCTTCACCAAGCAGATCGTTGAATACCTCGGATTTCTTCTCCATCGGCATCACCTCCTAGAATCATCAAGCATGATATGGCTGAGATGCTCGATCTATATGATTGGAATTATGCCAAGCTAGGTAACCTTCAACCAATCATTTAAGCATTTACAAACCCGTAAAAAAATAAGGAAAGGCTTCCCTCAGTTAGAGTATAATCATGCACCCATCGGATAGCAGTCTTTTCTATTTTTATTAATAGGATCCACTTGTTTGTTAACAGAAACAATCTTTCTAGCTTTTCCAGGTAGATAGATCCGATGCCAATTCGATCAATCGTCTGTTGTATTCCTGCCCATCAATTCCATTGTGTACCCGACTATGGCAGGTTGGACAAAGGGCAATGACATTTTCCGGGACATCAGGGCCTTCATCCCAAAGCGATCTTAAATGGTGCACCTCCAGGTAGGGAGTCCCGCTTTTCCCCATGAAAGGGGCATTCTCTCCGCACCCTTCGCATCTACCCCCAGCCCTTTTTAGGGCGTAAAGGCGAATGCAATCGCTTCTCTTGTAGTAATTTCTCAGCCTCTCCTCAAGTGTCGCCTGCGGACTCGCCTTCTCCAAAGCTTTATCGCGAAGTTCCTCTAACGTTACCGCCTCCTCCTGGGCAGGCCTAGGCCTTTCCCGGCCAAAAAGGGAAGATTCTCTCAGACCCGATAGCTCCAGCAATTTTTCCCATTGTTCGGGAGTAACGCGAAAGACGGTACCTCCTGTTGATCTCGCCACGTTAAGAGAGCGGAGGAAATCTCCGACAGAGCTGTCGTCTACCCACAAGGGCAAGCGGGGCGAGAGGTGAAACTTGACCGCCACACGAGGTTTCTTCTCCTGCAAATCGTCTTGTTTGACCCAGTACAGGTCTTCGTGGTCCTCGAGCAGCTCCGGATCGGAAAGAATTTCTGCAAAGGCCACGATCCCTCGTTTCCCTTGTTTGTCCAGGCTTTGCCAGATAACGGCGAAATCCCCCTTACGCACAGCGCTTCTGTCGCTTATCCAATGGCCGTGTTTAAGCTCATAGACAGCCTCCCTTACCCTGTACTTTTTGGGATTTGCACAAAACGCCCAATATTGGGGCTCTGGAGGAGGATTCTCTGAGTGGGAAACCTTCGCTCTAACGTCCATCGCCATCACCTCCGGGAAAAGGAGAGAATCTCTCCTCTCTAATCAGATCGGGTACGAACTTGGTTATTGATATGACGAAGCACCCCGGCAATTTCATCGGCGATTTCTTCCACCGTGCTAGTTGCAGTACTTCTCGCAACCTTGTCTGCCAATGATGGGCTGAAGTCAATCACCTGCTGTTTTGTAAGGTTATGCCAAATAGGCAGTAGGACCTGCTCTCCCGAAACTGCTCTAGTTACGATCCCCTCAAGTTCATATTGGGGCCAGCCTTTCGAAAGGAAAGAAGGGGAAAGTACTACCAATCCAATCCGACTTCTTGCAAGTCCTTGGTCAATCTTCCCCCTTAGGCTATCTCCAATCCTTAAAGAAAATTCATCGTACCAGACATCTAAGCCCCTAGCGACCAGGGCATTCGCTAGAGGTCTCACAATTTCATCCTTGTCTTCTGAAGCATGGGATATAAAGACATCATGCGATTTCCCGCCGGACTCGGCAGCAGGTGGAATATCTCGCCTAACAAGGCCTGGTACCTCTGTCAACAAGGATTGGCGGACCTCCAACTCGTCAACCTTCACACCAAGGACATCAAGCTCACTCTTGAACTCGACTATCAACTTCTTCAGCATATCGAGGTCCTGTTTGCTCGCGTATTCCACCTTTGACGTCCCTGCCTTTCTCGATTCTTTCCGCCCTTTCTCTCGCAAATACATCCAGATGAGGTTGTCGAGCAGCTTGGGAGTCATGTACGGATACTCGTTCCTCAAGGCATTTGCGGCCCTGCTGAGTAGCTCCTGGGCCTGGTCAGGATTGCATGATCGCCCTGTCTGCTCCTTCAGGAACCCGAGGATCATCCGGTCGGGCTTCACGAAGTCATCGGAGCCCGCCAGCATGTAGAAATACCGGATCGTGATCCCCGAACCCTGCCCAGGAATTTCCTTGATGGCTTTCTCGAAGGATTTGTTACCCTGAATGGTTGCGACATCCTGCAAATACTCGACCTTGTGGGCTTGCAACACCTGGGCAAACCGAAGGACGGCCTCGGATTTCAAGATTCCTTTCCTGGTAGAGGTTCGTTGCCTGTTGGCCAGTACGGTTTTCGCAAACTCTTCGACACCGAGAGCGTTGATTTTTCCAATGAAGGCAGAAAGCGATTCCTGGTCCTCGATGGGAGGAAGGATGGCCGGATCCTGACGGACCCTCTGCAGTCCGTAATGGTCGCAGTAGCGGATAACGACCTTCCTTGTGGACTCGTACTTGGCGTTGATCGAGAAGATTGCGTCGAGGACGCATAGGGGCAGGCTTTGATAGGCATACTCTTCGGAAACAGGCGGAGTCGAAAAATCCAAGGTGACTTTCAGTCGTTCGAGGAGCTTGTCCAGACAATTTTGCAGAATTTGCATGTCAGGAACGGTGGCCATAGCCTCACCTCAAAACATTTATTTAACCAGAAACGCTGCTTTGATTATAAACCCCAGCACATGGATGTTCATAGGCTAGAGTTCTCCAGGAGGGAGAAAAGATACGATGGGAGCCCTTGATATGGTGACAGGCAGGCCTTTCCATCTTTTCATAGATTAGATTTCTTTCTAGACGGCTTGACCTGTGAAAAAACAGCACTCGGCTGCTCCTATCCCCACTCCCCCAACACAAAAGAGGACCTCCCCATCCACGGAGGCCCTTCATCTGTCCGCACAAAAAGTCAGGAAATCAGGAGCAGTATATTCTATAACAATCGTAGCGGAAGGGAGCGAAACGGCTTGAACTGGATCGCCAGGATACAACACGCAATCGATTACATTGAAGATAACATCACGCAAGATCTTGATTACGAGGAAATCGCAAAACAGGCGTCCTCTTCGAGCTTCCATTTCCAACGTGTTTTCAGGATTCTTTGCGCCTGTACCCTCGGCGAATACATCCGCGCCCGGAGGCTCACACTTGCTGGAATGGAACTCGCTGCATCTGAAATCAAGGTTATCGACGCGGCCTTGAAATATGGTTACGAAAACCCGGAAAGTTTCAGCCGGGCTTTCGTAAAATTTCACGGCATACCACCATCACAGGCGAAAACCCCCGGCGCATCTCTCAAGTTGCTTTCAAAGCTTTCCGTAAGACTAGTCATGAAGGGCGGGCTTGCCATGGATTACAGGATCGAAGAAAAAGAAGCCTTCAAGGTCATCGAAAAAGTCGCTTTTTTCTCAACAAAAGACGACTCGCACCTGCAGGAAATCCCGAAATTCTGGGAACGATCGAGAACCGACGGGTCGATTGGAACACTTTGCGGCTTCTGCAGCGGATCGGAGTTTGAAGGCCGAATACTTGGCATTTATTATGGAGAAGAGAACCCAACGGAATTCACGTATTCGATAGCATCCGGTTACAACGGCAAAATCCCGGTTCCCGAAGGCTTCCGTGTCAACGAGATTCCCTCAAGGACCTGGGCAATTTTCAAATGCAAGGGAGCCATACCGGGCGCTATCCAGGATCTCTGGCACAGAATCTACACCGAGTTTTTCCCGACCTCGGATTACGTGCCAAAGAACGAGATCGATTTCGAAGCTTACCCGGTCGAAGCTTACCCGGAAGGAGACCTTTCGTCTCCCGACTATGAAAGCGAAATTTGGGTCGCCGTTGAAAAACCCGAAAAACGGGTCAAATAGGCAGTTCCCGATATTGCCTTCACATCCAGGGAGGTCCTCTTCATTTGTCAATTCGAAGCCGTCTGTTCCGGCTTCTCTCCATTGCTTTCCGTGCGGATTATGGACCCATTAGAATGTTTTCTCCCCCCATTCTTGTTTTAGACGGAGGTCTTCCTGCAATATCTTTCAAGAAATCCACTTCCTGTTACGCTAGTCTTCTCTGAAGAGAGGAGCCTTTCATGGAGAAAGAGATCCGCGAAATTGCCTACGACAACGACCTGAAAATAGAAGCCTATCGTTTCCAGGGTGTGGTGCAGGAATTCCCCAACCATTTCCATGAGCATTACACCGTAGGGTTTATGGAAAGCGGGAGGCGTCGTGTCGACATCAATGGGACCGTATTCCATGTCGAGAGAAATGATCTTGTTCTCCTGAACCCCAAGGACAGCCACACGTGCAGGCATGCAGGCGAGCAGCTAATGGACTACCGCGGATTCAATATCCCCATGGAAACGATGAAGCTTGCGATTCTCGAGATCGACGGAATGCAGAGGCTTCCCCGCTTCTTTCCGCCAATCGCGCACCAAAGCGAGCTTTTCACGCAAGTTCGAGACTTGCACTCGATGGTTATGGAAGGTTTTTGCCCGCTTGCAAAAGAAGAAGCGTTCCTGCTCCTTCTGGATCAGCTGATCCATGAATATGCTCTCCCGGAAGAGTGCGGTTCGGGGTCGCAAACGAGTGAGAAAATCCGGCTTGCCTGCGATTACATCGAAAAAAATTATGCGCTACGCATCACGCTGGACGACCTGGGACAAGTGTCCGGCCTGAAGAAGTATCCGTTTCTCCGTGCCTTCGCAAGAGAAAAGGGGATTACCCCCTATTCCTACCTTCTAACGGCCCGGATTGAAGCTGCGAGACATCTTCTCGAAAACGGGACCCCATTGCTGGAAACGGCCCTCCAGGTGGGCTTTTCAGACCAAAGTCATTTCAGCAATTTTTTTAAAAAGATTATTGGCTTGACCCCCAAGCAGTATGCTGAGGTTTTTCATGAGAAAGGAGCGCAAGGCTAATGACTGAAGGGACCACAAAGTGCGTGATCGTCGTGGATGAAACCCTCCCTCTCGGCATCCTGGCAAACACAGCCGCCGTGTTGGGCGTTACGATCGGGAAGAGGCTCCCAGAGCTCGTGGGGGAAAATGTGCTGGACGGTTCCAGCAGGGAGCACACCGGCATCATAACCGTCCCGATTCCCGTCTTGAAAACCAGCGGTGCAAAATTGCGGGAATTAAGGGAAAAGCTTTTCGAGAGTGACCCAGGCAAGACCCTTGTCGTGGATTTTAGCGACGTCGCGCAAAGCTGCAAAACCTACGAGGAGTACAAGGAAAAGGTCTCGAAGGTCACGGAGGCTGGCCAAAATTATTTCGGCCTAGCCCTTTGCGGAGACAGGAAGACTGTGAACCGGCTAACGGGAAGCTTGCCTTTGCTGAGGTGAGTCTTCTTTCAAGATATTTGATCTCCTTTCTTCATTTTCACATTACGCTATCCAACAAAAAAGAGGACCTCCCCATCCAGGGAGGTCCTCTTCATCTGTCAGTTCGAAGCCGGTTCACCGGCTTCTCTCCATTGCGTTCCGCGCTCTATCGAACGATCTTGCCGTTGACGATCTCGCGCAGTCCGCGTTCCGTGCGGAGCAGCACCCGTTCGACGAACAGCCCGTTGCTCTGCTCCGCCGCTTCGAAACGGCCTTCCGGCGTGAACCAGAAGGGCGCTCCGCTGACGTAAACCAGCTTGTTCCCCATGCGTTTTTTCCTTGCCTTTCCTTGCAGATTCCGAACGAGACGGCGCGCAATGCAGGATGTCTCGGTTCCATCGTGATTGTGTGGAAGGGATGCGCCGCCAAAACAAAAAAGGCCTTCCGGGATTCTCCCAGAAGACCTTGACGTTTTTCTGGATGACCTGAACTTATTGTACCATGCGGTTTAAAGTCTTGGAGGCGGCACCCGGATTCGAACCGGGGATGAAGGATTTGCAGTCCTGATATGTGTGTATGCACCAGAGAAATGTTGCAAATACTATATCAGTATTGCTTAATGGTTGTATACTAATTCAGAACTGACAAGTTAAACGACGATTTTTCGGGGCATTTTCGAGCACCCAAAATAACTATATATCGCGGTGTTTCTGAACCGGACGTTTTTATAAATTCAGAACGAGGTGAAAAAGACTCCGAAATTACTCTCCGGGGAAAATTAGGGCACCTAATCCCGCTTTGTCATTTACGAAGATCCTCCACCCCATGAAATCGTTCGAAAAATGGTTCCCCCTGCTTTCGCTTTTCCGACCTTGGCATTTTTAGACACTTCGTCTCATGGCATTGTTTCACCTTTGTTTTTTACCCTACTGATACCTACCCTATAGGGTGTTGACAATGTCATTGAAATATAGTTTAATTACCGACTAGAGGGAAAGCGTTTCTGATGCGACCCACTCCCAATAGGGAGAGACCGTATCCGTCCATGTGGCGCTCTGTGGGGTTCCAGGCCGAAAAGGCCCGGGACCCTTTTTTTCGTGTCGAAGGGCGGGGCGGATTGGCCTGGATGGGATTCAATCCAGGGGGGTGGTCGAAATGACTTAGTAAGTTCTAAAGCCTGGCGGCCAGGAATAAGCCGAGCGGAGAAAGCGGGCATCGGAAGCAGCATGGTTGGACTTTGAAAATCAGGCCGCGAGAGGCGGACTCGAAACGAGGGGCAAGCCATTCCTCTAGCTAGAATCCGGCCGAGGCGGCAGAAGTACAAATCTCAAGGGGCACGATCATTATCATCGGCCCATCATCATTATCAAGGATGCCTCCACATCATGGGGGGTATCGACAATGAGCGAAAGCATCAAGACATTTGTGGAAAGCCTTTACGGTTTTCAGTGGGAAGGGAAAATCGCCCTGGCGGCGAAGACGGCAAGCGGTATGGCCACGGAGTTCGCGGAAACCGTGGAGGAAGTCCAGGCTTTTGCCGAGAAGCATGGGAATCGGGACATCTACCTGACTACGACAACCTTCGATCCTCATCGGGACGGCTCCTACTCCAGAAAGGCCGAAGCGGCGCGAGCCCTTTATGCCATTGGGATTGACGTGGATTTCTTGCACCCTGGGGCGCATGCCGAAACCCAGCTGCCGAGCGAAAAGGAAGCCAAGCATTGGATCTGGTTCTTCAAGATCAGGCCGTCAGCGGTTATCCGAACGGGGCATGGTTTTCAAGCATGGTACCTCTTAAAGGCCCCGATGAACCTGCTTGATGACGCGGTCCGTGAGAAAGCCAAGCGGCTGATCAGGGCGATCCAGAACGAGTTTCGGAAAGCCGGTGAAGCCAACGGTTGGAAGTTAGACAACACCTCGAGCCTTTCCCAGCTGTTCAGGCTTCCGGGAACAGAAAACTGCAAGTGCGAACCGATTGTCCCGGTAAAGTTGATCTACTTAAAGCCTGAAGTGCGCTACAACTGGCAGGACCTTTACCACGATTTCGTCGGATCAAAGCCAGAATCCGAGCAGGAAGCGGAACCCGGAAGGGCGGCTGCTCCTGTTAGACAGGAACGCTTCGAAGCCGACTTCGACGAGATCTACAGGGGCTGTGCGTTCATTAGGCATTGGAAGGACGACGCGTCCAGGTTGCCTGAACCCGCATGGTATAGCGGAATGTCAATTGCGGTGCGATGCCGGGACGGCAGCAAGATCGTCCACGAGGTGAGCAGAGCGGATCCCCGGTACTCTGCCAGGGAAACCAGTGAGAAGATCCGCCACGCGCTTGAGGACACTGGGCCTATGACCTGCTCCGGAATTGCCGAGAAATGCGGTCCTGAGTTCTGCGAGGGCTGTCCAAACCGGGGGGGCGTCAAGTCCCCGATCAGTCTGGGCATGAAGCGAAAAACCCGGACCGGAGAAAACAGGCTCTGGACAGTCGACGAACTTATGCGGCTGGAGGACGCCGAGGTTCAAGCCATCGTGGACGACCTGCTGTACAAGGGGCTCTCCATCCTTGCCGGACCGCCGAAAGCCGGGAAATCATTCATGGCGCTGGGGTTGGGGGTGGCCGTGGCGACCGGCAAACTGGCCCTCGGAAACTTCCGGACCGAAAGGATGGGCGTGCTTTACCTGGCTCTGGAAGACACACCAACGCGACTCAAAAAAAGGTTAAGGCCCTATGCGCACCTCGTGGGAAACGGGCAGGATGACCTCTCCTTCTGCACCCGCTGGCCGACCCTTCGTGAAGGCGGGCTTGAGAAGCTCCGGGAGATTATAAAACAGGAAAACGTGGGGCTGGTCATCATCGACACCCTGCAGAAACTCCGGGGGCAAATCAAGGAAGGGGCCAACTTGTACGGCACGGATTACAGCGACCTCGGCCAGATCAAGGAACTCGCCGACGATCTGGGAATTTCCGTTTTGGTTGTTCACCACACGAGAAAGGCGGCGGACGACGATATTTTAAATACCGTCTCGGGCTCCCAGGGAGTCAGCGGTTCGGCCGACAGCATCTTGATCCTGAAAAGACCCCGCAAGCAGGAACTTGGAACGCTTTTCGTCACGAGTCGCGACATCGAGGAACAGGAATTCTCTTTCCGCTTCAAAGACGGCATCTGGACTTACGAAGGATCGGACGCCAAGGAACTCCAGATCAGCGAGGAACGCAGGCAGATACTGGACCTTCTTGCCGAGAAGGGTCCCATGAATGTAAGCGGCGTGGCTGCCTGCCTGGGGCGTGAAGCGAACCCGACGAATTGGCTCCTTTGGAAAATGCTCAAAGACGGGCTGCTGGTCAAGGAAAAGGGTGGCCTTTACGGGCTTCCGAAGGCAGCCGAAACGGAACCGGCGAGCGAGGAAGAGGTCGTGGAAGAGCAGAACGGATTCGACCTCGACGCGATGATTCGATCGAACGGGCTGCTGTGAGTGCGAAAGGCCGGGTTTGCGGACCCGGCCTTTTTCGTGTCCTCCCTCTCGAGAGACGGAGCCCTTGCCTCATGGTTTCCATATCGCGCAAAGGTCACAAAGGCGCAAAGGTTCCCAGGGAAGGGAAAGATATGCTCTACTATCTATAGATTAAATATATATTATATTACCATGTGGCAAGGGAAAAAACCTTTGCACCTTTGCGGTATTTGCGCTTTGGCTTATAGACATAGCCATCCCTCACTCCACTTTTATAGTTTATATCTTCACAGAACAAATATATAGAAGGACAGTCTATACCTTATGGAGGTGTTATTAGATGCGCAAGCTGGATCGCGAAGAAAACCCGCTCTACAAGTTCCGCAAAAAGAAACGGTGGACCCGCGTCGAGCTGAGCCGGAAATCCGGACTGGGCTATGCGGTGCTCGACTACCTCGAAACCGGCATCCTGAAACGGGTCTCGCCCAGGGTCATGGCCCGGCTGCTTCCGCTTGGGCTGCCCGAGGATCTCCCGGAACAGTTCAAGCGATGGAAAGCCGAGATGGAACAGCGCGCCCTTGCTGCGCAAGACGAGGAAGGAGATGCCGTCAATGTCGAAATGGAAGAGACCCCAGTGGCTTCACCGGCTGTGGAAAGCCCTGACAAACCGGAAGGTCCTGCGGAGGCCTCCCTGGACGAACCGGCTTTGGGAGAGACGATTTAACTCATGATCGACAAGGATACCATCGAAATCCTTTTAGCTCTCGCGATACTCCCGTTCCTCTACTGGCCGGCGAACAAGTTCCTTGAATTCCTGTCCAAGAGAATCGAGGGCAAGTGATTCCACATCTGCCATCAACGATCCGCCATCCATAAAATGGAAGCCCCATGATCACCGAGCATCATTCCGACCCCATTCGTCATGACCTCGCATTATCATTCGAGGCAAGCCCACATCATACCTACCCGGCAGCATCCCATCCATGATCATCGGCAATCATCCTCGTTTGGAAGGCCCGGTCTCTTACGAGGCCGGACCTTTCTTTGTGCCTCCCCCTGGCAATCCCCTCAAGGCACTGCAAAAAAATAATTCCAGCCCTGTGATGCTAGGGAGGGACCCAGGATGCAGGCCCCTCCCTAGCATGTCATTTCCGTCTGATCATGACGACAAGTGTTACGATCGCCAGCAGCACGAGAACCAGAAAGAACATTCTCCATGGAAAACCAGTTGCCGTCCCTTTGAATATCCCGATGACCTGCGCCAGGAAGGTTGTTCCAATAAGGATCTTCATACTCTGGGGATGCTTTTCGAAAAGCTCGAAGAGGGCCGAAAGTCCTGCCCAGAACCATGCCCAGGGATTGGCCTTCAAAATCGTCTTTCCGACGCCCAGCACTCCGGCATGGGCCATTTGAGCAAAGGACAACAGCAAGCATCCCGCCAACAGGATGGCTCTCGTAATCGCATTCTTCAATGGGATCCCTTCCTTTTGGAGAAACTCAAAACGGGGGTCGAAGCTTACCGAGGAAGTTCTCGATTTCGCGGTTATTCCGTTCGATAGGGGGTGAAACTATTTCGAGCAACATAAATTATCAGCTTACAATCTCGACACCTGCTATCAGCCGTTTTAACGGGCGCTATTCGGGTTTCGTCTTCCTCTCGGTCAGATAGCGGATGACCTCCTCACCTTCCTTGCGGCTATCCACCGGGATCATCAGACCCCCACCCAGGACATAGAGGCCATCCCGCCTGGCTTCAATCCGCAATTCCCCGCCCGTGTCGAAGTCCTCGCCATCGCTGAACCTCAGCATTGCGCTCCCCCTTTCCCAACTCCCGATAGAAAGACCAACCAGCGAACTTGGATCATGCACCTCAGCCATCGAGGGCATCGGTCGCCGTCGCAAAGGAAACCCATCAGCCGCTCACATGGATTCGCCATGGAAGGCCATGACCTCCTTCAGGGGCCTCGGCTTGAAGTGCAGGTCACGCTCGATGGGCAGGCCCAAGGGGCCTCGGACGCTTTCCAGCTCCCGAAGGCTGACGTAGCCAAGCTCGCGTTCGAGTCCAATGACCCAGGCGAACATCAGGAAATCTCCACCCTCCTGTTCCTCGCCCTCCAGGACATACCAGGTCCAACTGGAATCCGGCGTGAAAAACTTTACATAGACGGTTTTCTCTTCCAGCGGAACGTTTTCTGTTTCATACAATTTCGGCAGACGCTTCTTGATTTTCTGGGTCAACAGTTTCATGCCGACTTCGCCTCCTCATGCCTTTCCCCCAAAACCTCTTCCCGGCCAATCCGGGCCATCTCTGCCCTCCAGGCCTTGTGCCTCTTCCAGCAAACCGGTCCCATTCCGTGTTTCAGTGAATCGGAGTTGGATATGGCCTTGCCGCAGACTTCGCAGAATCTCATTCGACTCGCCTCCCCTACTCGATCTCGACGTACTCGCCCATGATGGACAGGGCTTCCGCGTAGCTTGCCGCCTTGAAGACCCGTTCCTGCATGGCCTTGGCATCCTCAAGCTTTCCCGCTTTTTTCAACGCACGGCTACAGATGCCGATCAGGTTGAAGACGTTCCCGTCCTGCCCTATGAGCTGAACGACCGGTTTCCTCGACATTGACGATCTCCCCCTTTCCTGGATTGGCCCTTCCGATAAGGGCTCACAACGCTCACAAACGGACAGGTGATTCAGTCCCTGGAATCCATAAGGTCCTCTTCCTCGGACTCCGTTTCTTCCTCCTCCCCAGCCATATCGATTTCCACCCTGACGATCCGGCCATCCTCCTTGATGGCATAGACCGGGTAGATGCCGTCTCCCCAGCCCGTGGAAAAGCAAACTGCCAGGCCGTTGAAGACCTGCCCTCCACCCTGGACGGATAAACTTGCCAAGCAGCACTCCGCATAGTGGTTGTCCGGCTTCAGGTTCAGATCGAACGGACCGCCCTTCCAGTCCTTCAGGTAGCAGGGATCCACGAGAATCAATTGGCCGGAGTCCGCGGACACGTGGCCCAGCAGGAAACGCGTATTGCTCTCCTCCATCGCTGATTCCTCCTTTCGGTGTGTGGGCATGAAAAAAGCCGCCCCTCCCTTTCGGAAGAAGCGGCTCATGGACTAAACAGGCTCACAACGCTCACAATTTCGTCGCCCTGGATCGCTTGGGCATGAGATTGTTCACGGGGCTGGCCTTGCCGTGGTTTTCCTTCAAGTCCCCCTTGCTGAAGGCCAGGTAGCGCCGCGTCATGTCGAGACTGGTGTGTCCCATGATCCGTTGCAGCGCAAAGATGTTCCCGCCGTTTCGCAGGAAGTTCATGGCGAACACGTGCCTCAAATCGTAGGGCCGGATCTTGGTTTTCAGGAGTTTCGAATATTTCTTGTTCAGCTTCATCCCCCAGGAGTTGACCCGCAGGGGCGTGCCCTCCCAGTTGGCGAACACGGGGCAAAGATCCCCCCATTCCTCCGGTCTGCCTTCCAACAGCCTCCCGATGGATTCGGCCGTGATCCTTGAAATGGGCAAGGTGCGGGAAACTCTGGTCTTGGCGTTCTCGGCCCTGACGGTGACCTCCAGGCCTTTCAGGTTCAGGTCCCCAGGCAATAGCGACAGGGCTTCCTTGGGCCGGATTCCGGTGTCCAGAGACAAGAGGAACAGGCAGTAGTCGCGGAGGCCCGTGTAGGTGTTTTTGTCAGGCAAGGACAAGAGTCGTTTGATCGCTTCCATGGGGATGTCGACGATCCGGCCTTCCTCCCGTTTCTGCTTGAACTTGACCAGCGGGTTTGTCGTGTAGACTCCCTCCTCCTCGATGCACCAGTCGACGAAGGCCTTCAGGTAGATCAGGTACAGGTTGTAGGTCGTCGGTCCCATCTTCCTCGCGAAGAACTTGAGCAGGCAGGGTTTCAGGTTTTGCTCTTCCCAGGCTTGCGGGTAGGTCCTGAAAAAGAACCCGATGTGCTGGCGGTAGTCCAGGATGGTCTGCTCCGACCGGCCCTGGGCGGTCTTGAAGTCGATGAGTCTTTCCAGGGCTTCCTCCCAGGTGGATGCCGCAGGGCGCTGGAAACGCAGGACGTTGCTGGGTCTGGGCATGGTGTCCCCTCCTCCTTTCGAAAGAAAAAGGGCACTTCCTGGCCGTGGATGACCGGGAAATGCCCTCTATTGATTTAATAATATATATCTGAAAGGAGAGGCTTGGCGCCTAGCAAATTTGCTTCGTATCGGCTATCTTCAAGGTGGCTACGCAAAAAAAAGTTGGAGGACAGATGGACACTTTAACACCCTGCCAGCGGAGCAGAAACATGTCCCGTATTCGCAGCAAGAACACAAAACCCGAAATGGTTGTTCGCAAGTGGCTGCATAAAAATGGATACAGATTCCGGCTACATAGGATAGACTTGCCTGGGAAACCAGACATCGTTCTTCCAAGACATAAAACCGCTATTTTTGTTAACGGATGTTTTTGGCACCAGCACCAAGGATGTCGAAGAGCGACTTTGCCCAAGAGCAACCAAGCCTATTGGATTCCTAAGCTCCAGCGGAATGTGAATAGATTCGAAGGTACATTAAGACAGCTTGAAGAGTTGGGTTGGAAGGTTATTGTTATTTGGGAGTGCGAGACAAGAAAAATTGGTATGCTCTCTTCGCGACTAGGAAAAAAACTTGAAAGGGGATCCATATGATTTTTAAATTAGCTGAACTTTTTTGCGGCCCGGGCGGGCTTGCTGCCGGTGCACTGCAGGCCAAATTCCGAGCCAATGGGGAAGATTTTAAGATTCTACCCATATGGGCGAATGATTGCGACCCCGATGCTTGCTCCACCTATGAACTCAACATTGGGCATCGACCTATCTGCTGCGATGTCCGCGAACTAGATCTTGAGCGAACCGTGCCAGAAATTGATGCTTTAGCCTTTGGATTTCCTTGCAACGATTTTTCGGTTGTTGGAGAAAAGAAGGGGTTTGAAGGCGATTTCGGACCTCTTTACACGTATGGTGTCCGAATACTCGATCTTCGGAAACCGAAGTGGTTTATTGCCGAAAATGTGGGCGGCCTGAGGAGCGCAAATGAAGGAAACGCCTTCAGAAAAATCCTTGCTGACCTCAGAACCGCGGGAGATGGATATCGTGTCACAACTCATCTTTACAAATTCGAAGAATACGAAGTGCCGCAGATACGACATCGCATTGTCATTGTTGGCATTGCAGAATCCTTGGGGCTTTATTTCCGTTGCCCTGCACCCACTACCAAGGACCGGCCCATAACTGCGAGAGAAGCGATAGAGATGCCCCCGATTCCCGAAGATGCAAAGAATAACGAGCCGACTAGACAGGCCCCCCATGTGGTGGAAAGGCTAAAACACATCCCCGCAGGCAAAAACGCGTGGCACAATGATCTTCCCGAGCACTTGAGGCTAAATGTTTCTGGTGCTCGCCTCAGCCAGATCTACAAACGCCTTTCCCCAGATGCGCCGTCTTATACGATAACTGGAAGCGGCGGAGGCGGAACCCATGTGTATCATTGGAAGGAAAATCGTGCTCTGACGAATCGGGAGCGAGCGCGCCTGCAGACTTTCAGTGACGACTTCGTCTTTTGCGGAACAAAAGAAAAGGTCAGGAAACAGATAGGCATGGCTGTTCCTCCAAGAGCGGCGAGAATCATCTTTGAGGCTATCCTGAAAACTTTCGCAGGCATCAAGTATGACTGGATCCCTGCTTCTTTTGACGAGACCAACGCGGGCTCCCGCTAAGTCAAAACCGCTATCACCCAAGGCAGAATGCATCGGTAATGGTTCTTCTCTTTTTCCACAATAATGACCGAAAAGGAGACTTTCCCTATGATTGCCACCCCAGAACTTTATTCGCGACTCCTTCGCAATCCGTACAACAAAGGCCTTCGCCATTTGAAGATTTTGACAGGATATGCATCCTCCGCTTTTCTCCATCATGTAGCAAATGACCTGCGGGAGGCAAACATCGAGATCATCATTGGAATGGCCCGCAAGGATGGCATCAGAAACTGGGATCATTCTGAATTTTTAAGGCTATCTCAGGCCACACAGGGACGCGTTTCTGTCTACTACCACATCGGGGAACAGTCGGTCCATGCTAAATGCCTTTCCTGGAATAACAAGAGTGATGCTCCAGAAATATCATTCGCAGGATCAGCGAATTTTTCCTGGAACGGGTATTGGTCTTATTATGAAACGATGGTTCAACTTCCCGTAGCAGAAGACATATCGATAGCCTTTCAAAGCGTTACCCCAGCAAATTGCTTAGATGCTCCTCAGATCGAATGCATACCACTACTCGACATGCCCCATAACGCTCCTCATGTCGGCTCTCTAAAAGAGTTGGCGAACCTGAGTCCAGTGGTCACCCTAAACCTTTTCCATTGTCGAGGAAAAGGCGGGGCACCAATAGTTCATGAAAGATCAGGGTTAAATTGGGGGCAACGGCCTGAATACCGTAGGGAGCCTGACCAAGCATATATTCCTATTCCAAAGAAGGTACATCAGCTACATCCCGACTTTTTCCCGCCTAGGAATCACGAATTTACTATAGTGACCGACGATGGGCAGAGCTTCATTGCTGTCATCGCCCAAGACAACAATAAAGCAATCGAAACGCGATACGATAATTCAATTATCGGCCGGTACTTCAGAGATAGACTCAAAGTTGAGCGGGGCTCGCCAGTGGTTTATGAAGATCTAGAAAAATACGGGCGAAATTCAGTAAGCCTTCATAAGCTGGGGGAAGATCTCTATTTTTTGGACTTTTCAATCTAGCGGGGGTTGCAGAAGATGTTCGCTTCTGAAGAATTTTATACCAAGCTTACTCAAAAAATCGGGGAAGAAGAAGCTAGACGAACCCTAGAAACTGCAACGGAACTGGTGCATAAATCTTTTGAGGAACCTTTCGTAAAGAAACAGGGATTGCTTTTCGGGCAAGTTCAAAGCGGAAAAACGAACAATATTATCATGGCCATTGCAAAAGCCGCCGATGCAGGTATCCGGTTCTTTATAGTACTTACTTCCGACAACCTTTGGCTTTACAAGCAAACTTGCGAACGCCTTCGGGAGGGACTGCCACAGCTTATAACGGTTGATAAAGAAAACTGGGGAATAACGGCTATGGAGGGCAGAATAAAGACCGCTCATAAAAGAAAAGGCATCGTATTCTGCTCGACAAAAAATCGGAGAATCTTAGAAGACCTTCAACAAACTATCCGCAGATTCGATTTCCCTCGCGAAGAAAGGGCCTTTATCATAGATGACGAAGCGGATCAAGCTAGCCTAAATACGGAGACCAACCGAGACACGGAACCAAGCGCAGTAAGCGCAGCTATACAAGAATTGCGAAACGGCTTCGAAAATCACAGGTTTGTCCAAGTCACTGCCACCCCTCAAGCCCTTTTTCTGCAGTGCGCAGGAGATGCATTTCGTCCGGATTTTGTCGTAACTTTTTCCCCTGGAAGGGATTACATAGGAGGGGACCACTTCTTCGGAGCCCCCGCCAGAGAAAGTTTAATTAGGTTTATCCCCGAAACAGAACCTGACAGCATATGCGGGGCCAGAAGAATCCCCAGCGGGTTTGCTGTTCCAACAGGCTTTCGTCAAGCCATGTGCCTATTCTTGGTTGGAGCTGCAATAAAAGGATTGAGATGCCAAGGAACAGAATTTTCCTCTCTTTTCCACATCAGCCACACGAAATCTTCGCATGAGAGCTTAGAAATCCTGGCGAATAATTTCTTGCAAGCTGTCATGGAATCCCTTGGAGCACCTGAGGGGAGTTCTGGAAAAGAACTCCTCCTTCAGTACCTGGCCGAGGCAAGGAATGATCTTGCTTCGACTGCAATTGGCGCTTTGCCTGATCTTACCAGTATTTGCGAAATGATCGACAACCGAATAGGTAGCACGAACGTTCAAGTTTTGAATTCTTCGTACCCCGACAACCCTATCAGCGGAGCTTTTTTTAATGTTTTTATCGGAGGAAACAGGTTAGGGAGAGGCGTAACGATCTCTAGACTCCTTGTTACCTACTATGGCCGAAGTGCACGCTACCCACAGCTAGATACGATGCTACAGCACGCACGTATGTACGGTTACCGCGCTAAGGATTTGGATGTAATCAGGTTTTGCACAACGAGAACTTTATATGAACTGTTTTGCAACATAAATGACTCGGATAACGTTTTGCGGCGTGCTATTGAAGCCCCCGATGCCGTCCGAAACATCCACGCAGTAATGCTTAGCCGATCCAGCGGGGGATTGATGCGCCCGACAAGAAGCAATGTGCTTCCTTTGAGCGAGATCAGTCTCTACCTTCCCGGAACAAGGTATTTCCCTTATTCTCCCCTTGTTTCAAATGTGGCTCCGCTTGACGCTCTTCTTAGACAGTATGACGGGCGATCTGACTTGGCTCGCGTCTCTATAGACTTCATATTAAGCATTTTAAATCTTACAAGATCGGAAAGGATGCCAAGCGAATCTTGGAATGACGAGGCTATCCGAGCCTGCGTCTTGAATCTAAGGGAACTTTACGACAATAGAGCCTTCCTGGTCGTCCGTACAAACCGTGACATCAAACGAGGATTCAGAGCAATGCTTTCTCCAACGGACGCGGATTTGTTTGATCCGACTGCTCCCACCTTAACCATGTACCGCTTTACGGGAAGCAAATCGCAAGGGTGGGACGGAAATCCATTTTGGGTCCCCAACCTGAGATTCCCTGATGGAGACAAGTATTTTATTTTTACGCCCACATAAGATCAAATTGTCTCCGTTTCTTGTGCTTGTTTTCGGTTGGAAACCGGCTTATCTGGCCTTAATCTCCTATAGCGACACGGGAGAGAAATGATCCACTTTAGGAGGGAGCGATTCCAATGAACAACCCTCTGGAACGAATCAACCGGGAGATCCGGCGGAGGACCCGGGTGGTGGGGAACTTCCCGGACGGGCAATCGGCGCTGATGCTGGTTGCGGCAAGGCTGAGGCACATCGCCTCCACGAAGTGGGGAGCCCGGGCCTACATGGACATGGGACATCTTTATGCCATGGAGCGGGAAAAGGAGGAAAAGCCCCTTGAGCTGCCGATGAGCGTC
>Ga0116192_1001189_pt1 | contig 18580 bp, 45 predicted proteins | sample AD_UKC113_MetaG_FD_89876 | JGI IMG/M metagenome (GOLD analysis project Ga0116192, IMG submission 89876) | Active sludge microbial communities of municipal wastewater-treating anaerobic digesters from Hong Kong - AD_UKC113_MetaG | ecosystem: Engineered > Bioreactor > Anaerobic > Digestate... | reverse complement strand
AGCATAGCATTCATCATCGGGTGCGACATCCGGTGAAGCCTTCTTGGAAGAGCCCGGTCGCCTGACATTCTTGGAGACAGCCGGCCGACCCAGCCCCTCCACCGGCGCCGACAGCTTCTTCGCATTGTTATAATGCGTGGCGGCCGCCGGCAAGGAGCAGCCTGTTTCTGCCATGAGCTGGTCCATGACAGTTTTTCGGAAAAGTCGTCCATCAGTGGAGGCGAGTTCGATATGCTGCTTGTAGATTTCAACAGCACGTTCCTTGGCGGTGATGCTCATGTGTTTCCTTAGTTGATGCCTTATTTTAGCAGGTTATTTCGGAATGTCTACCTGAGATTGAAGATCAACCCGAGGAATCAACGATACTCAGGTAACCACATTTGGTGCAGAAATGTGCATGCTCGTGTTGGTGCAGTCGGATGCCCCTTTTCTTCAGCTCTTCGGATGCATCTCCCCATTTGTGGTCGCACCCGAAGGTGTAGAAACGAAGCTTGCCGCCCCAATAGTCACTGATCATCGAATAACCGGTGCCATCGTGCATGAAGAAGAGTGTGGCGCTGACCACCGGGGAAAGCGGGTCAGCGGGATCGCGCATTTGGCGGAATTGGTATGCACGGGCATGGTAGGTGAAGAACATGCTCTTCGCAAATTCCTTTTCCGAGAGTTCACGCCAGCCCGGCGGAAAGTCATTGGAGCCACCAAATTTCTCGGTGTGTTCCTTCTGCTCCGCAGCAGAAAACGAATGGAAGTCTTGGAAGTACATGATTCCTGGTCTCTGTGTTGCAATAGTGCTATATTAACTGACAGGGATAATCCTGTCAACCATTGTTACACTTTTGCAGCGAAATTTTCAGCTCGACGCTGCCGTTGATAGAGAAGAGATTCCCATCTATCCGCAAGAATCATTTCACCATAACGACTTACAAAAGTACCGAAGGTGTTGATTCGGCGGTGGTTGATGGGGGCTTCATGTTTCCTGAGTAGTGTCTTCATGGCAGCCACCGGCCAGGCACTCTCAAGAATCACGGGAGGAATTTTTCGAATTTTTGCTTCCAATGCATCGCCGTCTTTATCATCAAGGATGACCTGCACCGCGTTGAAAGTTTCTTCGTCTTCCTGGTATTGGAAGGTCTTGAAAACATGAGTGAATAATGCATCGGTTGCTTTGTCGATTGCATCATTCATTGAGGGATTGTTCTTACCGGTAATCTCGTAATACCGGCGCCGGTTCCTGACAGCAGCAATCACCTCATCATAGAGGCGAATAGCTTCTTGCAGGTAATCATTCGGATTACTTTCCGGCAACGGAGAGATCGAAGCCAGTGCCGGCATGGAAGCTGCTGCCGCGGTAACCAGGGTTATCCGGAGAAAATCACGACGATTCAGTTCCATATCAATTCCTGTGTTGCAGTAGTGCTATATTAGCTGACAGGATTGCTCCTGTCAGCCTCTGTTACACCTTACATGAACAGATGGAGCACCCAACCACTGGCAAGAGCCATAGTGGAGTAGGTCAGACTGAAGATCAGCGCATTGAGCATCGCCTCAGACGGACTCTCGAATTCTTGCTTGACATATTGCACAGTGAGGAAGTGAGTCACGATGCTCAGCCCGATGCCTTGCAGGAAGGTAATCGCCGGCAGACCGAAAATCGGAGACACGAACCATCCCCAGAGCACCGACAGAACGAAGCCGCCGTAGATGGAACTGAGGATGCTGCCGACCATGAACAGAAGGAAGCCGATAAAATAAACCATGATTGCCTTTCAGGTGGGTTGGTTGACGAGGAGTTCATGCAGAGTGCCCGCCGCCTTCCGGCGCCGCACTTCGCTCTTGGAGATCTTGAATTTGGCAGCAATTTCATCCACCGTACCCATCTCGTGGGGCTTGTTGGATTGGCGCAATTCTTGTCGAATCTTCTCGAACTTCTGCTTTTGCGCCATTACTTCTTCCTGCTCAGCCATACGGAAGATGAATTGAAGGTCGCTGCGAATTCGTTCCTTGGCGTAAGCCAAGTTGGAAACGGTACGCGCATCGGTCTTGTATTCTTCGCCGACCGGTTCTCGATGGTGACCGGTCCAGAAGAAAGTCTTCAGAAGGATGTCGTCGAAATGACCGGTGAGTACCAACGCTACCGTTTGCGGATTACGAAAATCCAGCGTGTCGGCAAAGATGGACAGGCCTACAAGAATGTCTTTCATGTGCATGTGGTGTGTTGCAATGACTCTATTATGCGACAGAGGATGGAATTAGTCGACCTACTTTTGAAGTTCAGACAGCCCCTGGCAGTGTATGCAGCGTCTGCACCCCTGCACTGCCTCGCGCCGCGCTAAGGGGATTTTATCCCCGCAGTCGACGCATTCCTCCAAGCTAAGGCCCGTGGGCATGGCAGCGCGAACTCGGGCAATTGCATTATCGTTGAGATGGAGGGCGTGCAATTGCCCCATCTCAGATTCTTCGATGTTGGAATGCTGAACAGACTCGATTTCGATCATGCTTGTTGGTCAGGCAAATAGACCATGTAGGTGCATTTTCCATTCACGATGTGATAGAGGGCACGAATCCCCTTGCCCCACATGGGATGGGAATGAAGAAATTGTGCCATCGGAAGAGGCAGTTGTGCTTTCCGGTAGCACGAATCGTGACCTACACCGAATACCGACTGTGTTTCATTTGTAGGTTTCCCACACTTGAAACACGGTTTGGTCGGTATGCTATTCGACATCGGCTTCTTCCACCACAGAGAAAAGTTCTGCGAACTTCTTGTGAGGCATCTGCTCCAGCAGGGAGATTTGCTTCGGATCCAGCAGATCGATTGACGACACCATATCGAAGAGCGCTTCTTGCACATCTAGGTTATGGAGGTCAATGGGCTTGGATGCCCGCCACGGCGTGCTCATCCACGAATTGAATTCTTCGAAGGTGGCAGTATGTTCGACGCCTTGGAATTGGAACCTGATCTGCATAGTTACGGTTGGTTGGACAATGGTTTTATTATTGCAGGATGGGCTTGTTCTGTCAACGGCCAGGAGAAGACCGGGTCTCCACGGAACCGGAAATACGAAGTGGCTTTTCGGCGGGCATATAGACAACGCGACCATTCTTCCGGATGAAGATTTCATCACCGTTATCCAGGGTGATGATGGTACCATGTGTATCCAGTGACATCTTCACGGTACCGTAGTGATCAAAGGATTCGCCGAGCACGATTTCGATACGTTCCCCGGGACGAGCATCGACTGCAAGAAAAGGCTTATTGGTAGCCTTGATGATTTGCTTCGAATCAGTATCAAGAAGCCTAACATCCATGTTGAATCCTTACTTGGAGGGTTGGTTGAATTGCACGCCGACCGAAGGCCGCATAATCATTGCGGCGTCAGTCTGTTCGTGAACCACTATCAGCACAAGATGCTGGGCAGTGATATTCAGGATGTGCGGTTTACCATTCGGGTCAGTGTATGCCACTGAAATCGTATCTCCCGACTCCAGAGAAACAGTGGCATTTTTGATGTTAGCGTCTCTGGAGACTTCGACAAAGCCAGCTTTGATTTTCATTTAGCTACCCATTCCAAAAGTGATTCTCATTTGTGTCGCATCGATGTTGATGACTTCGAAGTACAGGTCGCTGAAATCGTGGCCCCAGATGCCATACGGGCCATCGGAACTTTGGCGGTTGAGCATGCCCGGAATATGACCCGGATTACCGGCAGTCTGTTCCTCTTTCTCGTAGATGTATTCGTAGTCGGAACGCGCCAGCACTAGAATGTCTTCGCCGGTAAACTCGGGCATCAGAAGGTGCTTGAAAGATGCCACACGTGACAAAGGATAATCGTAGACGAACGTGTATTCGCCTGACAGCCCCAGGGGATTTTGAAGCTCAGACACATCATCCCATTCACCGCGCTCGGGGTCGTTCTTAACGAAACTGGCGGCGTGGACGTTACAGCAGATTCTCATGATTTGATTTGCCTTTGACATGTGTCTATTATGCTGTTGGGCAGGCTTAATGTCTACCGCTTTTTGATTAGTTGACTACTACGATAGATTTATCCCAATCACCATCGAAGGGATCTCGTTCAATTTCCGAACTCACATCGTTTACCGGTTTGTATCCACCAGTGGGGCTTGGAATCTTTACTTCCTTATCGTGGTCTTCCTGTTGCAGTAGTTCGATAAGTTCGCGGACGTTCATGATGATTCTTTCAGTCGAAAAGGGACCCAGGGGTCCCTTGTTCGATGTGGTGTACGGTAGATTTATATACCGGACTTCTACGCGGGCCAGAACTTGCTGGGCATCACCACACACCACTAAACACTATGAGGGCAGTGGAAGGACGACCCTTCCTGTGACTCCCTGCCCGAACGGCCGCCTTAGGCCGCGACTTCTTCAGCCGCGATCGACAGGCGCTTGTCGCCGTTCTTCAGCTCGCCGGCCTTCAGGATCAGCAGCTGGGCGGCGCCCTTGCTGATGCCTTCGGCAACCACACGACCCGAACGGGTGTTGATCACCGTCACCGGGTTTTCCACCGGACGACCACCCTTCTTGTCTTCCGGACGGCCCAGGCCCTCGACGGACTTCGGGTCAGCCACACGCTGCATCTTCAGCGCGTGGTTGTAGTGCGTGGCCGCCGACGCGACGCTGATGCCGAACTTCTGCACGGCGCCATCCATCACCTTGGCGCGGAACGCGGTGCCGTCCAGTTCGCCGGCAGCGAACAGGGCGAGGTACTTGGCGAAGCGAGCGTTGACGTAAGCGCGGATACCTTGGGTCATTTGAGTCTCTCTTTCTGCGCACATAGCGCGGTTGGTTGGGGTTGTTATGCGTGCGTCCTTGTTTGCAGCGCATGTCGTTACTATAAGGCTAGGGAGGTTTTGCGTCAATGGGTTTTTGGTGGATTAGATGTAACAGTTCCTGTTGTAAAATGGCTACATATCATAGAAAAAGCCTACGGGTTTTACGCCGTAGGCTTTTGGTCTTGGTGAAACCAGTAAGTTAGTGCTTACGCAAACAACTTGCCCTGATAACCGAACACGTCACGACGCGATACGGCATATGCGGTCTTGCCCTTTGTGTTCACAGACTTACGAACCTTCAAACCGTTTTGGCGAAGATCTGTCATGCGAGCACGAAGATTTTGAATGCCAAAGGTTTCACGAGCTTGAGCTGCGGAAAGTTCCTTACCTGTACCGCGTAGGTACTGTTCCAAGAAAGCCACTTGTGTGGTTGTCAATGTTGTAAATGCCATTATAGGACTCCTTATAAAGTTTCGTAACTTTACATGAAGTCCTAACGAATGTCAACCACGGTGTCAACCGGTTTTATTGCACAAATAGGAAAACCGGGGGCCAGTTTCTAGCCACCCGGTTTCCGTCTTACCACGTTAGTTTTTCCTTTGATCCAAACCTTTTGTTGGGCCCAACTCGGGTTTGGTTGCTTCGGCCATGAATGCGTCCACTCAGCGGACCTAAGCCTTATTTACAGTTCTATATCACTTTCCATTTTGTTCCTTTTGGACTGCGGTGTTTGTGTTCCGCAGTGTCATTATTATGTGGCATGCTGTGGATTTAGTCAACAGGAAAAAGAAAGTGCCCCGTAGGGCACCAAAGGTCGGTTGAAATTGTGCAGAATATGACCATCTGCCGGGCTCCTCTTTTTGAGCGCCCCCAATAAACCACTCTGTAGGATTCATCCCAGCCTACAGATTAGGGATAGTTTCTCTGATTACCCCTTAGCGGACTTCTTTTTCGAAGAAGCCGTTGTAGACCCGATCTTCAATGTCCTTCATGGACATATGAATACCGGAGTACATCTGCCAATCATCTGTATTCCAGTCGGAACGGTATTCAACTGTCCATTCGGAATATTCTCCATCCAAAACCTCGAGTTTTGCACGGACACAGGGACGATCAACGAAATAAACGTAATGAGCCATTCTTACACCCTTATAGATTTTTCAGTGGAGAGTAGAAATTGACGCGCTGCCTCTTCTACCATCTTTTGGTATTCTTCTCCGTGGGCACGCTTGTCACCACTATTCCAGTTATCGGGGCGATCATCGATTGGTGCAGCAGATGCAGCCTGGATGAATGCCAGTGCTGCGATTGAGATGAAAAATTTTTTCATAATTTATTTTCCATATTTGCTGAGGCAGAGATATCGATCGTCGGGAATCTTCATCTCCTTGGCAGCGGCCACACAGGTTTTTTCGGTTGCAAAATCACCAATGGGTCGCCAGTCATAAGGATACCGTGCATGTATCGGACTGGCAACCAATGTCCAGATAACAAGGATGTAATTCACCTCTACACCTTCACATTAGAAGACTCGAAGATTGCGACTACCGAATTCTTTCTCCAGCTCGGCCATTACCACACTAACAGCCTGAGCATTGAAAGAATCACCGGTCTGCATCAGCCCCTCGCCCTTAAGGGCACGCAGGCGAAGCCTGGCCCGTACCAGTGCGGTCTCCGCACGGTTGAGATCTTCGTATGCCTTGTCGATTTCCTGTTGAGTACCTTGCATGATTTTCCTTTCTGGAATGATTAGGCCTGCACATCTACACCGCGACGTGCAGCCTCAGCCTTCTTCTTCTCCAGCAGGCGCTTGAACTTGGCCTCCTTGGTGAGACAGGTAGCCTCGGCCATCTCGAGCCAGTGCTTGGGATCTGCCTTCACGAAGTCAGCAATCTTCTTCGCCTGACGCAGCGACAGTTCGCGCAGGTACTCCTGGTTGTCGATGATGAAGTTCTGGATCATCTTCTCCTCGCCATTCTCGAAGGCATAGTTGTTGAACATGCCATCGGAAATGACCTGCTTGATGCGCAGGATCTTATCGCGAGTGGAAGTGATCTCCAGATCCAGGTAGTGACAGCGAGACATGATGGCTTCGAGGTGCGCACTGATACGCGAACCACGTGCAATCGTGCGTTCGAAGTCGATGTTGGACAGGAACATGATGCCACCTTCGAAGTCGAATTGGCTGTCAATGTCCATGCCTTGCAGCACCTTGGACTCCTTGTTCCAGCAGATGCGGCGCTTGTCACCGGAGTTGAGCGCACCCTTCAGCAGGGAGAGCGACTCCTCCTCGAACAGCACACCGTCACAGTCATCGAACACCAGCACCTGGCCGGGATGACGATTGTAGTACAGTTTCTGGTAGAGGCCCAGCGAAGAGACGCCGCCCGTCACGATTTCGTATTTGGGATTTTGACCCTTCATCGTGAGGAACATATTGGCAGCCTCGAGCTGCTTTTCGACGCCGAACGACTTACCGATGCCCGGGGGACCCGACACCACCAAGCCGCGCACGACACCTCGCGCAACAGCATCAGCGATGCGGTCGAGCATCAGGAACGTCTCGCGAATGCGCTCCATTGCCTCGTCTTCGGTCTCGGTCTCCATGAAGAGACGCTCGTAGTCCGTGGAATCGGTTGCGCTGTCATCAAGCTTTTCTTGACCAGGAACCACGACGTGGGCGGGAAGATCGGCGCCGGTAGCATCCACCAGCTTGAAGTGATCTTTCTCGACCTGGATGCGCTGCACCGGCGGAGTACCAGGGTCCGGATTCGGATTGCGAATGGTAACGTAGCCACCACGCGCACCTTCGACGTAGCCCTTGATCAGATGGAAAGTGCCACTGATCTCTTTGCCACGATAATGACCCTTGGTGATTTGAACTTGGATTGCGCTCAAACGAGACTCCTTTGTTGTGTGTTGAGCCATTAGTATAGCGAACTTGACCAAGTTGGTCAAGCACTAAAGAAGGCTTAGGATGGTTAGGCCTTCAGGATGATGCAGAGTTGGTACTCAGAGCCCGTCCAGGGCCCATTCTTGGCAAAATAGCCGCCGATATAGGTTTCCCCGAAGTATTCCTTCAGAAGAGACTCCATCTTCTTCTGTACTTCTTGGGAAGCATAGAAGACATTGTCGGCGCGCCAGAGCTTCAGGCGCCGCGTGCCATTCTTGCGGACCTGGGTGAAGATCTCATAGCTGTAAGGACCCTTGAGCCCAACCTTGTCCATAGCCATGCGGAGTTTACCCGACAAGGTATTCGGCATGCAATACATACCTGATAGGGGCCTGGCCTTGATGACGTAGATGCTCATGCTTCCTCCAGAAGGACTTTCGGTGCAGCCGCAGCAGCCTGTTGGCGCTCACGATAAACAACGATGTCCGCCATGATTTCGAACTTAACCCGTTCCATCAGGGAGACGGCCTGGTCTTCAGTGTATCCGACGCGCCATTGGCCGCAATTGGTATAGAAACGGAAGTGTTGTTTTCCGCCGACCTTGCAGTAAGCGAAGATGTCGGCACTGTAATCCTTGGCGCACGACTTAAGATATGCCTTGCTGAGCAGATAGCGTGCAGCCTTTCTACTCTCCATATCTTCGATTTCGCGCACCTTGGACAGAAGGTAATCGCGCATCAGGGATTGAAAATCCTGCGGGATCTCAAACCACAGACCACCGGTGTGACGACGATCTTGCGCACCGAGGAAGATGTATTGCATTTCGAACTCGCTTTGTTACTATGCCTCTATTGTAGCAGCCTATTCCTGCTCGTCAACCTCTTGAGAAACAAGTTTCGCAGCCACGTAGGGTTTTTCTCGCAGTTCCTGGAACTTGAGATGCTTGGCAGGAATTTCACCTTTGTAGTCATCTGAAATTAGACTTTGAACAGCGAGTTCGTTTCCGTCTGCATCCACAAAGACGCCGAAGCCGTAGGGAAGATGAACGACACCGGTGGTGCGTGCATGGTTAGGTACCATGAATTCATAACCCTTGTAATTCAGGATATAGAAGTTATCGGCAATGAATTTCCAGATCGCCGGCAGCAGGTGCTCATCATCCGGATGAATACGGAATTCATCCCGCGTGGAACCACTATCGAGGAGATGAACACTCATCCATCCGTCATCCTTGTGGCTAACCTTACTGCCAGGAAAGACGGTGAAATACATTTCCACACGAGCACCGAGCATCAGCGCAGTCAGATGCTCGAATGAGAGGACGTGGTAGATATTTTTCACAGTTGCACCGAATACTTCTGCTGAAGTTCCTTCAACTTCTTCTCTTCATCAGACCAGTATTTGTTGGCCTTCTCATGGGCAGCCGGGCTGATGGAATCACCGGCGCCATGCTGCTTTCCATCCTCGACGTGGATACTGGCACAAACCATCAGCCAGGCTAGATCTTCACGCGAAATCACCACAAAATCCATTTTATGCCTTTCGGTAAACTCATTGCGCCCCGCCCCGTTAATTCGAGCTATATATCCTTAAGGGATATCCAGGCCGTGAAACCTGCAGGTTAATTCCTGTATTGTAAGCCCCCTTCACGAGAGGCTTGCGGGGTGCAATGAATTCGTTGGAGCACATAGTCCTGCATCTGCGTGGAAACAGTTCCGAAAATGGCATTGAACCAGGTTCGTTCATTCACCAAAATCGGTTGGTCTTCTGCCCGCACCTTCCGGGCTGCACCATGCAGGACTATGTGTTCCGCTGAGCCTCTACTTTAACACATAGTAATCCTGTGTCGACCGGTAAAAGAAAGCCTTCCTACTCATAGCGTCATACTTGTAAAACAGTAGATCCTTCCGATAGTCTCTACTGTTTTACAAGTATGACGCTATGACACCGGAAACCTCTACCTCTTCAGTGTAACAGTTGTAACTAAATGTAACAACCATCGATCAAAGTATCCCGTAGTCACTCATCCTATGTTATAATTAGCCGACGGTTCGAACAGCGTATCTGGGGATGGTGGCCCCATGGCTGGTTCACGGTCCAATGAAGATCACATCACCCAATCTCAAGTTTGTTGGGCCCAGAGGTTGCCTCCGGTTAAATTTTCCAGCTGAGGTATTCACCTCTTTTCACCAAGGTCAAACAGGGTCTGTGCGCCTGCGTGACGGCATAGAAAATCTGTGCGTAAGAATTGTTACGAAATGTAAAAGATGTAACGAAATGTATCTTCGTTACGAAACTTACAACAGTAACGAAATGTAACAGAAAAAGAATAGAAGGTCTATTGAAATTTTTTGCTGAAGCCGCGGTTCCGCCGCGTCATTTTCACATCAATGGGAAATTTAAGTTTGAGTAATATCACTTCCTCTTCCTTAAGTTTTGCCCTGATGCGATATCCCTTACCGTCGCCTTTAATCTGACTGATAAATTCTTTTCGATTTATGGCCACCAAGGCATTCATAAACTGCAAATAATGCTCTGCCGGAATTTGAATAATTCGTGAATAAGGTTTGTTCGATGTAGTCATTTTATATTATCTATCTTATTCACTGAAAAGAAATCAAATGCTAATTTCATAATAGCACACTCCGATTCAGTCAACTCTACTTCTACCATAAAGATATCTTCACCGCCATAACCACCCGGAAGAATGAATTTGAGTTTTTCTCTTGTTCGGTCAAGATTTCTGAGCATATCGAAAAATCTTTCCTTATCTTTAGAATTAAACACCATTGAATATAGTTTTAATTCTGAATCTTTGTTTTCCGTATGCATATGCAAGCGCGTTTTCTGTGTAGGATTTTCCCGCAGGATTTGGAGATAAAATTCCAAATCTGAGATTGAAAATTAGATTTCCAAATTAGGCCTATGGATTGAATGTCATTTCATGCTTTAATTCCACACCGGGAATTAACTTTAGGAATACCACTTCTTCATCAGTTAGTGGCGACATTATATCGAGTCTGAATTCTGGTCCATCCTTTGCAAAGGGTTTGGAAATTAATTCAGTTGAGTGAATCTTATCCTTCACAATGGCACTAATCTGACCGAAGAGATCATCGGTATAATCAAACCTTATTTGATATATTTTTGTTGAATGTTTCATATGTGCCAAATGCTAAGATTGCATATTCAAGGTCATCATCGTGTAGTAATATATCGATGTATGAATTATTAGTTCTCGAAGAAGCGACATGCCATATGTCTGTGGTATATGGTAAATGAGACGCCCAGGAGCGCATGCGCTGCGCTTCCAAAAGATCTGAAAAACAGAATCTATATCTCTTCATGTCTTATAATCTTAAATTTTAAAGAGAGTAGGATAAATTCATCTTCCTCTGAATATATCTTAAATACATAATTCATATCCAGAGTTCCCTTGCCGTTCTCCACAAAGGTAAGTCTTATGAATTCTGCCGAATTCCCTACAGCATCCTTAAAGGAATGCATATCGGTATCACCACTGAGAAGAATTGAATACTCTTTCATGCTTTTCAATCTTTTCAAACTTGGCACCAGCAAGCTTCAGGATTGTTACTTCTTCATTGTTTAGATATGCGTCGATATAATCGGCTTCTAATCGAACATCGTAAAGACCGTATCGTAAAGATTTGCGATGTTCTTTCATGCCATCAAGAATCTTCATGAATCGAACAAATTCAAATTTACTGATTGCAAAACGGCATCGATGAGGTCTTTTATCGTTTGTTTTATGCATAGGTTTTGAAATCTAAGTTTGAGATCTAATAGTTCTTCTTCGGTAAGATCGATTTCGTAAATATAACACATGCCATCGAAATTAACTATCTTCAGTGTATCGGCGTGCATTGATTTTATATAGATGAGAAAGGATTCTCCCCTCTCAGCATCCTCACTACCGTACTTGAAGAAATACTTCATTATACCTCTGAATTCTCATTAATTCGATATTAAGCCGCAAGGGTAGTAGGTCAATCTCGTCTACAAGGCAGTACACGGAAGACCCGAATGTGGTATACATTTTGCCTAATTCCCGCAAATATTCCTCCGCCCTTTTACGGTCTGCCATCGTTTTAAAGTGCAGCATAAAGTGTCTATTTTCCACAGCTATCTTAAGGTAAATTCCGTGCCATACTTGACACGCAAGAAAGACAAAAAGTCTTCCTTTATATTTGCCCTGACCAAAACATATCCGGTGCTTTCAGAACTATCCACAGGAGAGAAGGCATGCTCCACAGATTCGGGATATACTCCTTCGGCCAACAGATCCTTCACCAATTGAGTGGCAAGGTGTATCGTATCTACCTTTAATGTTATCATCACAAAACTTTTTCAAAATCCTTGGTATTTTGCGTAGACTCAAAATAGTGATTCTGTAGGATAGAACTAATAATCATTCCGGCAATGACAATGATCAGTGGCACCACGAATAGATAGATATTGAGTGCGCCGATAAAGTAACCTGCTACTCCACCGAGGCCGGTACACAGTGCAAAAATGGCACGAGAGATATTTTTTCTACCTCTTTTAATTTTTTCAGCCATGGCTAGATCCTTAGCACATTCTGATTCGACCTTTTTGAGGTAATCCTCTGGATCCCATCCTGTGCCATTGAACCTGATATTTGAATTCAATGAGGCAAGACGATTTTCTCGGGAAAATGAGAGATTGATAAGTATAGGCTCCACAAAACCGAAGATCCTGCACTTATTCATAATTTCGCTTTTTTTGATTTCTTTTCTATTGGCTACATTATCTAGAAATCTTTGTCGAGTATCCACGACAGTCATTTCATGCCAGCCACCAAGCTTTTCAATAAGCTGGTTATATGGTATGCGTGATAGTGTCTTGAAGGTGTCTTCTTCAGTCATAGTTCACCTTTTTGGATTCTTGAATATATTCGGACAATTTCCAATTGTGTGTCTTTAGAAAATCTCTTAGATCTGGCATGGAAAGTATTCCGGCATAAGATGTGCCGAACCTATTCATTACCATTTCCCTCATACGAAGAATGGAAGGGCGCAAAAGCGCCCTGAATGTGTCATCTTCTGTATATTCTCTCATTCTTTACTGTGGTGTAGATTCCAGGCAAGTACAAAGATAAACAGAATAGAAATTCCGACGAGCACCCAGAAAATTGCTGCACCGAAGAAGACATATAGCACACCGAGGATGCTACCGATAATCACACCCACAAGGCAGCCGCCAGCCAGCGCGCCACAAAGGATGCAGGCTTGCTTCAGTGTACCAAGTAACGAATCCGACAGTCTCTTATCCATTATAAACCTTTCTCGATATTGTGTTTAGTTGACTGTTGCATTGTAGTGCGAATCGTGTAATTTTACACGGTTGCGAGCCGCTAATTTGTAATAAGGTGTCTTATTCCAGGAAAGGGACTTCCTCAATTCGCCAGTTCGAATGCGAGTCGGCATACATCCATTCCTGTTCTTCGGATGTGAAGGTAGATTTCTCAGCGTTATAATGGGCCATTCGGGTTTTGCCCCAAGCAACAACCGGCTGGAGTGCATCAGACTGCATTTTATCATTTTCTGCCCGAAGTCTTTTTCTTTCATCACGCATTTCTTGTGTGATGTCTTTTTCCTTGATTCCATCAAAGCTCGGAATCTTATGTGGCTTGTGTGGTTTTATCGCAGGCTTTGGATTAGATTCTCCCCAAATTTTCATTCTATCTTCGATAATTTGTCGAACTTCCTGGCCTCTAGCAAACAGGCGGCGCCGCCCTTCAACGTAGACTTCTAATTTATTCTTATCAAATGAACTTTGGACAGCGCAGGTCTGTGCATCGTCATAGGAACCAGTGTCGTACATGACAACATAGATATTTTTCATTCGTGATAGGTCCTTGTATTTGTTTAGTGTCTTGTTATGTTGACCCTAGTTGCCCTAAAAAAAGGGCGCAAAATGCGTAAATCCGGTGTTTAATCGCCATTGTCTTCTGGCCCTTGTATGCCGGACAATACCTGCTGGTATTTTGGGATGGCCGCGGTGTTGAGTCTATCCATGAGGAAGATTGGGTGGCCTAGACGTTGATTATTGAGTTGTTCGATAAGTGGCGGCGCACCAGTTGAATTACTAAGCACTGGTGAAGGTACCGGCAAGCAGGGTTTGAGCTCTTTTTTCCAGGATGGAACTTTGTGATCACCGGTGGCACTGTTCCAGAAGGCATACCATTCTTCAACTGATACCTTCATAGTCTTATCGTCCAGCTCACTAGCAAACATATCTAGCTCTTGTAACATTTGCCAATAATGATCCCTCATGCGCTCAATATAGCGCATATCCGAAAGTTTATTCATTACCGAGCCCCTTGAAAGAACGAGTGAATGCAAGATGTGCAACACCCACCATATCCATAGATTTTACCGGAGGAACAAATTGTGCCACCGCAGTCCATTTATCATCTAGTTTGTATTTGTATTCCAGCGCACCGATAAAGCTAATTTTTCTACCGTCATGGATCATGGAATATCCTGTACCGGCACCAGCCACAACACCAAAGCTATCAGTGATCATCCATTCCTTGGCCAAATAGAAAGTGGGGCGATTATAGGAGTTATGGTATCCACCTACTTCCCAACCATTGTTGAACTTATACCCTAGTCCGAAATTATTGTTGTTATAGGATTGCATAGTGACATCAACCTTGGTGTAATTCAAGGAAGGGTCGTCATACACATAAAGGGTTCGTGTACGGTGCTCGTGTTCCGATTTACTATGAATCGAGAAGGTGTGAAATACCAACTCATCGGCGTGTGCAACAGAAGCAACCGACAACAGAAGCGCAGGAATAATGTATCGCATATGTATCTCCTTACACCTATTATAGAGTAGGCCTACATAATGGTCAAGGTAAAGGTATAGATAGAAGAACAGGGCCCTGTGGGCCCTGTGTCTCAGTGCGCGCCTGGATTAGGCAGCAGCTTCGGCCGGAGCAGCCGGAACTTCGGCAGCCGGGGTCTCGGTGTTCACGACCACAACCGGGGCAGCTTCAGCAACCGGAGCCTTGTCCTTGTTCTTCGAACCAGCCGGACGGCCACGCTTGCCGGTGCCAGTCTTGACCTTTTCCTTCTTCGGATCACGGCCCAGCTTGACGGTGGCGTCAGCGGTCTCGGCGTCCTTCTTCGCGGCGTTGTACATCGTCGCAGCGGAAGCAACCGACACGCCCAGATCAGCTTGGATCTTGGTCAGAACGGCAGCACGGAATTCCTTGTTGGTGGCGAACTTGCCAGCAGCGCGGTCAGCCAGCGCAGCAACGAAGATTGCAACAGCCAGCGACTTCTTCGAAGGGGCCTTCGGAGCGGCAGCGGCTTGGGTGGCTTCTTGAGCCGGGGCGGTATTTTCAACTTGAACTTGAGTCATGTGTTTTCTCCAGTGAGTGTGTGTTTACGTTTACGATCATTGTCTGGGCTATCCCAACCAACGCAGTGCTACTTTAGCGCAGTCCATCCGCAGTGTCAACCTCTGGGGCCAACCACAATAAAGTCACTATCATTAGTTGCATGAACCCACCGCGAAGCCTTGTCGTCCTGTCCCTTACCAATCGGGGCAACAAACAGCCAAGGGCCTGCCTTGTTAGGGGAAAAGAGAACGGTGGAGGTTTCGGCCAAGACATGCCAATCGGATCCGTGTTCACGAACTCGATTCTTGCCTTTTTGGCTGATACCTTGCAGTTTGATTTCTTTCCCCAAAAAACTCATGATTATTTCCTTTGGTACTACTTCAGAAAGGCATTGTATGCCACCGTCTTCAGTGAAATACCTTTTTCGATTCCGGAGATAAATGTATTCATCTCCCCTGCTCCCAGGCGAGGAGACCATTCTACCTCACCACCCGACGGACTAATGATCTCACAGATCATATATCCGCAGTCATTCTTATCGAGATAGAGATGACCGACATTCATCTGATTCGACATTGCACCCGGATCCCAGCGAAGGACGGGGCGACGAAGAATCTGGTTAAGCCAGTTCATTCGTTCAGTTAGTGACTTCTTGGTGGCCATAAATTTCCATCAGTTTGAAATGATCTAGCATATCCATAATAATGGAGAAGTCATCCAGGCTCACCGGTGCCGCAGTGTCTTTATCGCGCCATCCGAGTGACTCGATTCGAACCCACACCTTCTTCTTACCGGGGCGACGAAGAATCCAATCAAGGAATGTCTGATTGTATTCGATAGCCAGTTCTTCATTGCCATCCTCGTTCGAGGTGGCATGGAAGACACTTCTCCAGTTTCTGATCATGCAGTGACCTCTTCGTCTTCATCATCCAGGTCGGCAATGATGGCATCGACGTTGATGCCTTTCAGCTTGCGTCGTGCAATGATGGTCTCCATCGTCACAGGACGAACTTCCCACAGCGGGCAGCTCTTCACATTGCAGGCCTCGACCTGAGCGCGCCACGAACCCGGCGCAGCATGGTCATAGGTGCAATCCTTGCACTTGGCTTCGACACATTTCTTCAGGCTTGCCATAATAGCTCCTTAGTTGATTTATGTATTGTAGTGCCGAGAGTGCTTCCTGTCAACTTAAATGCCAAGCTTAATGGTATGGATGACAGCGCCGATGACGAGTCCGGTGACAAGGCCACTGACACCAATATATCGAGGATTCTCTGCCTTAATCATCTCGAAGATAAAGATTCCGAGATTACAGACAAGGAGGAAAAGGCCGAATGCAAGATAAGGAGTCATACAATCCCCAGTAGTAGAATTCGAAGGATGACAGCGGTCATGATTCCAAAACTGAATGCAGATATCACAGACATCAGCAATTGCTCATTGTATACCCAAAAGATTAGGCAACCGAGCAGTGTCAGCCACAGAAGAATCACAATTATGGTAAACATAAGTCCTCAGTAGATTAGATAATGTGAAACCTTGCCATTGACAAGTTGAACGTGGGCCTTAGCCCATTTTCCTCGCCATGCCGATTTATGATATTCACATTTCGGTGTAGGTTCCTTATTAGGGCAGTGACCATCCTCGAGATGGTTGAACTCCCAGGAATAGAAACCTTGTGCATTCTTCAACCACCGATACCAAAGTGTGGCTGTCTTAATGCCATTCAGTTCATTGTATGCATTCTTGTAGAATTCTTCGATCTTGCCTGCAAGTACCGATTTTGAATATTCTAGTTGTTGTTCAAGGGTTTTCATTTTTGGCTTCTACAGGAATCTGATTACGAATCAGGAGTCGTTTCCAGGAAGCCCAGAATGCCGAACCAATATCCAGACTGACATAGTTCGAACCTTGCATTCCCTGTTCGCTATATTCAACATCCTGAACGGCCCGGCGCGAAAGTCCGAGTTCACGGAGACCCTTCTTGAATTCACGAAGCCAGAGCTTATCGGTGTAGATAAGTCCATGGCCGGCCACATTCCAGGACCCTACAGTGAACCCATGATCGTCGAAATAAGCACGCAGTTCACCGTAGAATTCATCGTCAGGAAACATTACCAAACTATTGAATCCGATATCAAGTTTCTTGATGTGGACTTCTCGTTCTTCCTGTGACCAATAACCCTTACCGTTGGTATGGGTGATAATGTTGGTGTCGACGTGCTTTTTCATTTGTTGAATCCGTAATGGTTGGGAAGTTGACCAGTGCTATCAATCTGCTTAAATTCTCGCTTACGAGGCTGCGGTTTCCTGATGAGTTTATAACCCAATTTATCTGCCGCCAATGCCATAAGGCGAAGTTCACGCTCCGGTGACAACCGGTGATTGCTATGACTATCACTGTGTGACAGCGGGGCCATACTTAGGTAATCGAAGATGGCTAGAGTCTGGGTACTGGTATGCGTGCATTCGACGACACGACCCCCGTGAAATTGACTTCCGTCCTGCCCTGCCTTATTCATGGCCTCGGCAATCTTTTGCCCAAGGAAGGGATCGCTTTCCCATTCATGGCAGAGATCATTATTGAGGATGACTACGGTGCGGTTACCCATGTGTACTCCTGATTCAATAATTATAGCACCTGCTATAAAAACGTCAAGCGGAAAAGAGAAAGCCCTGCAACCGGGACAGTTCCGGACTCAGCAGGGCTCACCGTTATGACCGTTGTTGGCACCGGATGCAGTACCAATCTCCGACACAGTACCTTCTATGTATTCACTAGATGCTCTCACCTCAGGGATGAGTATCCAGCTTTCCTCCAGTATACTCTGCGTCTATCACCAAATTATACTCTAATCAATATATGCATTGCACCCCGCAAAATCGGGCAAGCAAGTGGCCGGGATTCTTAGGCCCCTAACAAAAAATTATGAAAGTAATGTAAGTTTCTTTGGATATATCTCCTCAAGCCGATAAATCGGGTCAAAGATCTATCATATCATTTATGTAACGTTAATTCCATCGGCACCCGCCCTGTTGGACAGAAACCAAGTGGGTTGCACCTCTCAGTACAATACGGCTCAGTGAATGGCGAGGATTAGCTCCCGAACTACAATCCTACAAGCCATTCACCGGAGATTTGAGTTTCCCTTTCGGGCACAGATTTCTCTATGTCATCAGCACTCATCTTCTCCGACCGTTTCGTCCTTCTGAACTCGTCAGTTGTACAAATTTTCAAGCAGTAGATAAAGAGCAAAAAGAGTATTTAGAACAGGGCACAGAATCAAGAACATAGCAAAAATTCTTTCCTTCATGGTGAAGGGGTAACCCATTTCCACCCCGGCTCTATACTCCTTTGCAAGGAGCAAGGCCAGAACAATAACGGAAAGGATATACGCTGCAATCATCTCAAGCTCGCTGTGCAATGCTTAAATACTACTAAAAATCTGCCTCAGTTGCAAGCATCCGAGGTCTAGTATTTTTCAACCCTTCGGTTT
>Ga0116192_1001188_pt1 | contig 18581 bp, 11 predicted proteins | sample AD_UKC113_MetaG_FD_89876 | JGI IMG/M metagenome (GOLD analysis project Ga0116192, IMG submission 89876) | Active sludge microbial communities of municipal wastewater-treating anaerobic digesters from Hong Kong - AD_UKC113_MetaG | ecosystem: Engineered > Bioreactor > Anaerobic > Digestate... | reverse complement strand
CTACAGAACCGAAATGGGATAATAGAGATCGCATTCGCAGTATTGCTTATTGCACTTGGCATAATTGACCCACTCAAAATGGAACTGCTCCTCCAGATTGAACTGAACCGTGGGCATCCAGACCTCAAAGACATACCGCCAGATGCTGGCCAGGTTTCTTGAGGAAATCTCCTCGGGCCTGTGGAGGCCCATATAGGTGAAGACCCCATATTTGTGCGTTTTGATATGCTTAACCGTCATATCCGGCGGGATGATGCTGTTCAAGTCGGTTTGAATGGAGGGCTGGTAATAGGTATAATCACATGCTTCCCGGGGGACTGCGGTATAACCGATGTAGACATCCCGGTTTACCGGATTGATGACCCTGGGGCGGCCATTATAAAAGAAATCCACCCCACAGCGATTGGCGACCTGCTCCCTGAAATTCTCCTCCCGGTTGATGACATATACGGGCCCTGCGATGGTGAAGGCGGGCAGCAGGGTAATGGAGCGAAAGAATATCAGCCCCTCCCCCGCAACACTCATAAAGTCGGCGTTAAATCGATCCAGGATATTTAAGGGGCTCGGCTTCATGTGCCACTTTGAGGGCGTGATGCCGAACTCCTCTTTAAAGGCCCGGTTATAGGTCCTGTCACACCCGAAGGAGTACTTGGAGGATATGAATTCAATGCTGTTCCGATGATTGATCAAATCCCCCAGGGATTGGGCCAGTCTTCTTCGGCGAACATACTCCATGAGGCCTGTTGAAGTGGCCCCCTTCCATATCCTCAGCAAATGAAACTTGGAGATGTTCACATTATCCGAAATGCTGTCCAGATTCAGGGGTTCCAGCAGGTTTCGCTCAATATAGTCGGTTGTTTCCTTGATGATTTGAAGCAGATGATTATCCATCATGATACCCGTCGGACAGAGTCTGCATTTATCTTCATGAGGACAGCAATTTTTGTCCTCACATCAGCAATTTTTGTCCTGTTCCGTTCTGAGCCCTATAGTATAATTCTACCACAGCACCTGATAAGGAACAAATGTTTCTTTTATAATCATTTTAATCCAGCCTGAAAGGAGTCCCCGTATGGATGAAAAAGCTCAAGCCGCGCTGAGAAAGCGCTACATGGCAGCCGTAGACAGCTTTGTGGAAAAGATCAAGGGTGATATCAACATCATTGCGGTTATTGTCTGCGGAAGCCTTGCCTATGATGTCATCTGGGAGAAAAGCGATATCGACATGGCCATCATCGTGCGAGACCAGCGCCTCACCACATACTCCTACTGCATTGAGGAGGATGGCATCACCATTAACGCGGGTTTGATCCCTAGGAGCGACTTCAAACGAAGCATGGAAAGGAGCATTGGCGGATCCCTCTCAAGCTCCTATTTTGCCAAGGGAAGGATCGTCTATAGCACCGATGACAGCTTGTATGACTATTTCGAGGACATCAGGCAAATTGGGCCCGATGACATCGCGCTGACCATGTTCTACAGTGCCGGAGAGCTCATCGGCATCGCCGATAAATGCCGGAAATGGCTGACTGTCAAAAACGATCCCGTCTATACCCAGTTTTTCATTGTGAAGGCAGCAGAGAGAATTGCCGAAATGCTTCTCTGCCGGGAGGGTGAACCGGCTTCCCGCCAGTCCATCCAGAAGGCCTTGACCATCGATCCGGAGCTTATGAGGCTGGTCTATCAGGATCCCTTGTCCCGTGCCTTAAGCCGCGAGGAGCTTGAGGAACGCATTGCACGCATCGACCGGTTCCTCACCGATCACCTTCATATTATCAGCAAGCCTGTTATTGAGTTTATGAGGGATCAGGAGATCAAGACCATCACCATGATCTCCAAGCGCTTTCATATTGAGGGGCATTATATCATCGAGGTGTTTGACTACCTGGCCGAGAAGGGTGTCATCGAAAGAGTGTCTCAGACCATTCGCATTACACCTAAGGGCCGGCAGAACATCGAGGAGATCGGCTATCTGTATATTCCATGAGTAAGGATAATCATGGCGGATAACGGCTGCCTGAAGACTCCCCCATCCTTGCCACAGGCGTCAGGAAGCAGTAAACCCGTTATCTGTCCATGCTGTTAAGCCCATATTATAAAAGAAGGAGTATGGCTATGTCAGTCAGAACCAGTATTGAAATCCAGGGTGCCAAGCAAAACAACCTGAAGAACATATCGGTTGAGATCCCCCGCGACAAGCTCACGGTCATCACCGGCGTGTCGGGTTCGGGAAAGTCCTCTCTAGCCTTCGACGTTATCTACGGTGAAGGACAGCGGCGCTTCCTCGACTCCATCTCAAACTTTGCCAAGGGGCGCATCAGTCAGCTTAAGAAAGCTAAGGTGGACTATGTTCGGGGATTGTCGCCGGTTATCGCCATAGAGCAGAAAAAGGGCAATCATAATCCCAGATCCACCGTGGGAACCGTCACCGATATCAATGACTATTTGAGGCTCCTGTATTCCACCGCAGGCATCGGCAAATGCCCCGAATGCGGTCACCCCTTAAAGCAGCTGTCGGCAGCCCAGATCGCCGAACGTATCGCGGCCCTGCCCTCGGGCACCGTGATCGAGCTTCGTGCGCCTGTCTACAAGATCTACGGCGAGGACTACAACTACACCTTTAATGGGCTTCGGGAGAAGGGCTTCAAAAACCTTCTTGTGGACGGTCAGCCCTTTTCGCTGTCCGATAAAAAGGAGCTGGATGAGAGAAAAGACTATAAGCTCGAGCTGGTCATCGACCGGTTCACCCTGAAGAGCGATAGCTACATTCAGCTCACCAAGACCATCGAATCGGCCATGTTGGCCCTCGATGAGGACATCATGCTCAAGGTGGAGGTCATGGGCGGGGTCGATCCGTCGTTCTATGAGGACCTGGGCTGCCCCGAGCATCATTTCTGCCTCTATGAAATGCAGCCCTTCCACTTCTCCTTTAATACGCCGGTCAGTGCATGCCATACCTGTCTTGGCGTAGGAAAGTCCTATGTAGTGGAACCGCGCTTCCTTGTGGTAGCTCCCGAAAAGAGCATTAATGGCGGAGCCCTGAAAAACACGGTCTACAACACTAACTCCTCAGCCAAGGACAGCTATAGGGCCGTGATGATGTACAGTCTGTCCCAGCAGTACAACTTCAGCCTGGACACTCCCTTCCGCGACCTTCCCAAGGAGATCCACGAGCTTCTTTTCTACGGAACAAAGGGCGAACCCGTGCATATGGTGATGCCTCCCGATGCAAAGAAGAAGAACTGGATCGTGGGGCGCGACAGACCCTTCTGGGGCTTTGTTCACGAGATGGAGAGCTGGTATAAGAGCTATATCAGAAGGTCATCCACCACCGAAGCCTTCGAGCCAGAGTTTATAAAGGAATGCATGATCGAAAAGGTCTGCCCCGAGTGTGACGGCGCACGCCTGAAAAAGCAGCGGCTGTCTGTGACCGTGGGCGGGAAGAATATCGATGAGCTGTCCAGGATGCAGCTGCCCGAGCTTCTGGATTTTCTGGAAGCCCTGCGCTTTGAGGAGGATATCCGGGACGTGGGTGAATCCATCGTCCGGGAGGTCAGCTCACGGGTGAGGCTCCTCAGGGATATCGGGCTGCACTATATCAGCCTGGGACGCAGGAGTGACAGCATTTCGGGCGGTGAGATGCAGCGCATCAAGATGTCCACCCAGATCAGCAGTGAGCTCATGGGCATGCTCTACGTCATGGATGAACCCAGCATCGGGCTTCATCCCAGGGACACCCACAAGGTCATAGATACCATGAAGAAGCTCAGGGATATCGGCAATACCGTCATTGTGGTGGAACACGACATGGATACCATCAGATGTGCCGACCATATCATCGAGATCGGACCGGGTCCGGGTGTCCATGGTGGCAGTATCGTGGCCCAGGGGAGTCCGGAGGACATCATGGCAGCCGAGCAGTCCATTACCGGGCGGTATCTGTCAGGCAGGGCCGTCATTCCCGTACCATCTAAACGGCGCGATTTGGGAGATCTTTTCCTGTCCATCCAGGGTGCCAGGGAAAATAACCTGAAGAATGTGGATCTGGACATCCCGCTGGGGGTATTTGTCTGCGTCACCGGTGTATCAGGCTCAGGCAAAAGCTCCCTCATCAATGAGATCCTCTATAAGCAGCTGAAGATCAACAAGACCGGGGCCCGTATCGTGGCAGGAAAACACGATTTTCTATTCGGGGCTGAGCTTTTAAGCAATGTGATCAACATCGATCAGACGCCCATCGGCAGAAACAGCAAGTCAAATCCGGCCACCTACATCGGCATCTACGATAAGATCCGCAAGCTCTTCGCCGAGCAGCCCGAAGCAGTCTCAAAGGGCTACAGGGAAATCGATTTCAGCCTGACTCATGCTAACGGAACCCGCTGTGAGCATTGCTCAGGCGACGGGGTCATTGTGACTAACCTGCAGTTTATGGCCGATATCGAAACCATATGCCCGGTATGCAAGGGCTCAAGATTCTCTGAAGAGGGTCTTGAGATCAGGTATAAGGGCAAGAACATCGCCGAAGTGCTGGAGATGACCGTCGAAGAGGCTCTGGACTTCTTTAGGGACGAGCGCTACCTCAAGCACAAGCTGGGGATCATGAACGAGCTGGGGCTTGGCTACATGACACTGGGGCAAAGCTCTACCACCCTTTCGGGCGGCGAGGCCCAGAGGGTCAAGCTGGCCTATGAGCTGTCCAAGATTAAGCGGGGTGCACGAAACCTGTATATCCTGGACGAACCCACCACAGGGCTCCACCTCTCGGATATTCAAAAGCTGCTGGACTGCCTGAACAAGCTGGTGGACAACGGACATTCGGTGCTTGTCATCGAGCACCACCTGGACGTCATCAAGTCTGCCGACTACATCATCGACATGGGTCCCGATGGGGGCAATGAGGGCGGTACTGTCGTGGCAGAGGGCACGCCGGAGCAGGTTGCCAGGGTAGAGTCCTCCCACACGGGAAGATACCTCAGGGAAGTGTTGAGTCTGGACACATAATGTGAGCGTGCAGATCAGCGTTAAGCGGCGTGCCTGCCTGTAATTTAAAGCGGAGCATGGATTGCGTAGCGGGCGTGACTTGACTCCTTGGATGGATTCAGGAGCGATAAATTGCTGCAGGCTACAGCCGCTATGATGACACAAGGACAGCAGAAAGATTTTAACATCACGGCCTATCTACTGTTTTGATAAAGCCCCGATAGCAGCTTGCCTTCGGGGCTTTTTAGCAGATGTTTTGTATGGTTCTCCCTCAGCTTCAGCCTTGGGATCATTCCATTTCTGCGCTATTATTGGTTAAGGGCTTCGATCAGCTCCTGGATGTTCATGCCATGAACCATAGAGGCTTCCTCCAGGGTCTCGGCCTGGGAAGAAGGACATCCGATGCACCCCATCCCGAAGTTCATCAGAATCCGGGCTGCCTCAGGCTTGCTTCTGATTACCTCACCTATAGTCATATCCTTCGTTATTTTCATAATATCCTCCTGCAACAAATGATTTGTAACGTTTCTTTGCTCTTATTCTACATCCTGCTCAAAAAAAAATACTGTGATCCAAATCACATTTTACTGATATACTTTTCTGCCGAATGTGCGGCCTCTGCTCCGTCCGATGCTGCTGTAACGACCTGCCTGAGCTGCTTTTCCCGGATATCACCGGCTGCATACACGCCTTCTAAATTAGTTTGCATCTTTTCATCGGTTTTAATGTAACCATAATCGGTTAGCTCTACTTGCCCCTTCACAAGAGCTGTGTTGGGCGAATAACCGATGGCGACAAAGATACCGCTCACATCCAGGACTGTTTTTTCGCCGGTTTTCAGGTTTTTCAAGCTAAGGCCTGTGACATTCAGATCACCAAAAATCTCCTCTACCACGGTATCCCATATGATCGAAACATTGGCGGTGTTGAAGATAAGATCCTCAAGAATTTTTGTTACACGCAGCTTATCCCTGCGGTGGATGAGATAAATCCTGCGGCAGAATCTGGACAGGTATATCACATCCTCCGCTGCCGTATCACCTCCGCCGACGACAGCTACATCCCTGTCTTTGAAAAAGGCGCCGTCGCAGGTAGCACAATAGGATACGCCCGAGCCTATGAGCTGCTGCTCATTGGGAAGACCAAGCCTGCGGGGCGAAGCTCCCATGCAGAGTATGACGGTGCGCGCTTCATAGGTGTTTTTATCGGTCTTGACTACTTTCACAGGGGTATCAAGCCTGACCTCAAGAACCTCTTCCATGACCATTTTGGTCCCGAATTTGGCGGCCTGCCTGGCCATTCTGTCGGCAACCTCGCTTCCGCTGACCGACTCCAATCCGGGATAGTTCTCCATCTCGCTTGCAATAGCCATTTGTCCCCCGTAATATGCTCTTTCCAATAAAAGCGTATCCAGCTTGGCTCTGGATGTATATAAAGCTGCGGTGAAACCTGCGGGCCCTCCGCCGATAATAATAACATCTAACATGATGAATCTCCTTAAGCTGTTTATACCACTAGTCTATTCATATTGCCTGGCTCAGTCAACTTGGCTCAGCTTGCCATCCGAGCTTATTATCTCCGTTGGAAGCCTTCCCATGTATCGGATCTTAATGATCCTTAAGTTTGTTGACATTGACGTAAGGTCAAGTGATAAACTGGTAGTGCACCGGAGGTGATACCGAATGAATCTTATTAAAATCACCGATCTCACCAATCAGTTCGGACTGACCTCGCGCAGCTTACGTTATTATGAGCAGGTCGGTCTGATTCAAAGCGTACGCCCACGGTACGAGAAATACCGTTTCTATGATGAGGCCAATGTGGAACGGTTGAAACAGATCATGGTCCTGCGCAAGATGCAAATACCCATCAAGGATATCATCCGTATTTTTGAAAGCGAGGATATGAGCGTTCTTGTACAGACCTTCGTCCAAAGGATAGATGCCATCGATGGTGAAATAAACGCCCTTTCGGAGATGAAGCGCATCATCAACGAGTTTTTGCAGGCCATGAGCAGGAAAGGCATTAAAAAGATATCTGCTCTGCCGCTTCTTTACGAGGAAATGGACAAGCAGCTGAACCTGCTGAATACTGCCCTAAGCGATGAACCGAGAAAGCCAGTAACCTATGAGGATCTGTCCGAGTTAAGTGAAAGGCTTGAAAAGCCGATTGACATCACCATTATTGATCTGCCGCCCATGCGGGTGATATCATCGTATCTTAAAGCGAATCCACAAATCACCGATGTAGAAGGCTTTTCACGCTTTGCCCAGGCAGCAGGTATTTCGCCGGGCCATCCGGGACAACATGAGCGGTTCGAGTTTCAGACTGCCGCCGGTGATGTTGAAATCAGATACATCCCGGATGATTACATCAACGGCAGCATTTATCTGGACTACCGATTTGGCGGCGGGCTGTTTGCAGCAGCCAATGTCTACCTTGATGAGGATCTGGGCCAGCGCTTCCGAGTGCTCATCAAGGCTTTCGATGACAATAAGTATTATCAAATTGATTATGCCGGTGACGGGAGCCTACGCCATGGGGCCATGCTGGAAAGATTGATCTCGCCGGACGACAAACGGGAATTGGTTTTGCTCCTTGTGCCGGTAAAAAAGCGATCTGCAGACTCGGCTCTGTTTGAGAAGCCGAAGGAAATCCCACCCAATGCCATCACCATAAAAGAAATTGAGGCTCAAAACCCCGTGCTGTGGACGGCGGAGGTGCCGCTGGACAGGCTGACACCCATAAACAACCCCCATTACCGCGTTTTGGACAATGGAGAGGTTGAATATGTGGGTTGGGTCATCAGAAGCGTTTTAAATACCAACATATCGGTCAAGCTGCCCTTCCGTGTTGATCTGGAGTTTCGTCAAACCACAGGGGGCGGGAGCGGTATGGTCATCTACCACAGTGAGGATACCGGCTATACCACGGGGAACATCGGAAAAAGAGGCTTTGGCATCAACATGGGCAACACCCCCAATCAGTTGGTGCAGGCTGTCAGCTTTCATCAGCCGATTTTCGGGGATTACTATCATTACCCAAAGCGCGGGGCGGTCAGGGCAAATGAACTGAACCGTCTGACCTGGATTGTAGGTGAAAAGCATCTTGCCCTCATCATCAATGGCGAGATCCGTTACTGCGGGGCAGGCTTTCCCTACATGTCCATGGATTTAAGCCGGGAATCATCCTATCCCATTGTCATTGGATCCCATGGCGGAAACGACCTTAAATATATCCGTTCAATCCGTGTTTCACAGCTTGCCGAGACAAAGAAAAGCAAACTTAAAGAGGGAGAGCTGACCATGATGACAAAGCAAAGCAATAATATGATTCCCATCATTCACCGACTGGTTACTGATGAATACGGCGAAAATTACTGGTTTAACGGCTGTGCCAGATATGTAATGGAGTGCCTGGGTGAAAAGGATTATGATTATTGGTTTTTTGCCGGGCTCACCGGTGACCTTTTCACACAGCACTATACCTATACCAAATATTCCGGTGACGCCCTTTCCAGCTATTGGATGGATGAAAGACCTGCTGAGTTCGTTGAAGAGGTGTTCGCCAAAATCGGATATGCAGCCACCTATGTTGCCAAGAAGGAAGTAGTCAAGAATACCGAGATGTATCTTCAGACGCTGGTGGGCTATATCGACAAGGGAATTCCGGTTATTGTGTGGGACGCCGGCCTGGTGGGCGTCTTTGTGGGGTACGAGGATTACGGAAGGATACTGCTCTATATTACCGGAAACAATGACCAGCCCGAGCGAATACCCCTTGAAAAGGCGTTGGAGGAAAACCAAGCGGTATCCGGATGGATCTTTGTAGGGATTAAAAAGGAGAGCCCCTCCCTTGCCCAGCTTTACCGCAAAGCCATATCGGCCATCCCGCAGAACATGAGCATCAAAACCGAAACCTATTGTTTTGGAGCCGAGGCCTTCAGAGTGTGGGCAAGAGATATCGAGAACGGTAAGTTCGATGGCTTAACGGTGGAGGAATTTGATACCTGGTCTTACTACACCAATTATGTGTGCGTTCTTTCCACCAACGGATGCTGCAGCCACGAGTTTCTGAAGCGGGCATATGCGCTCAACCCGGATATGGCTTTTCTGGGAGAGGTAGGCCTTCTCTACAAGAAAACCGAAGAGATCTGGCACAATCAAAACGGCGAGGATCTGGAGGCCTTGGGCGGCGGATTTAATATCACCTTGGAAACCCTTCAAAATAAGGATAAGCGCAGCCGGATTGCCGCAAAAATCCGAGAGTGCGGCGATGTGGCAGATGAGATCGTGAAGATTATAAGCAGCAATTTAAACTCCTGACGACCTCCTGCTATATAATACATGTTTATAAATCATTGATCTTCAGACTATGATAGCGTGTCGATGGCTGGTATTGTTGCATGATCATAGTCTTTTTGCTTCTCTTCGTCATCTGCCTATTCTACAGAAAACAGCGGCAAGGCAGAATCTGTTTTCCATATACAGTTCATATTAAGCTATAGCACCCTTCAATGAAGGTTTGATATACTAAAGGAAACATGGCAAAAGGGTGGTTCCGCGTATGAACATAAACAATATCAATGTAAATAAATATCCGGTGTCACAGGTATTCGACCCAGATTCAAAGGTGATCTTTGAGATACCCAAATACCAGCGTGAGTATACATGGGGCTACAGAGAATGGGAGGCCCTGTTTGACGACCTAACAGAGAATGATGACGGATATTTTCTGGGTTCCATCATTTGCATTAACTCCGCAACAGATATGATCACCGCGCCAAAATTTGAAGTCGTTGACGGCCAACAAAGGCTGACAACGCTTAGCTTGCTGCTTGCCGCACTTTACACCACCCTCAACAGCTATAAGGACTTGCTTGATGATGACCAGCAGTCTGACATCCTTCAACTCAAGCGCAAGCTGGTGCTGAAGAAAACACAGTCCGACCTTCGTGTTGTTCCTCAGGTGCAAGGCAGCAATCGTGATGACTATATGGGCCTTCTCGCCAAGATCGGCATCATCCCGAAAAGACCAATGCCGAAATTTGCTGGCCTCCGAAGAATAGAAAAAGCCTATAATTACTTCATCAAACGTATCGCCGCCGTTCTGGAGGACACAGAGGACAAGGTGGCCGCTATGTTAAAGCTATTAGATAAGGTTAATGCCGCCATCCTGGTTATGATTGAGGTTTCCAACCATACCGACGCATATACCCTGTTTGAATCACTTAACAACAGAGGAACACCGCTTACCGCTGTTGACCTCATCAAGAATCTTCTTCTGGCCCGTCTTGATGTGATTGGAGACGGCAATCTGGACTACTACTTTTCCCGATGGACAGAGATTCTGGATAACCTCGGTGAGGAGTACTCCGATCAGGAGCGTTTCTTCAGACAGAACTACAATGCCTTCAGGAAGAGCCTCAATGCGCCATTCTATAAAGGCGACAGGCAATACCCGCTGGGCAGCATTGCAACCCGCTCAACCATGCTGGATATTTATGAAAAGCTGATCACCAGAGATCCTGTTAAGGCATTGGATGAGCTTTCCGAGAATGCCGCCATCTATGCCGGCATCCTTCTGAATAAGACAGACGGACTTTCCGACGAGCAGCGTGAAAGCTATCTGGAGCTGCAGCGCGCGCAGGGCGCTCCGTCCTATCTGTCCATTATGTATCTGGTCAAGAACCAGGAAAACCTTGGAATTACAGATGATGATCTCGTTAAGGTCTGCAGGCTCCTGGTAAAATTCTTCATCCGACGTAATTTAACCGACACTCCGCCAACCCGGGACATTAACAGAATCTTTATGTCCTTCATTGAGGCAATTGAGCAGAATGGTTATCGCGGATCTGCTATTTACACGAATCTCCGTGATACATTGATCAATACATCTGCTTCCGATGCGTTCTTTGAAGAGAAGCTGCGTGGTCCTGTTTACGATGATAACAGCGGTGCTACCCGCTTCATCCTCTGCATGATGGCAAAACGCGGCATGACTCGGGAAAATGCTCAGGATCTTTGGAAGAAAACCAACAGCAACCAGTATGTATGGTCCATCGAGCACATCTTCCCGCAAGGCGGCAACATACCCGACAGCTGGGTTGATATGATTGCCGATGGCGACCGGGAAAAGGCAAAGGAGTATCAATCGCTCTATGTGCATACCTTCGGCAACCTCACGATTACCGGGTACAACAGCACACTCAGCAATAAATCCTTTAGTGAGAAGAAGGAACGCAAGGACAGCAACGGCCAGTATATTGGATACCGAAATGGGCTCAATCTGAATGCCGACGTATGCGACAAGGATAAATGGACCGTAGATATCATTAAGGCCCGCACAGATCGCATGGTGAAAGAAATCATGTCCATGTTTGCTTTATAAGACATGTGAGGATTTCTTCCGCCATTACCCAAACAGCCTATCCCACGGCAATCCCCGGCATGAATAACATAAAAGGTATAATCATGACCGCCAGCTTAACAATTGGTTTGTTCTGCCCCTATAAGGGGCTGTTACCGCTACATCTTAAGATGTACCAAAGGGTTGTTTTTATAGTATGGGCATGTATATCAATTCTCATAAAGCCTTCTCCATACTTAATATATTCCAAATTAAGAAGTTTTGAGCTGTTACAATTTTATACTATATTTTGTGTTATAATTTGTCAACTTATGCTGTACACTATGATATCGATTTTTGTTAATCTAAAAAAGCTTCGGGAATTTTAAATATAAAAACAACCCCTGAATGCTATACACCTTCAGGGGTTCTCTTGGCGCGCCCAGCAGAGATCGAATCCACAACCTTCTGGTCCGTAGCCAGACGCTCTATCCAGTTGAGCTATGGGCGCACTATTGTTGCCTCATATTGAGGCGCACTAACTATGATAATACATCTTTCAAAAAAAATCAACTAGAAGTTCTCGCTAATTTACTTTCAGCTTATGGCCTTTACGGCTCAAGAGTATTACCTTTTGGTTATGTCTCATACAAAACTGACCGCCACTCCTCGCACTACACTTTCAAGGCTGCACTTATTTTTATTCCCCACCCTCAACCTGCGGCTTGTGGCCGGAGTATGTGGCTCAGAACATATCCCGCTTGTTGAGGAAATAGGCCACCAAAAGGGAAATAACGATAGCGCCCGCCGTCACATACAGCCACATGAAGGGATTGCCTTCAAAGGGCCACACGAAATTCTGGCCGAAGAAGCTGAAGACCACGTTGGGAACAGCCAGCACAATGGTCATGGCAGCCAGGAACTTCATCACGCTGTTTTGGTTATTGGAGATAACCGAAGCAAAGGTTTCATTGGCACTGCTGAGGATGGAGCTGTAGATGGTGGACATCTCAATGGCCTGCTTGTTCTCGATGATGGTGTCCTCAAGAAGGTCCTGATCCTCCTCATACATCTTGATGACCTTGCCTCTCAAGAGCCGCTCCAACACGGTCTCGTTGGACTTCAGGGAGGTGGTGAAGTACACCAAGCTCTTTCCCAGCTCAAGCAGCTTGTAGAGATCCTTGTTTCGCATGGACTTGTGGAGGGCGTTTTCAAGGAACTCGCTTTTCTTGTCGATATGCTTGAGGTACTTTAAGAAGTCCTTTGCCACATGATAAAGGATCTGAAGGATAAAACGGGTCTTTTTGTAGGTCACCAGGTTCTTGATCTGTCCGTTTCTGAACCTCTCCAAGACGGAGGCCTGTCTGCTGCAGATGGTAATGATATAGTCATCCCTCACCTGAAGAAGACCCATAGGCACGGTTTCAAATTTAATGGATTTGTCGTCCTCGTAGACATAGGGTGTGTCCACGATGATCAGGGTCTGGCCCTCTTCCATGTCTATACGCGGCTTTTCCTCATCATCAAGAGGATCCCGCAAAAAACTCTGTTCTATGTCGATAAATTTTGTTACAGTCTCAAGCTCTTCCTCGGTAGGGGCGATCAGATTGATCCAGCAGCCCTTCTCGATGGAATCAATGCTCACGATGGTGTTGTTTGCTTCCACCGTCTTAAAGATTTCCAGCATGGAAATCACCCTCTTTCTATAAAATCACCTCACATAGAAATAGCCCGAAGGCGCGATAAGAGAAAGGCTTCTCTTATTTTGATTGTTGGAAGGACCGACTCTGTTTATGCAGCACAGGCGGCTTCCCTATAAAAGGCCGGGCATAACACCAAAAGAAGGCCTTTTATACTACTAAAAAAGCCCGCGAGCGCGGACCTGAATCACTATTATCCATAATGACCACACTCCCATCATTGAGCTTTGGCACTATAGGGCTTTGGCTTGCGCCAGCTACATTAGACAAAACCTTAATCCGGCAATGTCTGCTGACCCATTGGCGTCTCTCGACGTTTCCGGGCAGTAGCTTTTATCCATATAGGAGCCTCACCTAACAGAGATATTTAACTTATCGATTACATTATAGAATTTATTAGAATGGGCGTCAATGATGATTATGACTATAATTGCAGGTACCTGAGGGAGGTTTTTATCCATTATCGTATGACCTCCAAATTGGACGTTTCCCCCCTGCTTCAAAGTGGTAAGATTGATCTAGACAGAAACTGTTTTCCCAGGGATTTGGAGGTGGTAGAATGCGTGTAGGTCTCTTGATAGGCACCTACAGTAACAGCTATACCTTGGGAGCCGTCAAATGGATTTCAGAAGAGCTGAAAGCCAGGAACTGCACCATGGCGGTTCTTGAAGGACTGAGCCTAGGCAGAAATACCCTATCGGACTATACCTGCAACACCATCTTCCGCCTTATCACCAAAGCAAGGATTGATGCGCTTATCATCCTGTCCAGCGAGCTCGCGGTTCAGGCAGGAAAGCCCATCGTCGAGGATTTGGCCCATCGTGTGGGGATTCCAGTTGTATCCCTGGGACTTGAGCTGGATGGCATCCCCTCTGTTCTGGCCGATAATTCCTCGGGATTTGAGAAGATTGTGGCCCATCTGGTTTCTCATGGCTATAAAAGAATTGCCCACATCAGCGGTCCTCTGTATAATACTGAGTCTCTGCTCCGTCGCGATGCCTTCATGAAAGTAATCTACCAAAATGGCCTGGATCTGCCCAAGCAGCATCTTCTTGAGGGCAACTTCGAATACTCATCAGGCTATAACCTGACCAGGAATCTGTTGGAGGATGTACGCCAAAAGAAGATCGAGGCCATCGTATGCGCCAATGATATCATGGCTTATGGTGCGGTAAAATGCTTGCATGAGAATGGCATCCATGTACCAAATGATGTGGCCGTAACAGGGTTTGATGATTCAAGCATGTCTCGATACTTCAATCCGCCTATCACCACCGTTGCGCAAACCTTCGATGCCATGTGTCAAAAGGCAGTAAGCCTGCTTTTCGACCTGCGTCACAAGAAATCCACCGATTTAGTCTATAACTTTGAACCCGAGCTTGTGATCCGTAACTCTTGCGGTTGCATTGAAACGCCAAAGCAAAGCAAGGATTTTTATCATGTACTGCCTGCCAGTGCACACCGGCTCAACGGTCGTCTCCAGTCCCTTGAGACCGAAGGCTTCTTTTCAGCCTTATCGGACTATCTCACTGAGAATGGCGTTAATCAATGCTATATCGTCAGATATACTGATTATGTCCGTTTGAACGACCATGACACTGCCAAACAGGCCCTTAAGGCCAATCTCTTCTATGGCTATGCCAACGGCAAGCGGGTATTTCATAACCTGCCCTTTGACGCCGCCATACTTCTTCCCGACCAGCTTTTTGAGGACCTGGACGATCCCTTTATCGTCAAGCCCTTGTTCTTCGATAAAATCCAATTCGGGTATGCGGTTGTATCGGCGAATGAAAACGCGTCCTATTTTATTGATGATCTGGGGCCTGAGATCAGTCATTACCTGGAAAGCATTTATCTGGCGCATGAACGAGAGACGGCCCAGAAAAAGCTCTCAGAGACCTTAGAAAGCCTGGTTTTAACCAACCGTAAGCTCAATGCACTCACCGTCAAGGAAAACCTCGACAGGCTGAACAATCTGCGGCAGCTGGCCGCCAACATGCTGCAATCCCGTAAAGCAGGAAACGGCGATTACTTCTTGATTCTGGTAGAGATCGACAACTTCTATGAGATCAATAACGAGTATGGCTTCGCCGAGGGCGAGAATTTGGTCAATACCGTTTCACAGCTTCTGGCCAGCTCCATACGAGATGATGACTTTCTCTCCCATCAAAGCTGCGAGCGCTATGTCATTCTGGTGAAAAACGCTCAGGGAGAAGCCATAGAGGCTATTGAAAAGCGTTTCAGGACAAAGCTCGCCGCCTGCAATGCAAACCATGAAAGACCATATACCGTTTCCATGACTTGGGGCTACGCTTCAGCCAAGATCGATTCGGATTTTGATAGCATCTATCAGGAGGCCGAGGCCAACCTGATGAAAAAGAAATATCAGAAGTTTCTGACCCTTGAACCCTCATAACGGCTCAGTCCGGCATCCAGGTCAAAAACTGGTATAAGAGCAATGCCGCATATAACAATAAGGCTGCAGGAATCACATGATTCTGCAGCCTTTGATCGTATCTTATATCCTCGAGGAGCCTCAGCCTGCAAAGGCATTCTTCTCCTGCTCCTCAATAAGCTGATTGGTATAAAGCTTGTAGTAATGACCCTTCTTCTTAATCAACTGCTGGTGTGTTCCCTCTTCTATGATCCTGCCCTTGTCAATCACCAGGATGCGGTCGGCCGACCGAATGGTGGAGAGCCTGTGGGCAATGATAAAGCTGGTTCTGCCCTCCAGGGCCTTGTTCAGCGCATCCTGGATGAGGTGCTCGGTTTCGGTATCCACCGAGGATGTGGCCTCGTCCAGAACGAACATGCCTGGGTCGGACAAAATGGCTCTGGCGAAGGACACCAGCTGCTTCTGACCGGTTGAAAGGCGGCTGCCCCGCTCCCCGACCTCTGTATCATAGCCCTTTTCCAGGTTCATGATAAAGTCGTGAGCATTGACGATCTTCGCTGCCCGTATGATGTCCTCGTCGGTGGCATTCTGCCTGCCATAAGCGATGTTCTCCTTAACGCTTCCGCTGAATAGGTGAGGCTCCTGCAGCACATAGCCGATGTTGGAATACATCCAGAGCAGCGGCCTTTCCCTGTAGTCCACGCCATCGATGAGGATTTTTCCTTCGGTGGGCTCATAGAAACGGCATGCCAGATTGACAATAGTGGTTTTGCCCGACCCTGTCTCACCCACAAGGGCGATCTTTTCACCGCTTCGGATTTTCAGGTTGAAGTTCTCCAGAATATTACCGCCTTCCTTATAGCGGAAGGTCACGTTGTCGAATACGATCTCCCCGTTAAACTCGGGCCATTCGGCCTGGTTGGAGTCAAACATCTTTCCATACCTGGCGATAACCTCAGGGTTGTCGATAATGTCGTTCTCTGTATCCAGAAGGGTGACCACACGCTCGGCCGAGGCCTGGGTATACTGCAGCTCGGTGAATACTCTGGCAAACTGCTTCACTGGTTCGAAGAACTGCACCGCATAGGAGGTGAACAGCACCAGGGTACCATAGATGGACATATCCTTCCCAGCCTCGTTTCCGCCCTTCCATAGTACAAGGCCGGTTACCAGGCTTCCCAGAAACATGATAAGGGGCGTGTAGACCGATGAGATGGTGGCCGCCTTGACCGAGAAGTTTCTCATTTCGGTGGTTACCTTATCAAACTCGCCGAGCATGTGCTTCTCAATGCCCAGGGACTTAATGGTCTTGGCACCGGTAATGCCCTCGTTAAAAGCCGCTGTGATCTGAGAGTTGTATTTGCGGGCCTTTCTGAAGTTATGCAGAATCTTCTTCTGGAAGATCATGCTGATGATCACCAGCGCCGGAACAACCGACAATACAATAAGGGCATAGGTGACATTGGTGGCAAGCATGAATATCGTCATAATCACGATCAGAAAGATGGACCAGAAGAAGTCCACAATGTGCCACGACAGTGTCGCACCCACTCTTCTCACATCCGAGGTAAGCCGCGCCATGATCCAGCCCACGGGGGTTCTGTCATAATAGGCTATGGGCAGCTCCTGAAGCTTTTTAAAAGCCTCTTTCCGTATGTCATAGGGAATGGAGTTTTCCACCTTACCGGCATTCTTGATCATGTACCAGACGTTTGCGGCCTGAAAACAAACCAGGGCGAGGGCGACAAGGGTGAATATCCAGAAGCCATCCAGGCTTTTAGCCACGGCAAAGTTGTCGATGGCATACTGGTTGATCTTCGGGAATACAGCGTCAACCAGCGCCAGAAATGCCATCTGGATAAGCAAGGTAATGATGGTCTTTTTATAGGGTACCGCAAACTTAGCCAGCTTTTTAGCCGTATTCAGATCTATGCGTTTGCTGTACTCCTGTTCTTCAAAATGCATAAAGCACCTCCATATTTATATGGCTTCGGACAAATCGTCGCCCAGTGAGCTCTGGATCTCCCAGATGCGCTTGTATGTGCCCTCCATGGCAATCAGCTCGTCGTGGGTTCCCGACTGAACGATCCTTCCCTTGTCCAGAACCAAAATCATATCGGCCTCGGCAAGGGTGGTAATCCTGTGAGAGATAATCAGGGTCGTGGTACTCCTGCGCCTTTCCTTCAAAGCAGCACGAATCTGTGCATCGGTCTCGGTATCCACTGCGCTTAAGGAATCGTCGAAGATGAGAATGGGGACATCCTTGGCAACGGTCCTGGCAATAGCCACGCGCTGTCTCTGGCCGCCCGAAAGGGTGACGCCTCTTTCTCCCACGATGGTATCATAGCCCTTCTCAAACTCCTGTATGGCCTCATGAACCGATGCTGTTCTTGCTGCGGACAGTACCTCATCCTGAGAGGCTGTGCCGCTGCCGATGGCAATGTTCTCCGAGATGGTCTTAGAGAACAGGAAGGGTTCCTGCAGGACAATGCCGATCTTACTTCTAATCCACTCGCGGCTGATCTCCTTTAGCTCCACGCCGTCAATCCGGATGCTTCCCGACTGGTAGTCATAGAGCCTTAGGAGCAGGTGCACAAGCGAGCTTTTACCCGATCCTGTGCCTCCTAAGATGGCTACGGTGCTGCCCTGCTTGATCTTGAAGGTAACGCCGTCGAGAACGGGCTTATTCTCTTCATATTCAAAGTGAACGTCGTCAAATTCAATCTCTCCGCTCACCTGTAAATCATTGCTGCCTGTGGTATAATCCTCGGGCTTAGCCTCCAGGATCTCTTCGATTCTCCCGAGGGAAACAAAGGACTGACCCATAAAGCCCATCATCTGGCCCAGGTTTCTAAGAGGCCACACCAGCATGCCGGTGTAGGATGAGAAGGCAACAATGGTGCCGATGGTGATCTCGCCATTTGCAGCCCAATAGGTTCCGATGGCAATAACCAATGCATGCTGAAGCATGCAGATGAAGTCGGTCCCTCCCCAGAAGTTAGCCATAAGCTGTATGATCTTCATGCAGAGGTTCTTAAATTTGCTGTTCTTTTCATCAAATTTCTCCATCTCAAAGCGCTGAGCACCGAAAGCCTTAACAACGCGGACACCGGTCAGGTTTTCCTGCAGTGCGGCCGACATGACACCCTCAGCCTCAT
>Ga0116192_1001185_pt1 | contig 18616 bp, 19 predicted proteins | sample AD_UKC113_MetaG_FD_89876 | JGI IMG/M metagenome (GOLD analysis project Ga0116192, IMG submission 89876) | Active sludge microbial communities of municipal wastewater-treating anaerobic digesters from Hong Kong - AD_UKC113_MetaG | ecosystem: Engineered > Bioreactor > Anaerobic > Digestate... | reverse complement strand
AATAAGGAATTGGGTTGGAAAGCTCAGCGACCTTTGGAAGAAACGCTTCGCAGTGCATGGGAATGGGAGAAAAAACTGGCTGAACGTACCAAACAAAATGTTTGATAAAAAATTTTTATTCAATTAAAATGAAAGAAGACAATAGCTTATATCCCTTAAAATTTCAACCCATTTTAAAAGAAAAAATTTGGGGAGGAACGCGGCTAAAAAAACTTTTCAACAAGCAAACCAAATCCGACAAGATTGGTGAAAGTTGGGAACTTTCCGGTTTTGAAGGTGATGAATCAATTGTATCGAATGGTTTCCTTGCCGGGAATAATTTGACGGAATTGATTGAAATATATATGGGAGACTTGGTTGGGGATAAGATTTTTGAAGAATTTGGGTTGACTTTTCCCTTGCTTTTTAAACTTATTGATGCCAATGACGATTTGTCCATTCAGGTGCATCCCGACGATGAGACGGCAGCTCAGCGGCACAATTCGTTGGGAAAAACCGAAATGTGGTATGTAATAGATGCTGAGCCGGGAGGAGAATTGATAGTTGGATTTAAAAACGATTGCTCACGCGAAGAATATTTGAAAGCTTTGGAAGAAGGACGTGTGGCCGATTTATTGAAAAAAGTTCCGGTCAGCAAGGGTGATGTGATTTATATTCCGGCAGGTTTGGTACACGCCATAAAAAAAGGCGTATTGGTTGCAGAAATTCAGGAGACAAGTGATCTTACTTATCGTATTTTTGACTACAAACGAACCGATGAACATGGAAAAGAGCGTGAGCTGCATACAGAATTGGCTTTGGATGTCATTAATTTTTCCGCCACAAAAAATCCAAAAGTTGAATACGAACCTAAAGTTAATGCGGTAACAACACTGGTTTCGTGTGATTATTTTACCACCAATCTGCTAATATTTAATCGTAATATTATCCGCAATTACAGTTCGCTGGATTCCTTTGTGGTTTATATGTGTTTGGAAGGAAATTTCATTTTAGAATGCGAAAACCATAAAATCTTGGTGGAAAAGGGCGAAACAGTTTTAATTCCGGCCAGTTTGGACGAAGTTTCATTGATTCCGCAAGGAGAGGTAAAATTGCTGGAAGTATATATTCAGTAAGGATTATTTCAAACTTAATATTAAAAAGGGAATGGCTGCAAACGAGAGTTGAAGTGCCATTCCCTTTTTCCTGTTTTATTCTGCCAAAACAAATCTATCACATCACTTCATTTTTGTTTTGTTGTAAACATTTTTGAATTGTTGGAAAACGATAATATTTTGAAAATCGTTCGTGGTTTTTATCCAATTTTTCAACATGCCGTTTTTTTCAAAATTTTCTTCTTCAAACATGCGCATGCTTGGGATATTTTCTTCAGCAATTTGTACGTAAAGTTGGTTAATTTTCAAAAAATCAAATACATATTCTTCAACGAGATGAAGTGCTTCTCTGGCAAAACCGTTTCTTTGAAATTTTTGCTCGATAAAAAGTCCCAATGCTATGCGGCTATTGTGAATGTCGAAGTCAAACAAGTCAACCGTTCCAATGGTTTCATTGCTGCTTTTGATAGTTATCATCAACCGCAATTGCCTGTTTTCGTATATGTCTTTTTCCGAATCCAGTATGTACCGTTTCAGCATGTAACGTGAATAGGGATTTCGGGTATTGCCCACCATCCACAATTCGGGATTGTTTTCCCATCGATACAGAAGTTCCAAATCTTCTGGTTCGACAGCGCGTAGCCGTATGTTTTCGTTTTCCAGCAACAATTTTATTTTTCTTTGATAGCTTCAACAATTTTTGCTTCGAGTTCGGCAGCCAATTCTGGATTGTCCTTAATTACGGTTTTTGCGGCATCTCTTCCCTGAGCAAGTTTGGTATCGCCATAGCTGAACCACGAACCACTTTTTTTGATAATTCCGTATTCTACCCCCAAATCGAGGATTTCACCGCTTTTGGAAATTCCTTCGCCAAACATAATATCAAATTCTGCTTTACGGAAAGGAGGTGCAACTTTATTTTTCACTACTCTCACACGCGTTTGATGTCCTATAACTTCTTCTCCATCTTTCAGTTGCCCGATTTTTCGAATATCCAAACGTACGGAAGCATAGAATTTCAGGGCGTTTCCTCCGGTAGTAGTTTCAGGATTGCCAAACATGACACCAATTTTTTCCCGAAGTTGATTGATAAAAATACAGGTTGTGTTGGTTTTGCTGATGTTGGCAGTAAGTTTGCGAAGTGCCTGCGACATTAATCGGGCTTGAAGTCCCATTTTTGAATCGCCCATGTCGCCTTCCAGTTCGGCTTTTGGAGTTAAGGCGGCAACGGAATCGATAACGACAATGTCAACAGCCGACGAACGAATCAGTTGATCGGCAATTTCCAACGCCTGTTCGCCATTGTCGGGCTGAGAAATCAGCAATTCGTCGGTATTTACACCCAACTTTTCGGCATAAGCACGATCGAAAGCATGTTCTGCATCAATAATGGCAGCAATGCCGCCGGCTTTCTGGGCTTCAGCAATGGCATGAATGGCCAATGTGGTTTTTCCGGACGATTCGGGTCCGTAAATTTCAATCACTCTGCCTCTGGGATAGCCGCCAACGCCTAAAGCAATGTTCAAACCTATGGAGCCGGTTGGAATCACATCGATGTCAACTATTTGGTTGTCGCCCATACGCATAATGGTCCCTTTTCCGTAATCTTTTTCTATTTTTTCCATTGCCAGCTGCAAGGCTTTTATTTTTTCGGAAGACGGTTTCTTTTGTTCTTCGGTTGTTTTTTCGGCCATAATTAAGTTTTTAATAATTGATTATTTTTCTGAACGGAATACAAATTCACTGACAAAGATAGCTAAATTTTTATTTCACCACTTCCAGTTTGGCGAATTTCAGCAAAAGTGATTTTACTCCTTTTTCTCCAAAATCGATCGTTGCTTTTTCGTTACCATTGGAAATGCTGGTTTCCAATACTTTTCCAATTCCGAAAAACTTATGTTTTACAATAGTTCCTACAGGAAAAGAAGAATTTTCAATAATGATTTTTTCGTCCGACGATTGATCCAATTTTTTCAGTCTTCGTGGAGAAAAATTTGTTGTTTGAGGTTCCGAATAAGTTTCTTTTTCGTTTGTTGGCGAGTAAAAACGATTCCGTTCACTTTCAATTTCCTCATCCCAATTCATAAAATTTTTTTTCTGAAAAGTTGGTGCTTTTTCTTCGGTAATTTCCAGAAACTTAGGGTCAATATCTTTGATAAATCTGCTGGGAGTGCAAAAGTTGGTTTTACCGTTTCTAAATCTCGATTTGGCATAGCTGATAAAACAGCGTTCTTTGGCACGGGTAATGGCAACGTAAAAAAGGCGGCGCTCTTCTTCCAGTTCCCGCTCATTGACAAGGCTGAACATTGACGGGAAAAGTTCTTCTTCCATGCCAACAATGAATACGGCCTTAAATTCCAATCCTTTGGCTGCATGAACGGTCATGAGGGTAACTTTGTCGCTCAGGCTGTCCTTGTCGGTGTCCTGGTCGGTCAATAAAGATACTTCCGATAAAAAATCGGGAAGAAGGGGCAAAGTTTCTCCTTCTTCCATTTTTTTTTCACAAAATTCGTGGATGGCTTTCAGAAATTCTTCTATATTTTCTTTTCTGCTTATACTTTCAGGAGAATGATCAAAGTTGGCTTCGTTGAGCAATCCGGTGGTTTTTACAATCGTAACGGCCAAGTCGTAAGCATTTTTAATTTCCAGTTGCTGGGAAAAACTTTCTATCAAATTTCGGAAATCGTTTAATTTTGAAGCTGTTCCGGCATTGACCATCACGCCATATTTTGTCATGTTGGAAAGAACTTCCCAAATTCCTACATCATTACTCTGTGCACATTCCACAAGTTTTCCTACTGTAGTTTCGCCAATGCCTCGCGTAGGAAAATTAATGATTCTTTTCAATGCTTCTTCATCATTTTGGTTGCAAACCAATCGGCAATACGCTATCACATCCTTTATTTCCTTTCGCTGATAAAACGACAGGCCTCCGTAAATTCGATAGGGAATGCCCTGTTTTCGGAATGTTTCTTCTAAAATTCGCGATTGTGAATTGGTTCGATACAACACAGCAATGTCGGCATATCGATAATCGTTTAGCGCGTACAAGTCCAAAATATGTTTTGCAACGGTCAGACCTTCTTCATAATCTGTGAAAACTTTCAACAATTTTATGGGATGTCCGATTTCTTTTTCCGAAAAAATGGTTTTTTGAATTTGTCCCCTGTTTTTGTCAATCAGGCTGTTGGCTGCATTGACGATGGTTTGTGTGGAACGATAATTCTGTTCGAGTTTGAAGATGCGTGCATTGTGATAAGCATTCTTGAACTGTAGAATGTTGTCGATGTTGGCACCGCGAAATGAATAAATGCTTTGTGCATCGTCACCCACAACACTAATTCGTTCGTGTTGCTGGGCAAGTTTTTTTATAATCAGGTATTGCGCAAAGTTGGTATCCTGATACTCGTCAACCAAAATAAATTGAAACAATTGCTGATATTTTTCCAGCACTTCAGGATGATTTCGAAACAGCAGATTGGTTTGGAGCAGTAAATCGTCGAAATCCATTGCATCGGCTTGTTTGCAACGATTGCAATAAGTTTGATAAATTTCGCTCAAAAGCGGAATATGACTTTGCTTGTCGCGTTTAATAAAATCGGTGTTGACAGCATAGGCTTCGGGTGTAATCAGGTTGTTTTTTGCCGAAGAAATGCGTGATTGAATGAGTCCGGGGGGATAAGTTTTTGTATCCAGATTGCGTTCTTTCAGAATGCTTTTTATCAAGCTGGAAGAATCGGAAGAGTCGTATATGGTGAAATTTTTTGAATATCCGGTGTACTGTGCTTCGTTGCGCAAAATTCTGGAAAAAATGGAGTGAAAAGTTCCCATCCACAAGTATCGGGCTGTTCTTTCTCCAACAATTTGTGCAATCCGTTCCTTCATTTCTCGTGCCGCTTTGTTGGTGAAAGTTAAAGCCAAAATGGACGAAGGAGGAAAACCTTTGGTGAGTAAATAGGCGATTTTGTAGGTTAACACGCGGGTTTTTCCCGACCCTGCACCCGCTATTACCAGCGAAGCGCCATCAATATATTCTACAGCTTGCCGCTGACTTTCGTTCAAATCGTTTAAAAAATCCAAATTCATTGATTTGTTCATCCAAATATTTTTGTAGAAACTTTAAATCTTACCGGTTTTCTTTATGCAAAGTTAGCAAATAGAATTGGTTTTTAAAGACAATTTTTATGAACAGCCATTGCTTTTGGATTGAAAATATTATCTTTGCAGTTCTGTAAAAGTTTGATAATTTGAATAATTGTGTATTTTTGACGTAAATAGTGCAATTGTTGGGTTTGTTTGTTTTACAAAGCTTTTCAAAACCTGAAATTATGAAAAAATTGATTTATTTGTTTCTTAAAAGTGTGGGTTGGGAAGTAATTGTTCCGAATGAAATTCCTGAAAAAAGTGTAATCTGTTTTGCACCACACACCAGTAATTTTGATTTAGTTATTGGCAAACTTTTTTCGTGGTCTGTTGGCAGGCAATTTTCTTTTTTGATGAAGAAATCTTGGTTTGTTTTTCCGTTGGGTTATTTTTTTAAAGTTGTCGGCGGCATTCCTGTCGATCGCTCCAAAAGCAATGCCACAGTTCAGCAAATGATAGAAGAGTTTGAAGAACATGATCGTTTTCATTTGGTTATAGCTCCCGAAGGAACCAGAAGTCGCGTACCAGCTTGGAGAAAGGGCTTTTATTATATTGCTTCCGGTGCTGAAGTGCCTCTTGAATTGGCCTTTATTGACTATGAGAAGAAACAAATTGGGATCGGAAAGTTGCTCTATCCATCAGGAAATCTTTCAGCCGACTTATATGAAATTCAGCAATTTTATCAAAATATTTCTCCCCGTTATCCTGAAAAGTATAATCCGACCAATTTTTAGAAAAAATTGAATCGGGTGAATTTTTAAAAGTTATAAAAACATGAAAATCACGCTTATTCAAGATGTTATTGCTTGGTCAGACAAACAGGCCAATTTTAACAGAATAAATCAACAGTTGGAAGCCTTGCAAGGGGAAACCGATTTGGTGGTGTTGCCCGAAATGTTTTCAACCGGTTTCTGCACCGATCGCCTCGATTTGGCAGAAGAAGAAAATGGGGAAACAGTTCAAAAACTCACTGAATGGGCTAAGAATTTTGGCATTGCCTTGACCGGAAGTTTTATAGCTCGCGAAAATAATCGCTATTACAACCGGAGTTTTTTTGTTTTTCCCGATGGCAGAATTCAAACTGCCGATAAACGACATCTGTTTCGACAGGGTGGTGAACACCAATATTTTTCTGCCGGCAGGCGTCATTTGTTGGTGAATTATAAAGATTGGAACATCTGTGTGTTGGTTTGCTATGATGTCCGTTTCCCCGTTTGGTCGCGAAATGTGGACAATCGTTACGATCTGCTTATATATCCTGCCAATTTTCCTTCCAAGCGAATTCGCGATTGGGATATTTTATTGCAAGCGAGAGCCATTGAAAATCAGGCGTATGTGTGTGGTTTAAATCGCACTGGAACCGATGGATTGGGTATCGATTATAACGGACATTCCATGTTGGTCGATTTTAAAGGCCGGCCTTTGCTCACTTTTCCAGAAAATACTTCTGACATAAAAACTGCAGATATATCGCTTGAACCTCTTCAAAATTACCGTCAGCATTTTCCCGTGTGGAAGGATGCCGATCGTTTTGAAATTGTAGAATAACTCTGCTTTTTTGTAATAACTGATTAGAACAAAGCCATTTTTAAAAATGATAAGGAAATGTTGAAAGAATCAAAGAGATTTAAAATTGGAAATAATGGTGTTTGTTCAATCAGCATGGAAACAAAAGATGTAAAAATGTTAGAAGAGATAAAAATGGTATTTTTAGTTAACGATTCATATTTCAGAAAGGATTGAAAAATCAAATCGCCTTTTAATGCTTTAGAAATAATTTCTTTGAAAAAAATATTTTCACCTTGAAAATAACAAAGAGTCCATAATACATTCCCCTTTAGGCCGATTTATAAACTTTTTGGGTGGGTAAGGTGGAATTATAGTGTCATTAAAAAAGATACTCTGACTATTTAACAACCAGTATATTAGGTGCAAATAACATAATAATATGAAACGACTTTTGAGATTTCCGATTTATGTATTGATTCTTTCTGGACTTTTAATTTCAATTAAAGCAAAAGCTGATATTTGGGATAATCCAAGAGTAAAGATATATTATTCTGAGAATAAAGAATTCAAATTAATTATCACTCCTAAAAAGACTTCTGATAAATATTATCTGTGGGATTATTACAAAAGTAACAAACACCCACAGACAAAAAAGATTTTAAAGAAAAAGGAGAAATTTATGCGGAACATTTCAGAGCAAGACACAATTATAATTCCTTGTACTGCAGAATTATATAAAATAAATGGGGCTGATAGTGTTTTAATATGGAAAAGACCTTTATTAAATGAGGTTTGTCCAGTTTATGTAATAGTTGCAAATGATGGTTCTTCGATTGCGACCTTTGATAATTGGTATTCCATTGGATACGGAGTAAATGTTTTTGTCGTCTATGATGAGAAAGGAAATGCAACCAAAACATATAAACTGGAAGAAATAAGTCCTTTTCCTTTAAATGATTATTCAATGTCAATTTCATCGTTGTTTTGGAGAAAAGATGTTCAATATATTGATGATGAAAGAATTGAGATTATTTTTGAGACGAACGATAATAAAACAACTAAACGTATTTATAATTTGAAAAGATTAGAATTTGAATTATAACACCCAATAAAATACGGTAATAACTAAGAAATGTTGTTAAATCAAGAGTTGGAAGCCATTCAAATAAAAGAAACATTGGGGAATGTAGTTTTAACGCCAACCAATGAACAATAGTTTTTTTCAATTTTTTTCAAAGTAAAAAAACAACTTTAGGGTTAGTTTTGTTAAATGAAATATGAAATGAACTTTGTCTAATTGAATTATAAACGCTCAAATTTACAAATCTATGGCTTTACAGGTGGGAGATAAAATTCCTGAATTTTTGGGTATTGATCAGGATAACAAAGAAGTACGCCGTTCCGATTTTACCGGTAAAAAACTGATTCTTTATTTTTATCCAAAAGACAATACTTCGGGTTGTACGGCAGAAGCTTGCAGTTTTCGAGACAATTTCGATATTTTACGCGAAGCCGGCTACGAGGTGGTCGGTGTTAGTGCCGATAGTGTAAGTTCTCATCAAAAATTTATTGGCAAACATCAGCTGCCTTTCCGATTGATTGCCGATACCGACAAAAAACTTTCGGAACAATTTGGTACATGGGGAGAAAAAACGATGTACGGGAAAAAATACTTTGGCATGTTGCGCACAACTTTCATAATTGATGAAGAGGGTATTATCAGAAAAATAATTCCGCCCAAAGAAATCAATACCAAAGAACATGCCCAACAAATACTTGAACTTGTAAAAAACATGTAAAGGAAAAGAACGGTTGAAATTTTTTCTAAAATCAACCGCTCTTTCTACTTTTCAACTATTGAAAACAGAGCTTAAGTAGCAGTCGAGAACAGATTTGGCCATAATTCTGAGAATATTGTTTTTATAGGCCTCCAGCAAATCCTGAGACAGCTCTTTTTTCTCTAAATTGTTTAAGCGGATTTTGTCCTTGCTGGCTTCGAGCATTTGGATAATTTCATAGCAGGACAAATTTCTGCTGTTGAGTTGGCTTATCCAATTATCGATATTTGGTTGAAATTGAGAAATAATCAACATTGCATCATCCCGGATAGCATCGCGGTATGTTTTCGGAGTGGAGGGGACAAAATTGTTGATTTCGCGCTTGTACTGAAGCAAAACTTTGTGGTAATTTTCGCCGGCCATAATTTTTATATTTTAGGTATTTGAAAGTCAATATATTAAATTATTCCCCCATCAATATCTCAACACTTGAAATACTCTATTTCATTCCGTTATTATTGTAACAATCGAACCCTGAAAAAGTTTTAAGCAAATAATGTTCCAAATCAAAAATATCCTAATTATTTAAAAATCCATCGCACGTCGGAATTTTGTAGCAAAAAAATCACATATATTTGCACCGATAATTTCAGTATTTCTATTTTATACGAATTGCTACTTAGAAGGATTTAACATGTCGGATATATATCGAACCATTGCTTCAAGAGCAGAAGGAATGTATAAGGACAAAGGAAGCAAATTTCTTTCTTTTGCTCTTCCGGTGGAAAACGTGGAAGAAATAAAAAAAATCATAAAGGATTTCCAGCATCAGTACCATGATGCACGCCATGTTTGTTATGCTTATGTATTGGGAAACGAAAAAAAGGACTGGAGAGCAAATGATGCCGGTGAGCCTTCGGGAACAGCAGGCAGGCCAATATTGAGGCAAATTAATGCCCATAATTTGACCAATGTGCTGGTAATTGTGGTAAGATATTTTGGAGGCATTCTTTTGGGCACGAGCGGATTGATAAATGCTTACTCCGAAGCGGCTTCCGATGCCCTGAATCATGCCGAAATTATTGAAAAAACTGTTCAATGCCATTTGAAAATTTCTTTTGATTTTTTACAATTGAACAGCATTATGAAAATTATCAAGGAACAAAAGCTTCAAGTAGTTGTTCAGGAAATTGACAATGAAAAATGTTCTATTGAATTAGCTGTTGCACAGCATGAAGTTTCCGATTTGATAAAAATAATTCAAAATATCTCGGGGACAGAAATTGAAGTTTTAAACAGGTAAATAATCTAAATACATTTTATTGCACACAGTTTTAATAAAAACTTAAGTGGTTTTTTCTCTTTAAAACTATTCATTGCAAAATCCTCGTTAAAAATGAGTATTTATTCTCAGAAAGTCATTATCTTTGCAATTGAAATGAAAACAACTTTTTTAAAATATTTTTTTGAATTCAATTACTTACCGGTTGTAAGTAATGAGTGGAAAAGAATGAAGTAAACCAATATAAATCCGACTTCGATTTGTATTGGTTTTTTTGTTTTTAAAGAATTTTTTCAGAAAAAAGCGCATACATTTTTTGAGGATAGGAGCAGGGGATAGTTTGTATTTCTCACAATGTTTCAAAAAAGATCCAATAAGAAAATTAAAACATATTGAATATGAGCAATAGAAGCTTAGTTTCAATTTCAGACTATAACAAGGAGGAAATTCTTGAAATTCTGGATGCTGCTGCCGATTTTGAAGCCAATCCCAATCGTAGCACCTTGAAAGGGAAAGTGATTGCTACTTTATTTTTTGAACCTTCCACCCGCACAAGACTCAGTTTTGAAACGGCAGTTTTAAGGCTGGGCGGCTCTGTCATTGGATTTTCCGATGCGGCTACCAGCAGTTCGGTGAAAGGCGAAACCCTCAATGATACCATTCGAATGGTAAGTTGCTATGCCGATGCCATTGTCATGCGACATCCTTTTGAAGGAGCAGCGCGTTATGCTGCCGAAATTTCTCCTGTTCCTATTATCAATGCCGGTGATGGAGCAAATCAGCATCCTTCCCAGACCTTGCTTGATTTGTATTCTATTTTGAAAACGCAGGGAACGCTCGAAAATTTAAAAATTTGTGTTGCCGGTGATTTGAAATATGGACGTACCGTTCATTCTTTGATTATGGCCATGTCGTATTTCCACCCTACATTTCGGTTTATTGCGCCGGAAGAATTGAAATTGAACGAGGAATATAGAATTTTTTGCCTCATGAACAATATTCCTTTTGAAGAAACGACAGAACTTAACGACAATATCAACGATGCAGATATTTTGTATATGACCCGTGTTCAACGCGAAAGATTTCAAGATTTGATGGAATATGAAAGAGTAAAAAATGTTTACACCCTGAAAAATTCCATGTTGGAAAACACCAAGCCCAATTTGCGAATTTTGCATCCTCTGCCTCGTGTGTCGGAAATTGCGCCCGACGTGGATAAAAATGAAAAAGCCTATTATTTTCAGCAGGCTCAAAATGGATTGTACATCAGACAAGCCATTATCAGCAAAGTTTTGTCGGTCTAAGTTTTGTTAGCCGATTTTTTACGATTCGGAATCAAAAATTTTTATTTTGAATTTTCAACTTTATATAAAGCATCATGGAAAAAGAGCTCAAAGTGGCAGCATTGCGTAATGGAACGGTTATTGACCATATTCCTGCCGATAAATTGTATCAGGTGGTATTCATGTTGCACTTGGATACCTGCGACAATCAGATCACAATTGGCAACAATCTGGAGAGTGCCAAAATAGGAAAAAAAGGCATCATTAAAATAGCCGGAAAAGTTTTTGCTGAGGACGAAACCAATAAAATTGCCCTCATTGCTCCCAATGCTAAAATAAACATTATCAAAGACTACCAGGTGATTGAAAAACGACCACTTTCGTTGCCTGACGAAATTCATGAAATTGCTCAGTGCAACAATCCAAATTGCATAACCAATCATCAAAATATTTCCACATTTTTCAACGTAATCAAGGATGAAACCGGTACTATGCTTAAATGTCATTATTGTGAAAGACTGATAAAACTGGAAGAAGTTAAAATTAAATGAAATTTTTTGGATAAATAGGCATTTTGAAAGTAATTTGACAGCCATCCAAATTGATTATTATTCAAACATTTCTGCAATGACAAAAATTGATGATGAAAATTCTTCTCATGTTTCATGGAAACCGGGTACAATGATATATCCGCTCCCTGCTGTTCTCGTTTCGTGCGGGAAATCGGCCGATGAATATAATTTGCTGACAGTTAGTTGGGTGGGAACAATTTGTACACAGCCTCCCATGTGTTATATTTCCATACGTCCCGAACGGCATTCTTATGAAATTATAAAAAGAAACAGCGAATTTGTACTCAATCTTACTACGGAAAAATTGGCTTATGCTACCGACTGGTGCGGTGTAAAAAGTGGAAAAGATCATCGCAAGTTTGAAGAGATGAAACTTACACCCGAAAAGGGAAAAATGGTTGATGCACCTATTGTCAAAGAATCTCCCGTATGTATCGAATGTAAGGTTAAAGAAATTGTTCCGCTTGGAACGCATCACATGTTTATTGCCGAAGTAGTTAACATTCAGGCCAATCCACAGTATATTGACAGCAAAACGGGAGCCATGCACTTGGAAAATGCACATTTGATAGCTTATTCGCACGGACATTATTACAAACTTGGAGAAGAAATCGGAAAATTTGGTTGGTCGGTAAGGAAACCCGGCAAAAAAAAGAAAGTTTCCCCAAAAATTACAAAAAAATAGAAAAAACTTTATCAACATCTCAGAATTTGTTTCGTTAAAAGAACGAAAAACAACAAGTGTAATTCATATTTTTTAAAATAATAAAGAACAGAAAATGAAAAGAGACCAGGAAATTTTTGACATTATCGAACGCGAAAAACAGCGACAGATGAAAGGCATTGAGTTGATAGCATCGGAAAATTTTGTGAGCAATCAGGTGCTGGAAGCAATGGGATCGGTTTTGACCAACAAATATGCTGAGGGTTATCCGGGAAAACGATATTATGGCGGTTGCGAAGTGGTGGACGAATCGGAACAGCTGGCTATCGACCGATTAAAAAAAATCTTTGATGCCGAATGGGTCAACGTACAGCCACATTCAGGTGCGCAAGCCAATGCTGCCGTATTTTTAGCCTGCCTTAATCCGGGAGATAAATTTTTAGGTTTAAATCTTGCTCACGGAGGCCATTTATCGCATGGTTCACCGGTCAACAGTTCGGGAATTTTGTATCAACCTTTGCAATACAACGTAAAAGCCGATACGGGAAGAGTCGATTATGACCAAATGGAAGAGATTGCGCTTCGCGAAAAACCAAAATTGATAATTGGTGGAGCTTCAGCCTATTCACGAGAATGGGACTATAAAAGAATGCGCGAGATTGCCGACAAAATTGGTGCTATTTTAATGATTGACATGGCTCATCCTGCAGGGCTGATAGCTGCCGGATTACTTGAAAATCCTTTAAAATGGGCTCACATTGTAACTTCTACCACTCATAAGACCTTGCGTGGACCTCGTGGAGGAATTATTTTGATGGGAAAAGATTTTCCAAATCCTTGGGGAAAAACGACCCCCAAAGGAGAAGTAAAAATGATGTCGGCTTTGCTCGATTCTGCAGTTTTTCCCGGTATTCAGGGTGGCCCGCTCGAACATGTTATTGCGGCCAAAGCTGTGGCTTTCAGTGAATGTTTGCAACCGGAATTTTTCGAATATCAGAAACAGGTTAAAAAGAATGCGGAAAAGCTGGCAAATGAACTTATTTCCAGAGGTTTCAATATTGTTTCAGGTGGTACGGACAATCATTGTATGCTGGTTGATTTAAGGAGCAAATTCCCCGATTTGACAGGCAAAATGGCTGAAAATGCTTTGGTAAAAGCCGATATAACGGTCAACAAAAATATGGTTCCTTTCGATAGTCGATCTCCATTCCAAACTTCCGGTATTCGACTTGGTACTCCTGCCATAACAACGCGTGGAGCCAAAGAAGATTTGATGACTGAAATTGCAGAAATGATTGAAACCGTTTTACAAAATGCAGATAACGAAAAAATTATCCTTCAGGTAAAGGAGAAAGTTAATAAGATGATGAAGGATTTTCCTTTGTTTGCCTACTAAAAGTGCATAAAAATAAGGAATTTTTTCAAAATACTGTTTGAATTTTAAAAATGTTTTGATTTGGTAAAAAGAAAAATCAATATCTTTGCAGGATTTGGAATATTAATTTTGTAATTATTTTGCAGCGTGGGAATTAACGTTAAAGGGAAAATAGCCATTATTGGCGGAGGAAGCTGGGCTACAGCTCTGGCAAAAATTGCTTTGAGCAACGAACAGCAAATCAATTGGTATATGCGCCGACAGGAGCAGATAGATGAATTTATTCGCCAAAGCCACAATCCATCCTATCTTACCGGTGTTGAATTCGATACAGACCGAATTAATTTTACCAGCGACATAAACAAAGTGGTAAAATCGTCCGATGTGTTGATCTTTGCTACTCCATCTCCTTTTTTTAAGGGACATTTGAAAAAATTGCGTCAAAAGCTGGACAAAAAATTCGTTGTTTCAGCCATCAAGGGAATTGTGCCGGAAGAAAACATGGTTATTTCGGAATACTTTGAGCAATTTTACAATGTTTCGCCCGAAAATATGGCCGTTTTGGCCGGTCCGTGTCATGCTGAAGAAGTGGCAATGGAAAGACTTTCCTATCTGACTGTTGCTTGCGCTTCAAGAGAAAAAGCCCGTATGCTGGCCGATAGGTTGGCTACCAATTTTATTAAAACTTCGGTTAGCGACGATGTGTTGGGAATTGAGTATGCTTCCGTCATGAAAAATATTTATGCCATTGCTGCGGGTATTTGTCACGGATTAAAATATGGCGACAATTTTCAGGCCGTTCTCGTCTCGAATGCCATTCGTGAAATGAATCGATTCTGCAATGCCATGAACGCTCTTCATCGCGATATTTCCGAGTCGGCTTATCTGGGTGATTTGTTGGTTACGTCTTATTCAAAATTCAGCAGAAACCGTCTGTTTGGTACCATGATTGGAAAAGGTTATTCCGTAAAAACGGCACAAATGGAAATGGAAATGATTGCTGAAGGTTATTATGCCACCAAATGTATTCACGAAATTAACGAAAAAGTTCAAATCAGCATGCCTATTGTCGATACGGTTTTTCAAATCCTGTATAATCGTTGTTCTCCCATTATCGAAATTCGTAAACTGACAGAACAATTAATGTAAATAACAAACAAAATTTTTAATAAAAATGGAACATATACAATTTTTTAGCGACAAGTCTTCAGTAAGCAAAGAAAAAATCGCTGAATATAAAGAGAAAGCCATTCGGTGCATATCAGCACTTCATGAAGGAACGGGAAAAGGAAGCGATTTTTTGGGTTGGCTGCATCTTCCGAGCAGTATTGATGAAGCTCAATTCGCTGAAATAGAAAATACCGCCAAACTTTTGCAGAAAAGTTGTGAAGTAGTCGTAGTAATCGGAATAGGTGGAAGTTATCTCGGCGCAAAAGCGGTGATTGATGCCTTGTCGAATAGTTTGGACTGGTTGCAGAAAGTTCGCAAATCACCCATTATTGTTTATGCGGGTCATAATATCAGTGAAGATTATTTGTTTGAACTTCAGGAATTTCTCAAAGACAAAAAATTTGGCATCATCAGTATTTCCAAATCGGGAACTACTACAGAACCGGCATTGGCTTTCCGACTCCTCAAAACTCAATTGGAAGAACAGCAGGGAAAAGCTGAAGCAAAAAAACTGATTGTTGCCATTACGGATCGTTCTAAAGGTGCGTTGCGTAAATTAGCCGAACAGGAAGGTTATAAAACCTTTGTCATAGAAGACAACATTGGCGGACGTTATTCTGTGCTGACACCTGTAGGCCTGCTTCCCATCGCAACTGCCGGCTTCGACATTCGTCAGCTTGTAGCAGGAGCAGCCTTTATGGAATCGCTTTGTGGAATGGATACGCCATTTGAAAAGAATCCCGCTGCACAATATGCTGTGGTGAGAAATGAGCTTTATCAGCAAAAAGGAAAAAAAATTGAAATTCTTGTCAATTTTCATCCTAAATTGCACTATGTTTCCGAATGGTGGAAACAACTTTATGGTGAAAGTGAAGGAAAAGATCACAAGGGAATTTTTCCGGCTGCAGTTGATTTTACAACTGACCTACATTCTATGGGACAATGGATACAGGAAGGCGAAAGAAGTATTTTTGAAACGGTTATTTCTATTAAAGAGCCCAATCATTTAAAAACCGTTCCTTTTGATCCTGAAAACTTGGATGGTTTGAATTATTTGTCGGGGAAACGGGTAGACGAAGTCAACAAAATGGCAGAACTTGGCACCATGATCGCTCATGTTGACGGAGGAGTTCCAAACTTGAAAGTGGAAATGCCCAAGTTGAACGAGTATTATTTGGGTGAATTGCTTTATTTCTTTGAAAAGGCTTGCGGTATCAGCGGTTATTTGCTTGGTGTAAATCCTTTTGATCAACCCGGAGTGGAAGCTTATAAGAAAAATATGTTTGCTTTGCTCGAAAAGCCGGGATATGAACAGGAAACGAAAGCCATAAAAGAAAAATTGAAATAAGTCTTGGATTTCAATTATTTATACAGTTAAGGCTGCTTCTTCGAGTCAGCCTTAACTGTATAATGATAATCTGAAGTTGCGGGTATCAATTCTGTTTCATAATCCATTCATTCATCCCTTTTGCAGCCTTTCTTCCGTCGCCCATAGCAAGAATAACCGTAGCGCCGCCACGAACAATATCTCCGCCGGCAAAAATATAGGGAATGCTTGTCTGCATGGTTTCTTCGTTCACTACCAATGTTCCTCTGCCGGTAACTTCCAGTCCCTTTACCGATTGTGGAATGAGCGGGTTGGGGGAGACTCCTACGCTGACAATTACTTCATCAACTTCCACCAGTTCGGTTTTTCCTTTGACTTCTACCGGAGAACGGCGTCCTGAAGCGTCGGGTTCACCCAATTCCATAACCTGAAGCAGCATGTGGGTAACTCTTCCGTTTTTATCGCCATAGTATTCAATGGGATTTCGCAAAGTCATAAACTCAATTCCTTCTTCTTTGGCGTGTTTGATTTCTTCAACACGAGCTGGCATTTCCTGCTCTGTTCTGCGATACACGATCATGGCTTTTTCTGCGCCAAGACGTCTGGCGGTTCTTACTGCGTCCATTGCCGTATTTCCACCACCAATTACGGCCACCTTTTTTCCTTTTATAACAGGTGTATCCGATTCAGGATTGGCTGCATCCATCAAATTGACACGTGTCAAGTATTCGTTTGATGACATGATACCAACCAGATTTTCGCCTTTTATATTCATAAAACGAGGCAATCCGGCACCACTTCCAATGAAAATGCCTTTGTAATCTTCAGCCAGTAAGTCGTCTATAGTAATGGTTTTGCCAATAATGCAGTTGGTTACAAAGTGAACACCCATAGCAATCAGATTCCTAATTTCGGCATCTACAATTTTGTTGGGCAAACGAAATTCAGGTATTCCATACCGAAGAACCCCACCAATTTCGTGCAATGCTTCAAAAAGCACCACTTCGTAGCCCATTTTTGCCATGTCGCCGGCAAAAGCCAACCCGGCAGGGCCCGAACCTACAGCAGCAACTTTTTTGTGAAGCGGAGCGGCTATTTCGGGAATGGATATGTTGCCTGTTTCACGCTCGTAATCAGCAGCAAAACGTTCGAGATAACCAATGGCAACCGCTTCGTTTTTTGTTTTTAAATGAATGCACTGTGCTTCACACTGTTTTTCCTGAGGGCAAACTCGTCCGCAAACAGCCGGCAATACTGAAGTTTCTTTTAATGTTTTGGCAGCTTCTAAAAACTCTCCTCGTTCAATATTTTTGATGAATTTCGGTATATTGATAGCCACAGGGCAGCCTTGAACACAAGTTGGATTGGCACAATCAATGCATCGCTTCGATTCCATCAAAGCCATTTCTGGCGTTAAACCCAAATTGACTTCTTCTTTCATGGTGTGGCTGCGATATTCGGGATCGAGTTCGGGCATTTTTACTCTGGCAATTGCCATTCTGTCTTTCGGTTTCATGGAATTTCTCAGTTCCACCCGCCAAGGTTGCATTCTTTCCTCATTAAAATTTGTCATTTTTTCGGACTTAAAAAATTTTCAAAAAGTAATTTGTTTCTACAACAAAAATATTTTGCTGGGGAATCAATTGTTAGGAGATATTTTGTGTAATTGTTCTCTTTCGATATCCTTGTATCCGTTTAAGCGTATGAGCATTTCATCAAAATCAACCTGATGAGCATCAAATTCAGGCCCATCCACGCAAACGAATTTTGTTTTTCCTCCAACGGAAATGCGGCAAGCGCCACACATGCCTGTTCCATCTACCATGATGGTATTGAGCGAAGCAATAGTAGGAATATTATATCTTTTTGTCAGTTCACTCACAAATTTCATCATAATTGCCGGCCCGATAGTTACACATAAATCTACTTTTTGGCGCTTTAAAACCATTTCAACACCATCGGTTACCAAACCTTTGTTGCCATAAGAGCCATCATCGGTCATAATGATTACTTCATCGGAAAATTTTCTCATTTGTTCCTCCAAAATGATTAATTCCTTTGTACGTGCCGCCAAAACTGTTATTACGTGATTACCTGCTTTTTTCATGGCTTCGGCTATGGGAAGCATCGGAGCTGTTCCTACACCACCACAAGCGCAAACTACCGTTCCAAAATTATCAATATGGGTCGCTTTTCCCAGCGGACCTACCAAATCGGTTATGCAATCGCCTTCGTTCAATTCGCAAAGTTTGGAAGTGGACAAACCAATTTTTTGAACAATCAAAGTAATGGTTCCTTTTTCTGTATTGGCATCGGCAATGGTTAAGGGAATACGTTCTCCTTTTTCTCCAACCCGCACAATCACAAAATGGCCTGCTTTGCGAGCTTTGGCTATCAATGGAGCTTCCACTTCAAACTT